>Ga0180007_10002023_pt1 | contig 25209 bp, 24 predicted proteins | sample MM_PC_MetaG_FD_121122 | JGI IMG/M metagenome (GOLD analysis project Ga0180007, IMG submission 121122) | Groundwater microbial communities from the Aspo Hard Rock Laboratory (HRL) deep subsurface site, Sweden - MM_PC_MetaG | ecosystem: Environmental > Aquatic > Deep subsurface > Groundwater... | reverse complement strand
TTTCAAAAGTACCAGCAATTTCCTGGTGGTCTATGTAGTCGCGTTCACCCAATATGTAATAATAGAAGAACTTGCGCAAGTACGGATAAAGCCTGCCAAGTAATGGAATTCTAGCGAAAGCTTTGACTATTTTAGCAACCTTTCCCACAACTTTCTGCTTCTTTTCCTTTGGCAATCTTATCCCGGAACTGTTACATAATATTAGCTTCTTCACTTTCACATTCTTGCGAGTAGTAATCTTTATAGATATCGCCCCTCCAAACGAATGCCCAAAAAGAACCGGATTCTCAATTTCCAGCTGTTTGAGAAATTCTTCAATTATCTGCGCATAATCCTCAAGCCAGAAAGCTTCTCTCGGCTTATCACTTTTTCCAAACCCAGGCAAATCAACGAGAATTACTTTAAACCCCTGATCCTTAAGCCTAGAACCTAAAGCCTTCATGCTTTCCAGACTTCCGCCCCAGCCATGGAGCAGAAGTATCGGTTCGCCCTCTCCCAAAACTTCGTAACTGATTTTGAGACTCCGAATTGTTGTGAACATATAATTAAATTCAGTTATTTATAGTTATTATTAGTTATTTACTTTTTTATGATCAGCTCTCCGCTATCAGCCATCAGCATGCTACTTAACTATTTCACTGGCCACTATCCGCTATATGCTGTTTACTTATCTTACTACATCGCTTATTCAACGTAAATTAGGTTTTGTAATCACAAGGGCTGTAAGTTCTGTTTGACATTACTTACACCCGTGATATAATACTACTATGGCAAATTCTGCGATCGATACAAAGTACTTCGGACTCTCAGATGAGGAATACCTGGTTTATAAAACTATTCTTACAAATCCTCCCCAAAAAATTACTTCTCTTTCTCAAGAACTCAAAATCAATCGTACAACGCTTTACGAAATTCTAGATTCTCTAAAAGCAAAAAAGCTTATTTTCAGATCAACCGATCCGAAAAGCAAAATAAAATACAAAGCGGTCAGTCCCAGAAAGCTTATCCGATTAGCCCAAGATTACAAACTTCAAACCGAAAAACAGTTTGAGCAGCTGAAGCGTGAAGTTCCACTGCTCCTCTCTCTTTCGAACGGAGAAAATCTTGATGTTGCTAGCGACTTCAAGGTCTTCAAAGGAGCAAACATTCGCGCGGATTTGGATAAGATCATTGGTACTTCAAGCGAAGGCTTGCTTGGGTTTGGAGGCAATTTCGATTTTGACAATTATTACAAGTTTGATAAGACAGGAAAACTTATCTCAAGCGGACAGGAATCTGTACTCAGAAAACATGGCGACAGGTTTGTGTTCATAGAGAATAAAAGTGACATAAGAAAATGCAGACAGTTCTTACGAAAGAATCCTGATCTAAAAGGTTTGTATCAACCGAGGTATTTGAAGAGTTTGGCGGGCAACATAGACGTCGATCTTTTCTGCTTTGATGACAAAATCATATTCGCTTATGGTTTTCACAAAGATTTAAATTCACTCGCCTACCTGATTCAGAATCAAAAAATCGCCGACTCTATGAAAGCATTCTGCCTACTTCTCTGGCACAATGCAATTCCAATCTAATATTTTAAATCAGAAGAATGAAAATCCAGTCGATCAATCCCGCAAACGGAAAAATATTAAAGGAGTTTGAAAATTTCACAAAAGCCAAAGTCGATTCTGCAGTAGAGAATGCAAGAGATACTCAAATTACTTGGCAGAAAACTACATTTGAAGAAAGGGCTGAGCTTTTCAAGAGATTAAAAAAGGTGATGCATAAAAGATCAGCCGAAATTCTTGAGTTGATAAAGGAGGAAACTGGGAAGATGACTCCTGACTGTGAGGCTGAATTGTATGACGTAATTGATGCTGTTGATTATTATCTAGGAGAATTCTCAAAGGTAAAGATACAGAATTACACATTCAACCCTGAGACATTTCCCAAGACAACGGCAGAAATTCAGTACGTTCCTCAAGGAGTAATCGGCCTGATTCTTCCCTGGAACTTTCCTTTCTATCCTCCTATGGTGTATATCATCCCTGCTTTAGTATCCGGAAGCGCTGTTGTATTTAAACCTTCAGAATACTCAACACTTGTCGGACTTCTTTGCAAAGAGCTTTTTGTTGAGGCAAGTTTTCCAAAGGACTTAATACAAATATTGATTGGAGATGAAAAAGTCGGAAAACTCCTTGTGAAATCGAGCATTAATAAGCTATTCATGATCGGATCTGTCGAAGCTGGGAAAGACATTCTGCAAAACTTCGGCATTCGACCTGTCCAGCTTGAGCTTGGTGGAAATAGCGCGGCACTAGTACTTGAAGACGCAGACCTCAATTTGGCAGCCAAATCGATTGCCTGGGGAGGAACATATAACGCAGGGCAGGAGTGTGTCAGCGTGAAAAGAGTTTACGTTGTAAAAAAAGTAGCAGATAAATTTCTCGTTAAAATAACAAAAATAGTGAAAAATCTACGAGCAGGAATCGACTATGGACCGTATATCAGAATGGAGGCGTTAGAAAAAGTATATCGAAGGATTCAAGACAGTCGGAAGAATGGTGCAAAAGTCTTGTGCGGTGGAGATAAACTGGATCGAAATAATGGCTACTGGCTCTCCCCATCAGTAATTCTCGCAAAGAATGATGATATTGAACTGATAAAAAAAGAGACATTTGGCAACACAGTTCCTGTAGTTATCGTTAAAAATGAAGATGAAGCTATAAGTAAAGCAAACGATACCAATTATGGACTGTCAAATTCTGTATTTTCTATGAATATTAAAAATGCTGAGGAAATTGCCGTAAAACTTGAATCAGGCTTGGTTTCGATAAATGAAACGTTCATCACTTTCCCCGGATGGGATCACTGGACCGGATGGAAAGATTCGGGCATTGAAACAACTGAATCGAAGATTCAGCAGTGTCTGAAGAAGAAAGTCGTTTCGAAAAATGAGAGCGGGAAGAAAAGAAGTTTCTGGTATCCGTACTGACACTGGTAATTGGTAATTCGTTGTTGGATGTTTGGTTCTTGATCTGAATCGATGGTACCCTGAACTCAAACTGCAACCGATGCCTGTTTAACCGGTCGAACTATTACATAGTCAAGATTCCTAATTATGCGAAACTCTCCTGCTCCCGCTCCAGTATCAGCTTCTACCCTCTCAATAAACACCATCCTCCCAGCAGCGGTTTGATGAGCAACTTGGCTTCCTGCCGGAAAGCGGGCTTGCACCACCCTAAACCTAATAAACAAATCTACATCCCAACCATCCAAAAAAGAGAATCCTCCAGTATCTAAGTCTAGGTACCTTACTCTAGCAACATTTCCTTGTGCTCCTTCAACCCCGGTATAAATAGTATCTGGTTTGGCTTCAAAGATAGGGACACGCCCTTCTAGTTCACACTCGACCATCTCTAATCTCTAATATTTAATATGTGATTGTTATATCAGATGTGTATGACTTGTTCCACTTTTTACAACAAATACGTTTATATGCGGTAAACTGTAAGCTATAAGCTGAATTATCCACTTTCTTGACAAGTTATCCACATACTCATAAAGTATAGACATCAAATACACTACCCAATTTTCTACCCAAGTTGCCCAAAAAAACACATGGATAAAACCGATATCTGGAAAAAAACTCTTGCACAGATTGAGATAAAGCTTGATTCTCCCGCTCAATTCAAGACATGGTTTAGAGACACAAGACTCATAGATATCGAAGGCAGGAAGGCTCTAATTGGTGTTAAAAACAGTTATACTGCTGACTGGCTTAACCAAAAACACAAGCATCTCATTCAAAAAACTATTTCATTTGTGTATGGAAAAGATCTCAATCCGGAATTCAAATACGACAAGTACCTTGTGAAAGATACATCCAAAAAAACAGAGGCGGACGACACTGCTCCTATTCTGCAAGTAAAAGACGGAATAGATGAAGCTTCATATCAACATATTCGGTCTTCCAGTTTGAATGAGCGATACACTTTTGCAAATTATGTCGTTGGAGATTCTAACAGGCTTGCTCATGCAGCTGCAATTTCCGTTTCTGAAAACCCGGGAAAGAGCTACAATCCTCTATTCCTATACGGCACAACAGGTATAGGCAAGACCCATCTAGCCCAGGCTATCGGAAGAGAGATCATCGATCGTGATACTACAAAAAAAGTTCTGTATAGTACAACCGAAAACTTCCTAAATGATATGGTTGCCTGCATACGTTCAAATACTATGGATAAGTTCAGAGATAAATATAGGAAATTGGATGTGCTTATCATAGATGACATTCAAATGCTCTCCAACAGAAAAGAAACTCAGAGCGCCTTTTTCAACACTTTCAATGTTCTCTTTCAGGCTTCCAAACAAATTGTCATCACATCTGATAGAACACCCGAAGAAATCCCCAATATCGAAGACAGATTGATCTCCAGATTTCAAGGAGGCATGGTAGCAGATATATCAAAGCCAAGATATGAAGAACGTATAGCAATACTCGAACAAAAGCAAAAGGAGTTCGGTATAAATCTTCCAGAACCCTTTCTACGTTTCATTGCCGAAATAATAAAAGAGAATATTAGAGAACTCGAAGGCGCACTCCAAAAAGTCAATCTCTATAATTCCATGAAAAAAGAGGACGAACTCACACAAGCTGAGATAGCAAAGATACTTGGCAAAGACCCCAATTCAAAAAGAAAAGCTGTAAAAACTTCCACCATCATAAAGAAAGTGGCAAAGGAGTTTGGAGTTTCTTCCAAAGAAATAAAAGGGCCTCGAAGAACGAAGGAAATAGCTTTTGCTCGCCAGATATGCATGTATATTCTCCGAGATGAATTCGGATACAAGCTCCAGGAAGTTTCAGAGATCCTTGAAAGGAAAGATCATACAACTGCAATCCATGCTATCGACAAAGTTCAAAGCATGATTCAGACAAACTTGACATTCAAAGAACAGATCGACAACCTGATAAACGAAATCCAGCAGCAGCCAACTATTTAAGCCTCAGTTAAACCTAGAATTATCTACTTCAGTTAAATCCTGCAAGCACTCCTTCATATAGATACCGAAGTAATATCTCAGAAAGACTTGTAACGCCATGTCCTGCTTTCTAACCCCATCCGCCATGAGCATCATGTCAATATGTGAATAACCTTTCTAAAGATACCGATTTATCAATCTTTTTTGAGATTCAATTCTTTGTGTATAACTGTGCGAGCTTTGTGAACAACTCCTTGAGTGTGGATTTTATATTAGAAGAGAATATCCCAGCAAATATAATATTAATTGAGTATAAAGGGTCATTACCACAAAAATCATAACACTTTTTGTCAAAAGTTATCCAAATACCATCAACATATTCTTCCACACAAACCCCTTACTTAAACACATCGTATTATTGCTTGACATCAAGTAGTAAAAATTAGATACTCTTTTTATAACTTAAAACTGTAGAGAAAAACAATCCACACGGATAAGTTCAGAAAAACGCCTTGAAATAGATACAAGTTAAACTTATAAACAAATCCACTGCCTATACTATTACTACTTCTAAATTATTTAATATAATACATATTAATATGAAAGCAACCTTAACTCAAGAAAGCTTTGCAAAAGCTCTCAACTATGTTTCAAAAACGATAAGTTCAAATCCTTCGATTCCAGTTCTTTCAAATGTCTTGATAGAGATAGTTGACAATCAATTGAAGCTTTCAACAACAGATCTTGAACTCGGGATAAGCACACTTGTTGGAGCCGATGTAAAAGCAAAGGGAAAGACAACAGCAAATGCAAGGACGCTGGCTGAATTTGTAAATTCGCTTTCATCTGGACCTCTAAATCTGGAATTTCGAGATAAAGTGTTAGTTGTCAAGAATAAACAAAGCAGTGCGGAATTCAATGTTGTTGATGCAGAAGAATTTCCTCCTCTGCCCCATGCAAAAGAAACTCCTGCTTTTAAAGTAAAGGCACTTCAGTTTGCTAAGTCTCTCGATAAGGTAATATTTGCTGCTGCGCATGACGATTCCCGTCCGGTTTTAACAGGCGTTCTTTTCGAAGCTACCTCAAAAAAGCTTACTATAGTTGGAGTTGACGGATTTAGGTTATCAAAGAAGGTACTGGATATTGATAGAAAAGGTACTTCTGAATTCAGTCATATAATTCCTGCAAGAGCCTTGAGTGAACTAGCAAGAATTACGCATGACTTAGGAGAAGACGATGAAACCTTAGAGGGATATCTCCTCAAAGACAAAAACCAGATGATTTTCAAGGTGCAGGATGTAGAGATTTCCACAAGATTGATAGAGGGAGAATTTCCTGAATATCAACAAATTCTTCCGAAGGAAACGAAGCACAGCTTCAGAGTGGATAAGGAAATGCTAGGAAGATCACTAAAAGTTGTAAGTATATTTGCCCGTTCAGCTGTTGGAAATAAAGCCGTTTTTGAGATTTTAGCTGCCAAAGGCAAATTAAGGCTATCTGCTCAGGTAGCAGATGTCGGTGAAAATGAGAGTAGTATTGAAATCTTGGATGTTAAGGGAGAAGACCTTGTGACAGGATACAATATCAAATTTTTGCTGGACATGTTAAATGCTATAGAAGGGGAAGATGTCTACTTTGAAACAAACGGAGTCACGGCTCCTGGAGTATTCAAAGACGTTGAAGACAAAGACTTTTTACACATTGTGATGCCGATGAGATTGGATTGAGCAGTAGTTAGGAATCAGCAGTTTGTTATTTGTATCTTCGGTTTAAAGAGGTTTTTTACTTCATAGTAAGTTTATACGTATTACTCCATGTATTCTTTTTAGAAAAGAATCAAAATCATCTATTTTTTGGGTGGCCAAAAAATAGATGAAAAAAGCCACCGGGGTTTTCAAGTTTTTAGCAACGCTGGCTTTCAAAAACAATATTTCTGAAACGTGAAAACCCCGGACCCCAAGTACTCTGGATCAATCGTTTTTTTATCTATGATCGAATTTTATACATACGGGGTTTCTTTGGAAAAAGAAAATTATTTAGTACGTATAAACTTACTTTACTGAAATCAATCTTTTAGTATAAATGGTAAAACCTAGCATATCTAGTCCTAGACAATCTGTTAGGGACTCTTTACTAGAATCAGGATTCATAATAGAATTCTCTCAGGTGTTCATAAGAATAATAGATTAAAATAGCTGATAACATACGACTAATGTTACAAGACCAATACAGACAAGAATACAAAAAAATCAACTCTTCCTGGACAGATTCCGTTTCCATCTACAAGGATTTAGTCCGATCGTATATTGAACAGGATTCAACTGTTCTTGAAGCTGGTTGCGGCTTTTCATCTATGTTTGAAAAGGAGTATAAAAGAGCAAAAAGAGTTATTGGAGTTGACGTGAGTGAAGAATTTCTGAAGATGAATAAAGTGTTGGATGAAAAGATTGTAGCAAGTCTTGAGAATATTCCTCAAGTAGAAAGCGAGAGTGTTGATATGATCATTTCCTCATGGGTCTTTGAGCATATCCAGGATCCTTCGAAAGCTTTTGCAGAGTTCTCAAGAGTCCTGAAAAAAGGCGGAAGGCTGGTTTTCCTTGCACCAAATAACTGGAACTATGTAGTATTCTTCAACAGAATAATTCCTGATTGGCTCCGGAAAAAAGTTGTAGGAAAGATGAGCGAGAATTTAGTGACTGATCCAATGCCTGCTGTCTACCGTGCTAATTCGGCTGATAAGCTATTTAAACTTGCCAAATTAAACAATTTTACAATTAATCGACTGATTTTAAATGGCGACCCGACTTATATAGCCATTAACAGGTTTTTCTTTTATATCGGTGTGGCAATAGAGTTCTTTTTGAGTTTTCCAGTTTTAAATAAGTTGAAGGTGCATATGATAGGGGTTTTCACCCTGCAGTAGTTAGGATTTGAATTTCCGATACCTTTCTGAATCATACGTTTTCTGCCCTTCGGTGTATGTCATGTTCTTTGTTTCAAGTATTTCAAACTTTCGACCCACAGAACGCAAACCAAGTAAACAGCCGTCTTCGATACTTTCTCTATTTAAACCGAGAAATTCTTCTATAAGTGTAGTGATAAGATATCCATGTGTAACACATAGAATTCTTTGATACTCAGTTTCAAGCAATTTCCGAATAAGTGTCTCTACTCTATTCTTGAAGTCATCGTATCTTTCTGCTCCGGGTATGAATTCCTGTGCATTATAAGAACGCAGCAATTCAGGATAATCTTCTTTGGCTGTTTTCTTCGAAATGCCACCAAGAATGCCGTAGGTATTTCTTTCTTTTAGGTAGACAAGTTCCTTTACATCAACATCTATGATCTTTCCAATGATATCGGCACTTTGGCTTGCTCTTTCCAGCGGGGAAGTTAGAATTATATTAAAGTTTTTCGGTTTCAGATATAGTGCTGTCTTCTTGGCTAATTTGATGCCCTTGTGGGAAAGTGCCGGATCAGACCATCCGCCGAATTTCCCTGCGACATCATTCATCTCTTCGCCGTGCCGGAAGAAGTATATGATTTTACCCTCCTTCGCAATTCTGCTACGGAGGGTTTCGCCTGACGATGAAATACGCGTATTTAGGACTTTAGTCTTTGTGGCCTCACTTTTTGATTTCGTAGGCATTTACGTATTTAAAGGCATTGATAAATTTAACTAATGTCCCTCTATTCTCAAATCTGACTGCTAGATCATCTGAGAGCAGAAACAAGTACTGATCGTTGGCGTAAATTTTTACAGATTCTTTATCATAAAGAATCTTTGTGTCTTTATTGTCGACCTGCTCCAGCAATGACTGGCGCAGTTCTTTTATAGATGAATCTGTACTGTAATATGCAATTTTGGCGTCAGCCTTATGATCTTTCAGTCGCCTAATCTCTGGAATGAGTGGCAGAATTTTTTCTTTCTTTGCTTCTGCTTCTTGAATCGTGTTGTCGAAATGATTGATTAGGGCAGTCGGATCAGCAGGTGTAAATATATAAGACTTTGCTTTTTTAATCTTTGTGACAAACCCCTTCTTTTCAAGTTTATACAAAACAAAAAGAATAGTGCTTTTCGGAATGCATAGCTCAAGAGCTATTTTACTTGCTTTACAATTTCCCTTTGAGTACAGATAAGCAATAATCTGACGTTCTCTTAGTTTAAAACCCAATTGTTTTAATACCAGATCAAAGTTCATCGTACAGTAATTATTGACAATGTTTAGATTATATACAATTTCGAGCTGGATTAACAAGTATTATGTCCTGACGATCGGTATTGATCGATAGTCGTCTCTTGATGTAGAATTAATTAACTTAAACTTTTAATTTGAAATTATGAAAGTATTCTTTATGCGCCATGGTGAGGGAATGGATGATGTTGAGAATAGGTATGGAGGATGGGGTGACTTGCTGCTTTCTGAAAAAGGCAGACAGCAGGCAGAAGATTCTGTCGATAAAGTCAAGAAATTCAATATAGATAAAATTCTTTCCTCCCCCCTTCTTCGGGCATTTGAGACAGCCGAGATTCTTGGTCAGGGCGTAGGATTGAAAGCAGAGAAATGGCTTTATCTCAAGGAGCGAAATACTTATGGCTTGATGTGCGGAGAAAAAAAAGAAGATATCGAAAAGAATTATCCTGAGCTGCACGAGGCGTATGAAAATGGAGAATGGGTGCCTGGAAGTGAGAGTGTCGACGATCTGATTAGACGATTAAAGATTATGATAGAGAAGATTCAAGATTTTGATGCGGAAAGAATTCTTGCTGTAACGCATGGAAAAGTTCTTGAGGTATTCTGCAAGGAATTCTTGGGGAAAGAGCTGGATAAAAAAGATGACTGCTGCATTCTTGAAGTTGAAATTGATGGGGTAAAAGTAGAATTTAGAAGTGCAGACGGATTGAGTTTCAAGTAGACAAAACATGTTCAATCACGAACCAAAGGACTACAAGTGCCCGCTTTGCGCTGTTGCCATTGGAGTTGAAGGAGAATTTCCATATACCAAACAGGCACAGACATTATTTACATAGATGAGTTTATATTCTCCCATATAGCCTCCCATTGGTGGCCGAATAATCCCGGCCATGTTCTGGTAAGTTCTCGAAATCACTACGAGAATATTTATGACCTTCCCAGAAAAGTGAATATTAGAATTGCCGAATTTGTGAAGTACATAAGTATAGCTATTCGAAAAACTTACAATTGTGATGGAGTATCTTTGTGGCAGCATAATGAGCCGGCCGGTGATCAGGACCTATGGCATTTTCACGTGCATGTGTTTCCAAGATATTCTGGCGATGGTCTTTATGTGCAATATGGAAAGAGAGAGCTTTCGAATCCTAAAGATAGGGAAAAATATGCCAAACTTTTAGTAAGTTATGTTGAGGAGAACAAGTACAATTCTAAGAGAAACTGAAGGTATCAAACTATCCGACTATCTAGCTTTCAACTCTCAATTTAAACTTCTTTATTGGCAAGAACTGCAAGATGTTTAAATTCTTGTTTCTCTGCCAGCTCTCTTATTAAGTCATAAATAGATGCTGTAAGTACTTGATACAGTTTGCTTAAAGCAGCAAAGTTTGTTTGAACGTAATCTATTCCTTCTGGCTGGATATTTTGCAAATCCTCGTAATGAAGAATGCCTCTTACGTCAGGATAAGATAGAGCGAAGGTTTCTATGCGATGTGCTTCGATCCCCTCTAGAGCTTCAAGGATAGTGCCCTTCAAAACATCTAAATTTAGATATATCGCCTGAGTGCTACAAAAGTGTTGCAAGTAGTCTGTAAATACTACATGTATGGGCCGAACCTGGTTACCTGGACCAAAGACTGTTCCGCCTGCTATATTTGAACGAACAATGAATGCTGCATATTCTCCTTCAAGTAAACAATTGCATTCTAAATCGAAACGCTGGGTTATTAGTGAAAAACATCTAGTTTGAATAACTTCTCTTCTTTGTTCATCTGTCAAAATTTCTTCCATGGCAACTTCGATCAATTTAGCTAAATTTGCTGGTAGATACTATATCTAATTCCTTAATCTGTACTCATCGAAATCTTCACTGTAGATTAACCGCATTTCGCTTTCATATCTGTATTGGCACTCTTGGGGCATGTTAGAGTCTCTTCGTTTATCAAACTGAAGCAGTGGGGGCACAAAGGAGTATGATTTTTTGATACATCCGAAGAGATATTTTCCCAAATCAGTCAGGCCGGTCTCATGTGTAAAAATCAGGAAACCTTTTGATTTCGGAAAGACAAAGCATGCTATCGACCAAAGACGGCTCACAAATGGCTGGAACATTCCAAGTGAGTTTGAAGAAGAAATATATAGACTTAGTGGGGGTATTCCCGGGCTGATCAAGAGGCTTTGTAGCTTTGTTGATACATACAAGTCTTTGGATAAAAAAGAGGTGTTGGAATATCCTCCCGTAGAAATGGTACTTGAAGAGCTTGTTGATTTATTCGCCTATTTCCCAAAATCGAAACTACAATTGTTAGGATTATTGGATTCGAAAGGAAACACTATTAGTCCTCTTTTGGAACAGGCGTATCTTGGGAGTCTATCAAGGAAATGTCTCGAATCATCGCCTTTGTTAAACCAAGTTTTTGAGTACTTCAAGGAGAGGGAGGAAGATCTGGTATCTCTGTATGAGATTTCAGATCTTGTGCAACGTGGAGAATTTTCACTTTGGGGAACATATAAACTGATAGAACGGTTGAAAAAGAAACTGCCTTCTAACTACAGGTTGAAGAATGTGAAAGGAAAGGGTTATATATTACAGAAGGCATAATGAGTACAGAGAGAGCGGGAGGAGCTAGGTATGCAAAACCTCCACATCCTGGGGGTGCCGGCCGTATTTCTGTTGAAGGACAGGATGGGGATTTATGGGAATTTTTGTCAACCGAACCTCGGAGGCCGGCTGAAAGCCTTGCAGAGGAGCAGCTCCTTCTAGATAATCTGGGGCCAACCGCTATTAAGGTTATAACTACCTTGTATGATAGAGCTGTTTGTTCACGAGGCGGTGTAAGAGGTTTGCCTATACAATTGCAAGATGCTTGGAGGACGTTGTTGAGATTATGTGTTCCGGAAGCAGAAGGACTTGATACTTTTATGCGTGATGTTATATGCGGTACGCCTGGATCAGGGAAATCAACACTTATAGCATCTGCTCAGTGGGTTTTCTCTGTTCCTGAGGGCGAGGATAGTTTTGTATTTTGGTCTAGCAGGGCTAGGTTTACCTTTATGCCCAGAACTAATAAGAACGAGGCCCTGCTAGGAAATATTGATTATCTAGAAAAAATTCTATCTGCACAGTTACTTAGAGAGTTGATCGATACGAAACTTTTTGTTTTTACCCGCAAGCATTGGGGTGTGGGAAATGAAATAAGGATTGCCTGTGATGGCGGAGTTCCCATGGCTGTTTTAGGTTATCTCTATAATACCTTCAGATTTAGATATGAGGCAGGAGATCACAGTCAGATTTTCTTACCCCAAGCTGCACTGGGTTTACTGCAAAACACAGCTATATCTAGTCGGACAGTAGGGATAATTCTTCATCCAGAACTTATCCAAGCCTTGTTGATGCGATCAAACGATCTGGATAGAAGACAAATGTATCTAAATGGACCAGGTCTTGGGCTTCTTGCAACCTTATACCAAAAGTTAGCAGAAGCTGGTTTGATGTATGGTGTTAGTAGTATTATGGAGATGTTGAAGGAAGAAGATATACCTAGTAGGATGAAGACTTTTCAAAAAGGAATGAAGGGAGAACTTGGTTGGGATCGTGATATCGCTGGGAAGGTGCTCCCACTGCACGAATTTGTTGCAGAGGTAGAAAGGATGGGAATATTAAAAGACGCAAGAAATAGAGCGGTTTTTTATCTGCTTGGTTTGCCTCAGGAAATACTAATTGCTAGCCTGAGGGTCTATCCCCAAGCGGTAAGCTTATTTCGTGAAGTGCTTGCAGATTACAAAGATCTGATAACACGTTCAATAAAAGTAGAAGAGGGTTCTCCTAGATGGAGGTTTCCCCATAAGAATTTATATGTAAGGCCACGCGAAGATAGAAATCAGGTAGAGTGTAGAATGGACGAAGACTTTTTTCTACCTTTGCTTATAAATATAGAACAGGCCTTTTATGAAGCATTTGAAATATCCCATCAATCTTTCCCTCTACTATTAGGAAGAAGTGATGTTCACTACGTATGGCGAAGTATGGCAAGGTTGAGACATATTTTGATGATGGCTTGTCATGAAGAGTCTTATGATGCAGGATTGTTTTTGATGGGTATAAATGCCTCACTAAAAGCAATTGATTTGGCAACTAGGGGTTCTTAGGTGTTAAGTCTTCAACATATACTATGTGGTTGTCTGACAAAAGTGGAAATCCACACCTTGGGCATTTGTCATCTACCTCTTTAATTACATTAAAACATCTTGGGCAGAGGGGTGTTTTCGGGTTTTGCGATTTCTTCATAGTTATTATGTAAATGCGATAAATCGCATTTGTACAGATTATTTGCTAAAATTAAATGGGCGTAAAAACAGCTGGGACGTTTGGCGACGAAACTGCTTTTTTATGCCCAATTCCCAATTTACAACTAATAACTAACAACCAATATCCAAAATTCTCCCTTCCACTAGTCTATATAAAACCTCCCCTTCTTATAACATTCAATTATCTTCGTATCTGCTTCGATGATTGGTGTTGGCAGATTATCCAAGTAGTACCATTTCCAATTGATTATCCTATCTGGCTGTTTATCTCTGACCTTTCCTGATTTATACTTCGCTATGGTTCCTATTGTGATGTTTTGTCTATTTATTTTAGGTATATTTTTTCTATTGTTAGTGACACATATTATTCTCGGTTCGGATATCTTTATGTTAGCTTTGAGTATCGCTTCGTTCTTTGCAGTTTCTTCAAATGTTTCTCCAAAGGCAAGCGATCCTCCGACGAGACAATACTCCCCCCTGCACATTTCAGCGGTTCTTTTACCAAGAAGAATTTTATCACCTTTTAGTACCATACAGGCAACAGCAACGAGAGGGCCTACATTTGGGTAAATCTTCTTCTTTCTTCTTGAAGAGATTATAAATTTCTGGAGGTCTTCCTCTCTATATTTTCTATCCCCGCGAATTCCGAATCGTATAGCATTTAGCTCGCCGGATTTATCCCATCTCTTTAGAGTGTTTGGGTGTACGTTTAATAATTCCGCCGCTTTGTTGATTGAAATAAGTTGTCTCATAACTATACTATAGTATATCAAACTATATCATTATATACAATAATTAGAGGGCGTTTTGAATTTCCTCTGCTATCAGTTTGATGCTTTTCTTTTCAAAAAGATCGAGTTTATGAATATCAAAGCTTAGAATAGGCGCTATATCAAATGTCTTCGTCCAAGCTTTATATTTACTGTGAATTCTTCTAATGTGGTTCAAATTGATCTTTCTTTCTTTGAATCTAGGAATTGTTTTTGAGATTTTCTTCGGATCGCTTTCTAGATAGACTATCAGATCAGGTTTTCTGATGATTTGAATTGCTTGATCATAAAGATCTCCGAGCAGCTGAAAATCTACTCTGTTTAAATAGCCCATTTCGAACCAAACAGTAGCAAACACTCTAAAGTTTTCGTACAAACTTCTACCTTGAATTACAGGTCCAAGCTTCTTCTTAATCTCAGCCTGCTGCTTGAAATTTTCCTTAAAGAAGAATAGCTGGCTGTGGAATCCCCACTTGCCTTTTTCTTTGTAGAATTTTTCTATGTATGGATTTGCAGCTGGGTTTTCTGGAAAAGCTTTCGCTTGGAAGTGTTTTGCTAGTTCATTTATTAGATGAAATCTTCCATTGTCACCAGTTCCCACTCCTCCGCTTACGGCAAGATTGAAGTTTGATTTTCGAGCTCTTATAACCTCCTGATTTAGAGAGCTTTTAATTTCATCAAGCTCATTCTCTATTGCAATAAGTTTCGTACTAACCTCATACTTCTTATCTTGAGCATTTTGGAGGAAATAAGAGAGTGGTTTCTTCAGCGCCATAGCTATGTTTGATAATGATTCGACTGATATATTTATCTTACCGCTTTCGATAAGGCTGAGGGTCGGGACAGAATAGTTTGTAAGTATTCCAAGTTCTTTTTGAGATAATCCCAGATCTCCTCTTGTTTTTTTGATTTTCTTTCCAATAGAACAATTTACAGACATTTGTTAAGACTAAATAATAACTTTGATTATATAAAACTAGCTTAGCGTTTGTCAATCAAGATAGGAATTAGTTTTGCTATAGATAATATTTTGTAGCTGTCCTGCTACTGACACATCTACTGCTACTATTTTTGCTATATTCCGTTATACAAATTATAATCGAAGAATAATGGCCATATTGTTTTATGGTTAAATGGCTGCAGGGAAGTGTTAACTTAACAACCATAAAAACATACAACAATGTCAATAAAAGAACTCTCAAAAGAAGAATATTTAAAGCAAGAAAAGGTTCTCGATGTCCACCCGCTTCAGTCCTGCGCTTGGGGAGAATTGAAGAAACCGAAATGGCAACCAGTGCGCCTTGGTGTATTTGATGAAGATGAAGTTGTATCAATTCTTACCATTCTTACAAGAAAAATTCCAATTTACGGAAAAAAGTTTGGCTACATTCCCAGAGGAATAGCTGTAAAGGATGAGAAGTATCTTGAGAATGTGATTGGCCAAATTACAAAACACGAATTACACCTGTCTCACTTGATGATCGATCCTAACATTAGCTACAATTCAAAACTTAAAACTCAAAGCCCAAAGTTATACGAAAGAATTGGGTTTAAAGCTACTGGCCTACAAATCCAGCCGAATAGGACGGTGGTACTAGATTTATCAAAAAGAGAGGAAGAATTGCTGTCTGAAATGAGGTCGAAACATAGACAATACATCCGCAAAGCTGAGAAGAATGGAGTGAAAATACGCATTGGAACGAGTTTTGATATTAGCTCTTTTGTTCGCATTATCGAGGATATAGGTAAGATAAAAGGATATGTTCTGCATGAAGGCTCGTACTATAAAAAGATTTGGGATTTGTTTGGAGAGAATGTTGATTTATTTATCGCAGAAGCTGGAAGTGAAGTGGTGGGGTCATATATGGTTTTGTACAATGAGAATTCGGCATTTGAGATGTATGGCGGCTGCAGCCAAAAGGGAAATGAGTTATTGGCAAACTATCTGATGAAATGGTTTACTATCCGGCATGCAAAGAAACTTGGTAAAAAGTACTATGATGAGTGGGGAGCGGAGTTTAAATACCCTGGTCTTGTTCAGTTCAAGGAGGGATTTGGCGGTGAAGTAATTGATTTTCCTCCTCAGTATACCTATGTGTTCGATAGGATTGGCTATGTTGTGTATAGAGTGATGAATAAGGTGAATGAGTGGAGACAGAGGTCCGGAGGCTAGCGATTGTTCGACAATAGTTACATAATCGTCTTACAATAGTAAAACAATCGTATGGTAAAAAAATTAAACGAGGAACAGTATAAACAAGCTTGGCAGCATTTCGGCGGTTCGCCGCTTCAATCCTGGAACTGGGGAGAGGTAAAGTCTTACAACTGGAGAGTAGAAAGGGTTGGTATTTTCAAGGAGGGAAATTTGGTAGCAGTATTATCAATTCATTATAGAAAGTTCCCTCTTCAAAAGTTTACTCGATTTATTGGTCTTTCGAGCTTTGCCTACATTCCCCGGGGAGTTTCTGTCAGAGACATCAAGTACTTAGATTACGTTATCCAAGAATTGACAAAGTGCTTAAATGAAAGGCATATTGCTTTTGTACTGATAGATCCTGAGGATGACTTGAGATTTGAAAACTGGAACGAAAGCTTCAAAATGGTATTAGAAACTGATGGATGGAAGGTAGCCGGAGAAACTATCCAACCAAACTGGACTGACGTTATCCGAATCGATAGGACTGAGGAAGAATTATTTCAAAGTGTTCGATCAAAGTGGAGGAGAAATATCCGGAAAGCTGTGAGAGAGGGAGTTGTGGCAAAAGAAGTCGAAGGCTATGAAGCGGTTGACAAATTCTACAAAGTAATAGAATCAGTAAAAGGCAGCACAAGCTTCAAGACTCATCCGAAAGATTATTTTCAGAGAATCTGGGATGAGATGTCAAAAGAGGACCTCATCAAGATTTACGTGGCAGAGTATAAAGGAGAAGTAGTTGCGGCATATTTATTGGTTTTGAACGATTACCAGGTGTATGAACTTTATGGAGGTGCGACAAAGAAGGGCCGAGATGTAGAGGCCTCATACTTACTAAAGTGGGAAATCATTAAGCAGCAGGCAAAAGCCGGTAGGAACTTTTACGATCAGTGGGGAGCAGCACCAAAGGGTGATCAGGACCATTCCCTATTTGGAATTTCCTACTTCAAAAGCGGTTTCGGTGGTGAGCATGTAGATATGCTTCCGCAGTATGTGAAGGTGTTTAGAGGTTTAGGGTATAAACTTTATAAATGGATAAAAGATACTCTGTAGTTGGGAAGAGCTAGATTCTATACGGTTGCTTCTGCTCCTTCTGTTAGGATTATTCCGAGTAGTTTCCCTACAAACTTGTCAAATTGTCTTGCAATGAATATTTTCTCAGCAGGGACTCTTTCTGTATATGATTTTCCAAGTAAGAGTTGTAAGTGATCTGCTTGCTTGTTTAGATTCAGAATGGCTCTATTTTCCGGTAGAAGTGCACGAACAGTCAAGAAAGAAATAAGGGTGCTTTGTAGTGAGTTCCCAGATAATTTTGTATATGTCAAAAAAGAATGTAGATCTACTTCTGGAGAAGCTGCAGCTATCATTATTCTTTCGTCCAAATTTCTTGCGGCATGGTTCCCCCCGTCGGCCTCAACAATTGTATCAAGAATAAATGGAGATTCGAGATGCACAATTAGACTTTTTATTCTTTGTAACAGGATTTCAGGTTTGTCACAAGCCGGGAATTTTGCTCTAAGAGCTTCAAGAGTGCAATTCTCTCTAAGAGCTGTAGCTATAGGTGGATATGCAAATGTAATTATTCGAAATGTAGCTTCTCTGCTACCAGGGTATTTAAGATGATCAATCAGAAATTGAGCGATATCTTGGTTCAAGTGGAAATATGTTAGTATGAACTCTTGGTCTTCGATGTTTACAACAAAAGGTCTACCACCCTCGGTGATTACTTCTCCTAATCTTTTATTCAGATCCAAATTAGATAATTTTAGGTTAAACTCCTCTCTTTGCCCTGTTTCCTGATTCACGATAGAGATACGTTGGACCTCTGGTCTCATACTAGCAAGTAGGCCAACTAGTCTTTGAGCAGTTAAAGGGTTGTTGAATAACTGTTCAGTTGTTACTCTTCCTGAATCTTGCTCCATAAGTAATATATATTAAATATATCGTTATTCCAGGTATTTACTCTTAATTCCAGTATAGAATACTTTCTATTACTTCTTTTTTGACTTATTTACAGCTTTTCTTAGAATCGGCCACTTTCCAAACGCCAGGAATGAAAGAAAGATGAGCAGTACAAGGAAGTAATAGCCGGACATATAAAGAAAAAGACTCATGATTGCTGTCAAGAGAATAGGCAGCCAGCCTTTGTAGCCCATTTTCTGAATAATTTTGATCCAGAGATAGGAGTGAAAAACTGCAAGCAGTAAAATGAAAGCCAGGAAGATATATCTGCCTAATTGTTCGGGCATGGTTATAATTCAAAGTTAAGTTCTGTATATGATATCACGATGGGAGCAGATGAGCCAGTGAGTGGATGAGCAGATGGGCTTTTGAGCTTAGGCACTTTGAGATTTTAGCTATCTTCAAATTCTTTCTCTATTCTCTTCAAATTGGCATATTCAACTGCCAGCTGTTTTACTCCAACCAGCGGACCGAAGTCGACTTTGACTATGTTATCATTTATCTCCATTACTCTGCCTTTACCAAATTCATTGTGTTCTACTCTATCACCGACGATGAGATCGATCTGATCAAATTGAGTAGTGAGGGCGTGTTTATTATGGTGGCTTGAGCTGTTATCGATAATTCCATCAGTAGCGTCCCATGCAGTGTAGGTTACTAGTTCTTCATGGATGTCTGAGATAAATCTTGAGACAAGGTTATCCTGTTCGGCTCCAAATACTCTTCGGCTTTCAGCATGAGTTAGGTAAAGATTCTCTTTTGCTCTTGTGATACCTACATAGGCCAGTCTTCTCTCCTCTTCCATCTCGGTCGGATCAGTATAGCTTCGTGAGTGCGGGAAAAGTCCTTCTTCCATCCCGGCTATAAATACAGTTTTAAACTCAAGTCCTTTTGCTGAATGCATAGTCATCAGAGTTACCCTATTTTTGTCCTTCTGAGTTTGCGCTTTTAGCTGTTGTTCTTCTATCAAAGATACTTCCTCTAGAAATTCTGTCAGTGCTGACTCGGGTTCCATCTCATCGTATTTGCCTGCCACAGTTATCAATTCTTTGATATTTTCTATTCTGGAATCGTTTTCCGGAGTGCCATCATTGAGCCAGTCCAGGTAGCCGGACTCATTTAAAACAAAGTTTATGAGGTCGGTTAACTTGAGCTGAAGCGAGGCTTTTTTCATCTTTTCGAGAATGAGGGCAACCTTCTGGACCGAGTTATTTGTGATATCTTTTGTCTCGAGCTTTTGCATCAAGAGTTCTACGATAGAGATCTTATTGCTGGAAGCTTTCGTTTGAAGATTGTTTATAGTAACTGAGCCAATTTTACGAGGAGGTGTATTTATTATTCTTTTCAAGCTGACATCATCCTGCGGATTATAAAGACATCTCAGATAAGCGAGGGTGTCTTTTATTTCTTTCCGCTGATAAAAGCTTATCCCGCCAAATATCTGATAAGGCACGCCATAGTTCAAAAATGCTTCTTCAAGCGTTCGTGACTGTGCATTTATTCTGTATAGAACTGCGGTATTTTGGAAATCTTTTTCCTCAAGGATTTTTTCCACAACGAATTTTGACTCATCTTTCTCATCAAGTGCTCGGTAAACTTCGACTTTCGGCCCCCGATCTTTTTCAGTCCAGAGCTTTTTGGGCTTTCTTGCCTGATTATGCTGGATTACATTGTGTGCGGCGTCTAAGATATTCTGCGTACTTCTGTAGTTTTGTTCAAGCTTTATGACCTTTGCCTCGGGATAATCCTCTTCAAAAGAAAGAATATTCTTGATAGTCGCCCCTCTCCAGCTGTAAATTGCCTGATCATCATCTCCAACTACACAGATATTTCTTTTTTTCTGCGCAATTTTGTTTACGAGAACATATTGTGCATGATTTGTATCCTGATATTCGTCAACAAGTACGTATTTAAACTGGCTTTGATATATGTTCAGTACTGATTGAGCGGTTCGCAAAAGTTCTACAGTTCTTCCGATAAGATCATCAAAGTCAAGTGCATTGTTAGCGCGAAGAATTTTTTGATATTTTGGATAAACTGTACTTACAGCGTCTTGCAGATATCCTTGAGAAAATTTCTTGTACTCATCCGGAGTGACCAGCTCGTTCTTTGAGCTTGAGATGAAGCTAAGAATTGATTTGGGATTAAACTCCTTTATACTTAAGCCTAGTTCCTTCATTGCCTGTTTGACAGCTGAAAGCTGATCATCTGTATCGTAGATTGAAAAATTTGGGTCAATGCCCAGATGATGGCCGTCCCGGCGGAGAATCTTTACACAGATAGAGTGAAAAGTTCCGATGTATGGGAGCTGGGAACTGGTACCCGTTATCTGGTATCTGTTTGCAGCAGAAGGGTTAACCAGCTTCTCTACTCGAGATTTCATCTCTCCAGCCGCTTTGTTTGTAAAGGTAACTGCAAGTATTTCTTCCGGTCTGCTTAAGCGCTTCTGTAAAATGTAAGCAATCCGGTGTGTAAGGACGCGTGTTTTCCCAGATCCTGCTCCAGCAAGGATCAATAATGGCCCTTCAATTGTACTCACAGCCTCTTGCTGCTGAGGATTTAAGTTGTTTAGAATCATAGTGAGAGATCTTTGGCAATGAATAATATAACAGTCGGGCTTGTGAATCAAATAATTGTTAAGAAACGCTTGCTTTCTATACCAGTTTTTCCTTATAATTCAATTAATAGTTCAAGTTCCCACTATGAAGGAAAAAATACCACGACAAGAAGAGTCTCTTCAAGAGTTCCTATCATATGAAGACATCTCTACAAGCGATAGTAATGAAGAAAGAGGAGAAAAGATACTGATATTTGTTCTCTGTGCAGTTGGGCTAATCATCGCAGGAATTGTAGCTTCAATCACTTTCAAGTTTGTTAATAGTAAGATTGTTGGGACCGGACATGCAGAGCTGGTTGCCACAGCAGAGAAAGATAAGGATGGTGATAAAAAGAAAGAGGACCCGCGAGTAAGAAAGATTGCCTATATGTCAAAAGGGGAACTTTTTGTTTATAACGTTGAAACCGAAAAGAGGTTTGGTATAGAAATAAACAAGAATAAAAAATACTCATCCCTGAGCTGGAAAAACAAAGATGAGTTGAGCTACTCTGAATGCGATACTGGAAGCTGTACCATAAATACATATTCGATAAGCAAGAAAAAGATAGTTGATTCGTTTGAACTACAAGCTAGTGATGTGCTGGCACTGAAGTGGTCTTCGAAAGAAACAAACCTGGCATATCTTTTTGAACAAAATGGTGAATTGTATTTAACACTGAAAAATAATGGCTCCTTTAGGAATCTGGGGAAATTTAAGTATGATGCATTCAAAATAGATGATTTCGGTGATTCTACCTATATCAGATTTTCTCCAAACGATGAAAGAATACTTCTAGTAAATACATTTACATTTGTCGGCGAGCCGACTGTTGTTGTGTTTGACCTGACAGGTACAGTGCTGTTCAGTTTGAACAAGGAAATCGGAAACATTCCAACATCCGCTTTTTTCATGAGTAATGAACTGATATATTTCAAAAAGAATAATAGTCTATATGTTCAATCGCTTGGGGAAAAGAAGTCTCGCCAATTATCAGAAAGAATCGTTGGAGCATTTGACTTTAAACCGTCTCCCGACAAGACAAAAATCGCCTATTGGACATACGACTGGCCTAGCGGAGTGACAACGATCTGGGTATATGATATCGGCAACGAAGTCATGAAAAGACTTCGTGATCAAGAGTCACGACCTCTTTGGATTGATGATCAACTACTCATCTCATATCAGACTCCCAACTGTATAGAGTGTCCTAAGGCAGATCTCAAACTAAAGGGTATCAGTCTAGTCAGTCTTGAGACCAAAGTAGTGTCGGATCTTTTGAAAGAAAAGAATATCGAGATTCTGGCAACTGAGGAATTCTAGTCAGCTCGACTTTTCTTAGCACTGTTTGATTCTTCTGTCGTTTTCTTTGACTCGGTCGAACCTTAAAATTATCAAATTTCGATTTGTGTGTTATAAGTAAATACTCTTTTAGTAATGATCATTAATTATGAGCAGCAAAAAATCTCAAACGGACGATTTAAAATCAGATATTCTCAGTAAACCAACTGTCTTTACTCTTCTTTTGATTTTGGGAATGATTTTTTTTGTCCTGATGCTCCTCATTGGTTTTGGGGTCGGGCTGTTTTACTACTTGGATAAAGAGGATGAAGATAGACAATCGAGAAGTCAGGTCTGTAATTATTCAGGCAAGATGTATGAGAGTGGCGATACTTTCGATTCGGTTGACGGTTGCAATACCTGCAGTTGTGAAAAAGGAAGTGTCAGCTGTACTGAGATGGCTTGTGTCGAAGATGAATCAACCTTGGAACCAAACATCAAGTTTGTTTTGAATCGTGATGAGAATAGTAATGCATCAAGTCTAGATGTGAATGGAGCCGGAGGACCGCTAGGCAGGTTGGATTTTCAGGAAAAGTATGGACGCGATTTTATGATAGATACTCCAGAACTTATCGTTTATGATGTTGATGTATACTTCTACTTTCAGATATTTCCGATGGGCTGCAGCGATGGGGCTGATACTTCCTGCATCAGTGTGATGGGACAGGTAAGCGAAGATTATCTGATTCTTGGGGGAATATGGAAGCTGGATATGGTTTCGGGTGAGTTTGATCACATATATTCGTTTGAGAAATATCAGAATATCAACACTTCAACAGTTTCAATTGATAGTGTAACCGCAATTGGTGAAAGACAGTACTGGATTGATATAAAGTACTATGAGTACAATCCTTATAACAATGATCAGAATGAAGTAGTGGTGACTTTGGTGCTGAATACATCTGATGGAATTGTGACTCAAAGCAGTTAGTCTTGATCTGGCATTTGCAGGTTTGCTTGCCACAGTTCTGCGACAAGTCTGACCTCTGAAGTCTTTATGCGTGGTCCCAAAATCCAAATCCCATTTATTCTCTCCCCAAGAGCGTGATCGTAGAAGCTTTTTCTTCTTGGGCTTCTAGTTATATCATTACCTAAAACTTCTAAGGTTTTAGCGCCAACTGTCATAGCTATCTGAGCAGCTGTCTGCAAAAGAAATGTTCCATATCTGAAAGGCCTGACATCTCTAGGTTGGTATTTTGGATCTATGACTTTTATAACGAGTGTAGAAGAAAACGGAGAATTTGCTACGTTAGCTAAACGATCAGAATTTTTGAGGCGAGTGAACCCCCTTTTATCCGGGGGATTTGTGAAGAACTCAGTACTTCCCCTGTCTGCAGTAAAACAGTAGGGTATGACATTTGCAAACCAAGCTTGCCCTTCGTAGGTTTCAAATCCGACAAAACCTAAACCGGTAAGTCTTGTGTCCTGGTCTGGAGTATATATCGCTATGCAATGCATAGATCCCTGTCCCCAATTTTGTGTTAGATACAGGATGCAGTGTCTAGTGTCAATCCAGTGTACTACACCTAGTCTTTCTACTAACGTTTTTACAAAGTTTTCATATGCCTCTCCTGTTCTGACTTCTTTTAATTGAGTATCTTCTACCATTGATTGATTATACCAATTCTTTAAGTCGAAAATCGACAGATAGGATAATCTGTAAATGAGAATTAGACTTCATCCTTATTTTCGGCTATATTAATAGAGTTAAGTTATTAGAAACTGTCCATGCAAGACTCCTCTACAAAACAAGTTGCCAATCCTCAAAATAATGAAAACAAGGCGAAGAGTAAGTCCAAGTTATGGATGATACTTACCATTTTAGGCTGTGGCATCTTGATACTATGTCTAATAAGTGTTGGCATTGTCTGGTTAATTGTACGTAACAAGGATGATAATGGGAGAACTACCTCTAGTACGCAAAGCACCGGTGCTGTCGAATGTTCTTCTGACTCAGACTGTGCTGTAGCTATAAGGGTTGACGAATGTTGTTCATGTCCTGAAGTAACTACAAAGTCGAAGCTTGAGAGCGATTATGGTTTGATGGAATATTTCTTTGGGAAGAATTATTCAGAATATCTTCCAGATAATTGTGCCCTGGTTGACTGTGCCCCTTGTCCAACATTTGGCGGAGAAGCAAAATGCAACTCAGGGAAGTGTGAACTAGGCAATGACGGAAGTGGAACTTCTACGACAACTACAGCAGCCCTCCAGAGCAAAGAAGTAAACTTTTCTCTTATCGGTTCAGATCAGTCGATGTATGGTTTCACTCTTAATTTCACAGCCAGTATTCCAGATGATGCAACTGTTGATGAGTCAAAGAGTTCAGCACAGGATCAGATGATGCCGAGTGTTGTGATTTCGAACAAAGCCTTCTCCCTTACTTTCTGGGTGTTTTATGAAGCATACGAAGAGCCGTATTCAAGCTATGAGAAGGTTTTTAATCACGCGGAACTAGAAGATGTTTATAGAGTGGTTGATCAGAATGGCGGAATTGCTTACACAAATCAGATTAATATAAATAAAAACTGCTTTGATATGGGAACGGGTGAAGATGATATGCCTGCTCCCTGCGGATCCGCGATCCTTATGCTTGAGAGCAATGTATATTTTATGGGAACTTGTGATGTTCCTGGAAGCGATTATTCTTCCTGTGATGACATAGTACAATCACTTGACGTGGAAGTGGTGAAGCTTTGATGTTACTTATATGTGGTTTTCTAGTTAAGAGTATTAGTTAAATTTATAGTATTCAGCTATGGACGATGTGAAAATGGAAAGTATGCCTCAGGTTCCTGCTGAGGAAACAAAAACAGAGGCTGTTCCGGAAGTTGCTAATCCAAAAGAGTCATCGAAGCAGAAAATATATCTGGCAGTCGCAG
>Ga0180007_10002021_pt1 | contig 25222 bp, 23 predicted proteins | sample MM_PC_MetaG_FD_121122 | JGI IMG/M metagenome (GOLD analysis project Ga0180007, IMG submission 121122) | Groundwater microbial communities from the Aspo Hard Rock Laboratory (HRL) deep subsurface site, Sweden - MM_PC_MetaG | ecosystem: Environmental > Aquatic > Deep subsurface > Groundwater... | reverse complement strand
GCAAAAAATCCGGCCCCTGCACGAAGTAGGCGGCGGCGACCCAGGAGAACACCAGGGCCAGGAGCGCGGCCAGGCCCGGCAGCATCTGCGCGCGGAAGAACTCCCGCGCCCGGCCGCGCCAGGCGAGATAGAGCCCGGTGGTCAGCACGGGGAACAGCAGGCCCAGCGGCCCCTTGGTCAGGGTGGCCAGCCCGGCCAGCACCAGGGCCAGGGTGTTCAGGCGCGTGCGCAGCAGCTCCTTCCCGGGCGCGAAGGCCCCGCAGAAGGCCGCCTGGGCGGCAATGATCAGCGCCGCGAAGAGCAGGTCCATGCGCGAGTAGTGCAAGAGCCCGGCAAAGAACACCGCGGTCAGCAGGATGACCCCGGCCAGGGCCCCGGCCTCGTCCTTCAGGCCCAGCGCCCGCGCCCAGACGAGCGTGGCAAAGAGCATGAGCAGGCCGCTCATCGCCGCGCCCAGGAAGAACACCGCCGGATCGCTGAGCCCCGGCAGGGCGTCAAGGGCGCGCAGAAACCAGAAGTACAGGGGCGGCTTGTCCGGGTAGGCCACGCCATTGAGCGAGAGCACCAGCCAGCGCCCGCGCAGCAGCCCGGCGTAGGCGTCGGCGTAGCGCACCTCGTCGGAGAACCACAGGGCGCGGCTCGACAGGGTGAAGGCCGTCTGCAGGGCCGCGAGCACGGCGAGGGAGAGCCAGGGGCGGCGGCGTATCAGGTCCCACAGGCGGTCAAGCATCTGCATAGCGCGGGCGGTCATGTCCATCTCCTTGCCAGGTACAGCGCGAGATATCCGCCCAGGCTGCCCAACAGCCAGCCCGCCAGGACGTCCGAGGGATGGTGCCAGCCGAGCGCGATGCGGCTTGCGCCGATGCAGCCCGCCATCAGGCTCAGGGCCAGGGGGGGCAGCCAGGATTTGGCGCGCAGGGCCAGGGGCACGGTCTGGACCATGATCTCCGTGGTGTGGCCCGAGGGCAGGGAGTTGTGGGGGGAGTCAAAGGACCAGGGCACGTAGGGGCCGGGCACATCGGGCCGGGGGCGGCCAATGGAGATCTTGAGGAAGCGCTCGATGGCCACGGAAACGATGAGCTGCGCCGCCAGGTAGCCCAGGGCCAGCATGGTGAGCTCGCGGCGGCGGCGCCGCAGCCCGCGGATCAGGATGCCCGCGTAGACCAGGTACAGGGCCGGGTTGCCCCAGTCGGTGCAGAGCTTGAGCGCGGCCACGGCAGCGGGGTGCGCGGGCCGCCAGGCGTCGAAATGCGCGATGATGGCGTCTTCGGAGCCGAGGAAGGCGTAGCAGGCCCCCATGGCCAAAAGCAGCGGCAAGGACAAGACGGCCCAGGCGGCCAGGGGCGAAGGGCCTGCGGGCGCGGGGTATGCGGGCGCGGGGTATGCGGGCGCGGGGTATGCGGGCGTGGAGCCCGGGGGCGTCGGCGTCGTACTTGGCATGCGGCCTTATAGGGCGAATCCGGGGCGCATGCAACCAACGGTCGCATACGGCCTCCTATTGCCCCAAGACGCGGGAGCGCCCGCCGAGCCCCCAAAGTCGGGCCAGGCGGGCGCCATTGCTGCTGCGAAGCCGCGAAATACTTTCAGGCGGCGCGGTTGGAGCCCAGGCCCGCCACGCAGCGGTCCACCTCGCGCACCTTGGACAGGATGTTCTTGCCGATGCGCTTGAACTCCTGCATGTCCTTGGGCTCGTATGTGCGCCGCGTCTTGGCCAGCCCGGCCAGGTCCAGGGTCTCGTTGAAGAGGTAGGGCAGGTACAGCGGATCCTGCTTCACGAAGAACAGCGCCTGCTCCAGGGTGTTGTGGATGTCCGCCTGGTTGGCCTCGTTGTGCTTGAACAGCTTGGCCAGGCGCTTCTCCACGTTGCGCAGCGAACTGGTCCAGATGTGGCTGCGCGGCTCGAAGCACATGTCCTGCCTGGGGGAGCGGGCGCGGGCCAGCTGGTCCAGGAAGCGTTCCTTGCTGCCCGGGGCCGAGGACAGGCAGCCTTGCTTGACGGCCTCGTCCAGGGTCACGGCGGGCGCGCCCTCGATGATGACGCCGCCGCCGTAGAGATTGTAGATGCGGAACGGCGACTTCTTGATGTCGTTCTCCAGGTCGCGCTTGCTGGTCAGGTACTGGATGCTGGAGCAGATGTCCTCGCCCCAGAGGTTCTTCAGCCTCTGGTGGGTCTGCGGGTTGAACCGCATGGGGGCCGAGGCGTGGTGGCCTGCGGCGTGGGTGGTCTCGCCCTTCCAGGAGAAGTCCTGGCCGGCCAGAAGGATGCTGCCGATGCCCATCCAGCGCAGCAGGCGCACCAGCGTCACGGAGACGTTGCCGCCGGCGTCGAGCACGAACTCGCGGTCCTGCATGACGAAGGTGGCCAGGCCGCCCAGGGTCCACAGGGGCAGGGTGGGGCCGGGATAGCGCCGCACCACCTCGGGGTTGACCTTGGTGGAGTAGATCAGCGGGATGTCGCTGGCCCACTCCATATCCAGGCGGTTGTAGAGCGTGAGCATGCTGTCGTCGTAGTCCAGCGCCAGGCAGAAGTCGGGCTTCAGGTCATAGGGCCTGAGCACGGGCAGGGTCTGCAGGGCCGAGACGTACAGGGCGTAGCCGCGATTTCGGGCCAGGTCCGGGGCGAACTGGGCCAAAGACGGCCCGGCGCCCAGCACCACGGCGCCCACGCCGCGCGCGCTGTCCTTCAGGGTCTTCAGGCTGCCGTCGGCTGCGGCGCGGCGGTAGTTCTTGAGCTCGTTGCCGACCATGACGTCCTGGCGCAGGCGCAGGGTGACCATCTCCACGCTGAAGTTCTCCAGCCGGTTCTTGACGGTGTCCATCCACTGCGCGTACTCCGGGCCGATCTGCTGGCTCGGCACATCCGCGCGCAGGTAGATCTTGCCGTACACGTACTGCAGGTCGAGGTTTTTGACGACCTCCATCAGGTACTCGTCCGTGGGCACCACGAAGTGCAGCTTCTTGTTGGCGAAAAACGGGCGGTAGTCGGTCTGGCCCAGGCAGGCCAGCAGCACGGATGGATTCGGCTCCAGCACGAGCACCTTGTGGGTGTCGGGCGTGTTGACGAGGATGTGGTTCAGGCCGTAGCCAACATTGGTGCCCACGATGACCGTGGCCGAGAGGTCGGGCTTTTCGATGTCGACCCACTCGCGGTAGATCTGGGTGGGGGCCACGGCGTCAAAAATGCCGTTGCCGCAGGGCATGCGCCAGTCGATGAGGCCCCATTGGTTGACAAAGACGCTGGTTTTCAGGGATTCTCCGTCCAGCGGGCTTTTTGAAAGCCAGGCGTACAGCGCCGGGTTGGCGCTTTGAAGGGCAGTGATGTTCTCTTTCAAATGCGGATATGCAGTCATCAGGCCGACCCCTTGTGTTTGGGGACGAGAATGCAATTCGCGGGCCAGCGCACCTGATATTGCCGCAAGCCCGCAACCCGAGGATTCGCCATGCAGCGCACGGACATTTTGAGGCTGGTGGGCAACACGCCCTTGGTGGAAATCCGCCGCCTGAACCCCTATTCGAACGTCAAAATCATGGCGAAGATCGAGTTCATGAACCCCGGCGGGTCCATCAAGGACCGCGTGGCCGTGGCCATGATCGAGGCGGCGGAAAAAAGCGGCGAGCTTAAAGCCGGCAAGACCATCATCGAGGCCACCAGCGGCAACACCGGCGTGGGCCTGGCCATGGTGGCCGCGGTCAAGGGCTACAAGATGCTTCTGCTGATGCCCGACTCGGCCAGCGAGGAGAGAAAGCGCATCATGCGCGGCTTCGGCGCGGAGATCCGCCTGACCCCCGGCCGCATGGGCACCGACGGCGCCATCGAGGAGGCCTACCGCCTGGCCCGCACCGAGCCGGACAAATACGTGCTCATGGACCAGTTCAACAACCCCGTGAGCATCGAGGCCCACTACAACGGCACCGGCCTTGAGATCTGGGAGCAGACCGACGGCCAGGTGACCCACGCCGTGGTCACGCTGGGCACCTCGGGCACGGCCATGGGCGTGGCCAAGCGCCTGCACGAGTACCCCGGCGTCAAGGTGGTGGCCGTGGAGCCCTTTGCCGGGCACAAGATCCAGGGGCTTAAGAACATGCACGAGTCCTATCCGCCGGGCATCTACAACAAGAAGACGCTCGACCAGATCCTCCACGTGGAGGACGAGGAGGCCTTCTCCATGTGCCGCAAGCTGGCCTGCGAGGAGGGCCTGTTTGTGGGCATGAGCTCCGGCGCGGCCATGGCCGGTGCGCTCAAGCTGGCCGCCAGCCTGGAGGTTGAGGGCAAGCCCGGCTACATCGTCGTGATTTTCCCGGACAGCGGCGAACGCTACCTGTCCACCCCGCTTTTCGCGCCCAAGGCCCAGGAGGGCCTGCGCCTGATGAACCTGGCCACGGGCGGCAAGGCCGTCATCGACGCCACGGGCAGCCTGAACATCTACACCATCGGCCCCAGCCTGGATGAGCCCGACGACCCGGACGCCTGGCGGCGGCTGGTGCTCTCCGATGTCCTGGCCCGCCAATTGGCCTCGCGCGGGGCGCAGGTCAAGGTGGCCGTGGGCCTGGCCGACCTGGACGACCGCACGCTCTCCGCCGCCCGCGCCGCCAACCAGTCCCGCGCGGACTACGTGGCCGGGGTGCTGGCGCGCATAAAACAGCGGGCCGCGTCCCTGCGCCTCCTGCCGGAGACCATCTTCGAGCCCGCCTCGGCCTCGGTGCCCCAGGCCCTGGACATCTGCCGCAAGCTGCTCGGCAAGGGCCAGGCCTATGAGAAGCTCCGCAGCGTGTACTTCGACGTGCGCCGCGACAAGCGCTACGGCAACATGCACCTCATGGACATGGACAAGCTCTCCGTGGGCAAGACCGTGGACCTGGACGACTACGTCAAGGACAACCCGCTGGACTTCACCCTGCTCAAGCGCGCCAGCCTGCAGGACCTGAAGCTCGGCGACGTCATCGAGACCGAGTGGGGCAACGTGCGGCCCAGCTGGTTCGTGCAGATCGCCGTGGCGGGCCTGTCCGCCCTGGGGAGGGTCGACGTGCTCATGGCTGGCGAGGACCACCAGTTTCCGCACCTGGAGAACCTGCGCGTGGTCTGGAGCGCGGCGGGCGTGGAGCCCAAGGCCTGGCTGGCCGACCGCAAGCTGGCCCGCGAGGAGGGCATCACCCTGGATCTGGACGAGCTCATTTCCCAGATCGGCGGGCAAGCCGGAGGCAATGCGTCCAGCCAGACTGGAGGGGCGGGCGGGCTACGCCTGTGGCTGCTCTCCGCGGCCTATCGCAAGCCGCTCTCGGCCTCGGCGCAGAGCCTGTCCATGTGGGCGCGCAACTGGCACAAGGTCCAGGAGACCGCCTGCGGGCTGCGCCTGGCCCAGGGACCAGCTGGCGGCAAGAAAGGCAAGGACGTCCCGGAGGATGTGGCCCAGGCCGTGTTCGACCTCAAGGCCGGGCTGGCGAGCGCCCTGGAGGACGACCTCTCCCTGCACCGCTACTGGCCCAAGCTGTTCACCTTCGTGAAGCTGGTCAACGGCTGGCTTTCGGCCACAGGAACTTCTGGCGGAACCATGAATGGCGGGGCCGCAAGTCTGTGTCTGCAACAGCTGGAGGCGGCCGACGCGGTGCTGGGCATCCTCGACCTCTCCCAGATGCCTGTGGCCTGCGACTGCCTGCCGGACGAGGTGCGCGCCCTGGTTGACCAGCGCGAGGCCGCGCGCAAGGCCAAGGACTTCGCCGCCTCGGACAGCCTGCGCGAAAAGCTCGCCGCCAGCGGCTACCGTGTCGAGGACACGGCGCAAGGCCCGCGCGTCTACGCGCTGTAGGGCGGCCCAATCGCCATGTTCTGGCTCTGCGCAACGCTCTTGTGGCTGCTCTTCGCTGTGCTGGCCATTGGGCTGGGCGCGCTGCGGGTCACGCTCCTTGAGCCCCTCATGGGCGAGCCTGCGGCCCACGTGCTGGGCACGCTGGTGGGCTGCTCGCTGTTTTTCGCCCTCATCTTCCGCTTCGTGGGCTGGACGATGTTTTCCGCACAGGGTCAGCGCTTCCCGACTGCTCGCCGCAAGAACCGCCTGGTGGCCCTGGGCCTTTTCTGGACGCTTGCCACCATCATCTTCGAGTTCGGCTTCGGTCGGCTTGTCATGGGCCACAGTTGGGCGCGCCTGCTGGCGGACTACAACTTCCTGGCCGGGCGCGTCTGGGTGCTTGTGTTGTTGACCCTGTACGCCGGGCCGCGCCTTGCGGGCTGGGTGATCGCCCGCCGGAAGAGGTAACGCACGCCGCGCTGGGGGCCAACGACTCCTGCCACTTCTTCGAGGCCCCGGGCGGGCTGTACAAGACCGGCCCGACCATGACCAACGTCTGCGACCTGCACATGCTGCTGGTGGAATAGCGGGGGAGCCCCTTGCCGGGAGCTCGGCCCTTCTGGTAACGCATCTTCATACTTGGAGGTGCTCATGCGCCGCTTGCTCTCTCTCGCCACGTTCGTCTGCCTTGTCCTTCTGCTGGCCGCGCCCGCTTGGTCCGCCCCGCAACCAGAGCGCCGCGTGGCCCTGGTCATCGGCAACGGCGCGTACAAAACCGCCCCGCTGAAAAATCCTGCCAACGACGCCCGCGACATGGCCGCCGCGCTGAGAAGCGTCGGTTTCGAGGTCATCGAACGCGAGAACGCGGGCCTGCGGCAGATGAACGAAGCCATCGACCAGTTCTGGCAGAGCCTGAGAAAAGGCGGCGTGGGCCTGTTTTTCTTCGCGGGCCACGGCCTGCAGGTGTCAGGCGAGAACTATCTTGTGCCCGTGGACGCGCGCGTGGCCATGGAGCAGGACGTGCAGTACGAGTGCGTCAACGCGGGCAAGGTGCTGGGCCGCATGGAGAACGCGGGCAACGGACTGAACATCGTCATCCTCGACGCCTGCCGAAACAACCCCTTTGCGCGCAGCTTTCGGAGCGATTCGCGCGGGCTGGCCAAGATGGACGCGCCCACGGGCTCGCTGGTGGCCTTTGCCACCGCGCCGGGCGATGTGGCCGCCGATGGCGCGGGCAAGAATGGGCTCTACACCAGTCATCTGCTGCGGGTGCTGCGCACGCCGGGGCTCAAGATCGAGGACGTGCTCAAGCAGGTGCGCATCGGCGTGGCGGCGGACTCTGCCAAGATGGGCAAGCGCCAGACGCCCTGGGAGTCCAGCAGCCTCATGGGCGATTTCTATTTCAAGCCAGGGGTGGGGCAGGCCGCAACGGCCCCACCGGCAGTGGCGTCCCCATCCGCCGCGCCTCAGGCTCCCCCGCAACTGGCCATGGCCCCCGCGCCCAAGGAGCCCCCGGCCCCGGCTGCCGAACCCAAAGTGGGCGACACCTGGACAGAGCCGACCACGGGCATGGAGTTCGTCTGGGTGCCGGGCGGCACGTATGAGATGGGCTGCGGGCCGTGGGCCGGGGTCTCTGGCTTAGGCGTATTTGGCGAGTGCCAGAGTCATGAAAAGCCAGTGCATGCCGTACGTCTGGATGGATTTTGGCTGGGCAAATATGAGGTGACGCAGAGCCAGTGGGAAAAACTCATGCGCTCCAACCCCTCAAAGTCCAGCAGGGGAGCCAAGTATCCGGTGGAAAACGTCTCCTGGTACGACGCCAAGGAGTTCCTCTCCCGGTTGAATGCGCAGGGTGCTGGGCGCTTCCGGCTGCCCACCGAGGCCGAGTGGGAGTACGCAGCGCGCAGCGGCGGCAAGCCGGAGAAGTACGCCGGCGGCGGCGACGTTGTCCGGGTGGCTTGGTATGGCAGCAACAGTGACGCCTCGCATGAGGTTGGCAGCAAGGCGCCCAATGGCCTTGGCCTGTTTGATATGAGTGGCAATGTCTGGGAATGGTGCGAGGATGTGTACGATGAGGACGCTTACGCCTCCCATGCGCGCGAGAATCCACTGATTTCCGGTGGCGGCAGCGAACGGGTGTACCGTGGCGGGGGTTGGTATTCGATGTATGCGAAGACCGTGCGCACAGGCAACCGCTTCCACGGCTCCCCGGATAGGCGTGCCCAGGACCACGGCCTGCGTCTCGTGGGCGTGCCCTTTTCTCCTCCCCAGGCCGCCGCGCCCCTCGCCACGCAGCCCGACCGCGCGGGTTTCCCGGCGGGCGAATACCGGCTGGCCGGGCATTCCAGCACCATGGCGTTGCTGGTCCGCTTCAAGGACGCGGGGGCCACGCTGGTCGGAACCGCGAAGGGCAACAACGGGCCTTTCAGCTTCGAGGACGCGGTCAGGGATGTTCAGCTGAAGGATGGGCAGCTCAAGTTCGTGGTGGTGCAGAAGGGCGGGCTGTTCCCGGATATATGGTACCGCTTCACTTGCGCCGTGTCCCCAGGCGCGGAGGATTATCCTGTGGTCAAGACGGAGAAACGGTTCTCCGCCACTGGCGCCTATGCCGTGTCCACGGAGTTCCCCGAGGCGCGTCTGGTGCGCGAGGAGGTGGCCCCGGCGCAGCAGCCGTCGGCCCAGATGCTGGCGCCCGCGCCTGCCGCACCACCGCAGCCCGCCGCGCACGACGCCCTGGTCAACCGCTTCGCGGGCCGATACGCCGTGGCTCCGGGTCCGAACAAAAAGCCAGGTCCCCTTGTTCTCGAGTTCGACATTAAGAACGGGCAGCTTGTCGGCACTCCGAGCGGAGGAGGCAGCGCCACCCGCCCCGTGGGCATCACCGACATTCGCCTCCAGGGAGAGTCGTTGAGCTTTCGGTACGCATACAAGCTCATGGTGTTCGGCGTCGCCAGCGATGGCTATACGGACTTCACAGGCAAGCTGGGAGAGGACATGTCGGCCATCCCCTTCAGGTTTGCCACGCACGATGGCAACCTGCGCGATGGTTGGCTGTTGCGCCTGCCCAAGTAAGTCATACTCCCCCGCCGTCGGGCTTGGGGCCAACGGCTCCAAACGCCTCTTCGAGGCCTTGGGCGGCCTCTACAAGACCGGACCGACCATGACTGAAGTCTGCGACCTGCACATGCTGCAGGTGGAAGAGCGCCCCCTCCTGCCTTCTCAGCACAAAGAAGCCGAAAGCCCTGTTTCGGGATCCTCCTGAAACAGAGCTTTCGGCGTAAATGGGGGTTCGGGGGCCGTGGCCCCCGGCGGTGTCCAGGGGCGGAGCCCCTGTCTTGCCTTCTTGCTACGCCCCCCGGCGCACCAGCAAGAGCGAGAAGTAGCTCGGCTTGTCCGGCACGTTATTCAGGCCGACGATGACCTCCTCGCCCTCGTGCCCCAGGCGCGTCACAAACACCGCCGAGTCGGCCAGGCCGAGCTTGGCCAGCACCCGGCGGATGGTCGGCATGTTCTTGTAGGCCTTCAAAATCACGGCGGAATCGGCGGCGGACAGGATGCGTTCCAGCTCCGCCTCCTCGGCCACGCCCGAGACCACGGCCAGGTTCTCGCCGCTCTCCACCAGCACCCGGCCCGTGAAGGCCGCCGCCGCCTGGTAGCTCGTCACCCCGGGGATGACCACCACCGGAATCTGCGAGAGCAGGCCGTTTAGCGTGCGCAACAGATAGCCGAAGGTGCTGTAAGTCAGCGGGTCGCCCAGGGTGAGAAACGCCGCGTCCTTGCCTTGCGCCAGCTGTCCGGCCACGATGTCGGCGTTGGTGCGCCAGGCGCTCGCCAGCACGGCCTCGTCGCGGGTCATGGGGAAGTCCAGGCGGATGATCTCCACACCCTCATGCAGGTGCGGCGCGGCGATGCTCTGGGCCAGGGAGGCCTCGTTCTTGGTGGAGGCGGCGGCAAAGACCACGTCGACCTTTTTCAGCCGGTTCACGGCCTTTAGGGTGATGAGTTCCGGGTCGCCGGGGCCGACACCAATGCCATAGAGGGTGCCGTACAGAGTGCCGTGGCTGGTCATTGTTTGTCCTTGTTCTTCGAATGCTTGGTTGTGGCGCGCCCCTTTGCGGGGCTCTTGATTTCCGGGTGCAGCAGGGCTGCCAGTTCTTCCACGGCGTCGACGTTGCGCGGGCCGGGCCGCGAGTACTTCTGTTCGTCCACGAACCAGGCCTTGCCGCTCACTGCCGCCGGGATGGCGCGCAGGCGCGGGCGTTCATTGAGCGGCAGGGGGGCCGGGTTCATGGGGCCGCGCTGGATGAGGTAGGCCTCGGGCGCCAGGCGGATGACCTCCTCCTCGCTCAGGCGCGAGAACTTGGCCGCGTCCGCGACGCAGTTGACGCCCCCGGCGCGGCGGATGATCTCGTCCACCAGGCCGGACTGCCCGGCGGCCAGCATGTTCGGCGAGCGCACTTCGAAGAGCGCCTTGGGCCTGCCGGTGGTGGCCGAAATCCTGGCGTCGATGACGGCAAGGCGCGCCTCCAGGCCGCGCACCATGGCCTCGGCCTGCGCCGTGGACCCGGTGAGCACGCCCACGCGGCGGATGACGGAAAACAGCTCGGCAAAGGTTGCGGCGTGGAACACGGCCACGCGCACCCCGTGCTTGCGCAGGGCCTCCACGGGCAGGGAGGCTTCTTTGCGGCCCGCCATCTGGAGCACCAGGTCCGGGCGCTGGGCCAGCACGGCCTCGATGTTCGGGCGCATGTGCGTGCCGATGACCGGCAGCCGCGTGATGCTGGCGGGCAGGCTGTCGGCGTTGGTGCGCGCCACGATGCTCCCGGCTTGGCCCAGACCTTCCAAGATCTCGTTCAGCGCGCCGTAGAGTGCGATGACGCGCGTGGCCGGGCGCTCCAGGGTTATGCTTTGGCCCTGGTCGTCGGTAACGCTGACGGCGGCCCGCAGGCCCGTGGTCAGGGCCGGGTCAGCCCAGAGCAGCAGCGCGAGCGCCAGGCACCAGATGCGCCTGGGGCGCGCCTGTGACCGGGTGCGCTGCCACGCGGATATCCGTTTCATAGAGGTCCTTCAGGTTCGCTTCGGTGAAAATTTCGGCGGTGGGGCCATCCAGGGCGATGCGTCCGGCCTTCAGAAACACCAGGCGCGGACAGTACAGCGCGGCCAGGTTCAGGTCGTGCAGGGCCGAGAGCACCGTGCTGCCGCCTGCGTTGAGCTCCGCCAGCAGGTCGTAGGCCTCCACCCGGCGGGCCATGTCCAGCGCGGACACGGCCTCGTCGAGCAGCAGCAGCTCCCGCCCCTGGGCCAGGGCGCGCGCCAGGAGCACCCGCTGCACCTCGCCGCCGGAGAGCTCCGAGGCCTGGCGCTCGGCCAGATCCTCCGCCTGGGCGTCCTTGAGTGCGGCGGCGGCGGCGGCGTAGTCGAGCGGGCCGTAGCCGGAGAGCATGCCGGTGTGCGCAAAGCGGCCCATGAGCACCAGCTCGCGCACGCTGAAGCCCGCCGGGGCCTCGGCGCGCTGCATCACGCAGGAAATTTTGAGCGCGCGCTCCCGGTGCGACAGCCCGCCGAGGTCCGCGCCGCCGATCTCGATGCGCCCGGAGGCCGCGGGCAAGAGCCCGGCCAGGGCCTTGATGAGCGTGGTCTTGCCCGAGCCGTTGGGGCCCAGCAGGCCCACGAGCTCGCCACGAGCAATGGTGAGGTCGATGCCGTGCAGCACTTCCCGGCGTCCATACTTCACGTGCAGCTTGGTGACGCGGATCATGCGCGGGCCCTCATGCTTGGCCTCGGAATCTCTTGCCCAGCAGCAGGCAGAAGAACGGCCCGCCGACCAGCGCCGTGACCACGCCCACGGGCAGCTCCGCGCCGCCGGGCAGGATGCTGCGCGCCAGCACATCGCTCCAGAGCAGCAGGAGCCCGCCGAGCAGGGCCGAGGCCGGGAGCAGGGTGCGGTGCCCCGCGCCCACCACCAGCCGCAGCAGGTGCGGCACCACCAGACCCACGAAGCCGATGACTCCGCTTACCGCCACCGCCGCGCCGGAGAGCAGGCTCGCGCCGATGAGCAGCCACAGCCGGGAGCGCCCGGCGTTCAGGCCGAGCAGCCGCGCCTGGCCCTCGCCCAGGGCCAGCAGGTCCAGCTCCCGCGCGCGCCAGAGCACCAGGCCCAGGCCCACGGCCATGTAAGGCAGGGCCAGGCGCACATGCTCAAAGCCGCGTCCCTGGAAACTGCCCATGATCCAGAAAACGATGCTGGACACGCTCTCCTCGTCCAGGCTTTTGAGGAGCGAGATGAGCGCGGACAGGAAGGTGGACACCACGATGCCCGCCAGCACCAGGGTCTCGCGGTTCATCCCGCCAGACGGGCCGCCCCCGGCCCTGCCCAGGGCCAGCACGGCCCCCAGGGCGAGCAGCGCACCGGCCAGGGCGAACAGGGGCAACAGGCCGGCGCTGCCGGCCAGGCCGCCCAGACTCAGGCCGCCCAGATTGTCGACGAGCGCGCCTCCGGCCAGCCCCGACCCCACTCCTGTGAGTATGGCCACGCTGGCGCCAAAGGCCGCGCCGCCGGAAACGCCCAGGGTGAAGGCGTCGGCCAGGGGGTTTCGGAGCACGCCCTGGAACACGCAGCCCGCCGTGGCCAAAGCCGCCCCGGTGAGCCAGGCCAGGGCCACGCGGGCCAGGCGGATGTCCACCACGACCACGGACAGCGCCGGGTCCACGGGCTGGCCAGAACGTACTCCGAGGGCCTGAAGCAGGGCGTTCAGGGTCTGGGCCGGGGTGCTGGGGAAGCTGCCCAGGCCGCAGGCCACGATGCCGGACACCAGGGAAGCCGCGCAGATAAGGCTGATCCAGAGAACCTTGGTTCTCAGGTCGCGCCCCTGCGCGCGGCTGTCCCTGGCTCCGGTGGTCATTATTTGTCCAGTTCCTTCACGGCGTCGCGCAGGTGGTCGATCCACAACCCGGCCACGGCCGGGCGGCTGCCCAGGCCCACCAGCACGGGCTCGCTCTTGATGCCAGCGGCCGTGAGCCTGGAGGCCCAGGAGTCGCTCTCCTTGCCCGCCATGTCGTTCAGGGCGTGGTCGCCGGCCACGGACATCATGGGCACCAGAAAGACCTTGCGGATGCCCTGGCGCTTGAGCTCCGGGATCACCTCGCCCAGGCCGGGGGTATCCTCCACGGTGGCGATGAACACGCTCTTGTCGTGCTTCCACAGGGCCAGTTGCAGGGCCGCGTAGGCGGCGTTGGCCGGGTGGTTCGTGCCGTGGCCCATGAGCAGCACGCCCTCGCCCTTCTTGTGCGCGGGCAGGGACTTCAGCACCATGTCGGCGGCGGTGGCGATGTCCGCAAAGGAGTAGAGCAGGGGGCGTCCCACGCTGACCTGCCGGATGCCCTTGGGCATGGCCTGGAAGGCCGCTGCCGTGGCGGTGATGTCGGAGTATTCGCGCCCGGGGATGGCGTGCAGGGACTGCACCGCCACCTGGGTGAAGCCTTCGGCGGCCATGTCGGCCAGGGCCTGGGCCGGGGACTTCTTGACGATCCCTTCCTTGGCGATCTTGTCGCGGATGATCTTGGACGAATAGGCCAGGCGCACGGGTACGCCGGGGAAGGCCTCCTCGGCCTGCTCTTGGATGGCGTCGATGGCCTGCACGGCCTCGGGCACGCTGGTGCCGAACGCCACCAAAAGGATGCCGCGCTTGGCCGGGGCCTTGTCCCCGTGCCCGGCCTGGGCGGCGTCGGGCATGGCCAGGGGCGCGGCAAAAGACAGGGCCAGCGCGAGGCAGGCCGACATGAGGAGACGAAGCGTGCTGCTTGAAACGGAGAAACGCATGGTGAACCCCCAAATATGGAGGGGCTGGTGCGGGGACGCAAAAAAATCCCTTCCCGCACTGCTGGCGGAAAGGGATGCCCGTATTCGTCCCCGATATGTCCCGTCGGACAAAAGCCCTCGTTGCCGACGAGAAGCAATAACAAACATCCGGCAGGTCTTCCGACTCACCCCATCGGCCCCGGCCTTCCCAGGATTTCTCCCAGTGGCACACGCGGGGACCGACTTTTTGCGGGGCTCACGGCGGCGGGTCCGCTCCCGAGTTTCACGGGATTCCCTCTTCGCCCTTTCGGGCACCGAACAAGAGAACTGTTAGTCTGGCCTGGGGGGGGTGTCAAGCAGAGAGGGGGCTAGATTTGGCGCGCCTGGTTGCGGCCAGCGTGCTTGGCCTGATAGAGCGCCGTGTCCACGCGCTGGAGCAGGGTGTCCATGGTGTCGTCCGCGGCCAGGGTGGTCACCCCGATGCTGACGCTGTGGCGGCGCTGGCTGGGGAACTCGCTCTCCTCCACATCCTTGCGGATCCGCTCGGCCATGGCCAGGGCCTGTTGGGGCTCCGTCTCCGGGCAGATGACGAGAAACTCCTCCCCGCCCCAGCGGCAAGCCGTGTCGTGGGCGCGGGTGCTGCGCAGGATGCTCTGGGCCATGGCCACGAGAACCTTGTCGCCCATGGGGTGGCCCAGCTCGTCGTTGATCCGCTTGAAGTGGTCGATGTCCAGCAGCAGCAGGGAGAGGGGCCGCTGGTAGCGTCTGGCGCGCTCCACCTCCAGGGGGAAGTCCGCGTTGAACTTGACGCGGTTGTAAAGCCCGGTGAGCGGATCGGTGCGGGACAGCCTGCGGATCTCGGCGTTGAGCCTGCGCAGCCGCACTATCCAGTAGAGGCTGACGAGAAGGACAAGGAGGAACCCTCCGACGATCTTCTTGATGAGTTCGTAGTCCACGCCCATCTGCGCGTTGATGGAGACATGGCGGTTGACGATCTGCTCGCGCTCCTGGGGGGTGATGGAGCGCACGCCCTTGTCCAGGATGCCGCGCAGCAGGGGCTCGTCCTTGCGGACGCCCACGCGCAGCTGGTTGGCGTATTGCGGTATCTGTCCCGCGATCTTCAGGTTGAACAGGCCCTCCTTGCGGATGGTGTAGGCCGCCACGATGAGCGAGCGCAGGGTCATGTCCGCCTTGTTGGTGGAGACCAGGTTCACGGCCTTGTTCTCCGACTCGGTGAGGATGATGGTGAGGTTGGGATAGTCGCGGCGCACCCGTTCCTCGATGGAGGTGCCCGTGGGCAGGGCGATGGTCTGCCCGGAGAGACCCGCAGGGTCGGCGATGTAGGGGTGCTTCTCGCGGGTGATGAAGACGTTGGGGTCGCTCAGCAGGGGCGCGGTGAAGGTGAGCCAGGCCTCCCGTTCCGGCGTGGTGTTGAGGAAGCTTAAGACCTTGCAGCGGCCCTGCCGCGAGGCTTCCAGGCTCTCCTCCCAGGACTTTGTCGGCACGAGCTCAAGGCGCAGGCCGGTGCGCTGGCTGACAAGCCGCAGCAGGTCCGCCGCGATGCCCTCGTGCCCACCCTGCTCGTTGATGCGCTCAAAGGGCACCCAGTCCGGGTCGACGCAGAAGGTGGCCGAGGGGTGCTCGCGAAGGTAAGTCTGCTCCTTGTCCGTGAGCTTGAGGTCCGGCCCGGGTGCGGCAGCGGCGCTGGCCTGGGTCAGCGCGACAAGGCAGAGGGCCAGCGGCAGCGCGAGGGCTCCAATGCTTCGGGCGAAGCGCCAGGGATGTGCTCTGCGGGTGTTGTTCATGCCGGAGTTACTCATGGAAGCCCAAGAGGGAATGCGGCGCAGCCATCGCCGGGCTTACACCCCGGAAAGGCTGCCCAGCAGCTTCTCGATGTCCAGCACCATGGCGTCGCTCTCGCCCATCATGCCGAAGCCAAGGATGGGCAGGTTGAAGATCTCGTGCACGGGCACGGTGAAGCCCGTCACCACCACCTGTTGCTGGCGCAGCACCTCGTCAACAAAGAGCGCGGCGCTGACCGCGCCCATGCGCACGGTGACGATGAGCCCGCTGGTGATGTCGGCGTTGTCCTCGGCAAAGCCAAGGTGGCGGCCCAGGCGCAGCAGGTGGAATATCTGGCCGCGCACGCTCACGGTCTCGCCGCCGTCGGGCAGGCTGACCAGGTCCGCCTCGTGCGGGGCGAAGATCTCCAGCACGTCGCGGGAGGGCAGGATGAGCGTCTCCGGTCCCACGCGGCAGACCAGCGCGTCCACGATGCCCTCGTTGACCGAGCGCGACAGCGGGATGGACAGGGTGAAGGACGAGCCGCCGCCGGGCAGGTTGGCGATCTTGATGTCGCCGCCGAGGGTGGTGCGCACGGCGTTGGCCACGGCGTCCATGCCAACGCCCCGGCCGGAGACGTCGGTGACCTTCTCGGCGGTGCTGAAGCCGGAACTCAGGATGAACTGGATGGTCTGCTCCTCGGTCAGCTCCACGCCGGGCTCGACCAGGCCCCTCTCCTCGGCCTTGGCGCGCACCCGCACGGCGTTGATGCCGCGCCCGTTGTCGGAGACCTCCACAAAGGCCGAGTCGCCTTTGCGCCAGGCAGTGAGGTTCACGATGCCGGTCTCGTCCTTGCCTGCTGCGGCGCGGTCTTCCGGGCTCTCCAGGCCGTGGTCCAGGGCGTTGCGCAAGAGGTGCACCAAGGGCTCGTTCAGGCATTCCACGATGGTCTTGTCCAGCGCCAGCTCGTCGCCGGTGACGTTGAAGCGCACCTTTTTCTGCATCTTCTGGGCGAGGCTCTGCACCAGCCGGTTCATGGGCAGGAATATCTGGCGCAGGGGCACCAGGCGGATGGCGTCCACCTGGGTCTGCAGGCCGGTGATGACCGTGTCGAGCTCGGACAGGGTGGAGGCCGAGAGGCTGGCCCCGCGCGTGCCGCTCTGCGAGAGCACGGCGAAGGTGACCATGAGCTTGCCCACCAGTTCGATCAGGTTGTCCAGGCGCTCGGTGGGCACGCGGATGCTGGAGATGCTCTGCTTGCTGCCCTGGCCTGCCTGTTCGGGGTGCTGCTCCGGGTGCTTTTCGACGTCCTTTTCGAGGTCCTGCTCAATGTCTTGCAGGAGAGCTGCCCCGGCAGGCGCCATTGCCGCGTGCTCAGGCGCTGGCGCGGGCTCTGGCGCTGGCGCGGGTTCGGGTGCTGGCGCGGGCGCCGAGATTGCCGGGCGCGGCTGGTTCAGGGCTCCAGCCAGGGTCAGCAGGAACCGCCGGTGGGCCTCGCAGATGCGCAAAAGCGCCGTGACCAGGTCCTGATTCACCGGGGTGATGCCGTCGGCGAACATGTCGAGCAGGGTGGTGATCTGGGCCGAGCCGAGCTTCAGGTGGCTGAGGCCGAGGACGTCCAGGGCCTCGCGCACGGCATCGGGCCCGGTTTTGCCTTCCTCCAGCAGGAGGATCTTGTCCTCCATGGGTTCAACGCATTGTGCGACGTGCTCTCTCATGCCCCTTCTCCGGGCGCATCATCCGCTGGCAAGAGGGGCATGAGCGCGTCCATGTTTCCTGCGTGGAAGGTCTCGCGCGCGGCGCCGCACAGTCCGCGCACGCTGATGCTCCAATGCCCGGCCAGGTCCGAGAGGTCTTCCCAGGCGCTGGAGCCGAAGGTCTTGACCTGGGAGACGTCGAGCACCACGGGGGTCTCCTGGGGCTGGGTGATGATGGCGCCCACGATCTGGTCGCGCTGGTGTTTGCGGTGGATGCGCGGGGCCGTGATGCGCACAATGGCGCGGCCTTGCTCCTGCCCCACGGCCAGGCAGCTTGCGCCCGCCGGACCGGCTGCGCTTCCGCCGCCGCTGGCGGCCTCCAGCACTTGGCTCACGGCATCCATCTCATCCTGGTCGGGCGCGCCGAGGTCGCGGATCTGCTCGATGACCGCGAAGATGGAGTTCACGCCGTGGGCGGCCAGCGAGATGTTGTCGGCGCTGTGGGGCAGGCTGTCGGACTGGAGTTTTTTTAAGAAGCTCTCCACCGTGTGGGTGAAGGAGCTCGCGGGCTCGAATCCGGGCATGAACCCGGTGACGCCCTTGATGGTGTGCAGGGGTCGGGACAAGATCTCGATGCCGCCCGCCACGTCGCCCGCTGCAAGCAACTCCAGGCCCTCCAGGACCTGCGGGTAGTACTTGTCGCTGACTTCAGCGAAGAATTCTTCGGTCAGTGCGTCGCTCACGAAGGCTCCGTGCGGTTATTCCGTGACAAAGCCGAGCTTCTGCAGTTCGGCGAAGAGCTTGTCCTTGTGCACGGGCTTGACGATGTAGCCTGCGGCCTCGCCGTCGTGAAAAGAGCGGATCACGGTCTTCGCGTCGTCGAGCGCCGTGGTCATGAGCACCTTGACCTGGGGCCGGAGCTTTTTGCTGTGCTCTTCGGCGCGTATTAGCGCCAGGGCCTCAAGGCCGTCCATTTCAGGCATCATGATGTCCATGAGGATTAGGTCATAGGGTTTGCCCTCGGCATGGGCGATTTGAAAGGCCGTGACGGCCTCCTTGCCGTTGACGGCGACGTCGACCTCGAAGAGCGTGTTCAGAAAGGCCGAAAGCACCTTGCGGCCCAGGAATTCATCCTCGGCGATGAGTGCGCGCATATGATCCCTCCAAAGCAACAAATATTCCAAATATTACGTAGAATCTCATATTTTGGGCGTAAGTCAACAGGAATCTACCAAAAGAATGGAGACTTGCGCTGATGGCGAGTTCTGGGTAGAAGCCCGCCCATGCGAGGATTCATCACCCCCGAGCGCACGCAGCGCATCAAGAACGTGCTGGCCAAGCGCCAGCGCGACTTCACCCTGGTCATGGACAACATCTGGGACCCGCACAATGTCTCGGCCATCCTGCGTAGTTGTGACGCTTTCGGCCTATTTCGCGTGCATCTTTACTACACCACCGAAAAGTGGCCGGAACTGGGCAAGAAGTCCTCGGCCTCGGCCAAGAAATGGGTGGAGCGCGTGGGCCATACCGACGGCCCCGAGATGCTCGGGCAGTTCGCAAGCGCCGGGGTGCAGGTCATCCGCACGGGCTTTTCCGAGACGGCCCGGCCCCTCTACGACTTCGACTTCACCAAGCCCACGGCGGTTATTTTGTCCAACGAGCACCGGGGCGCCTCGCCGGAACTGGTGGAGGGCGTGGCGAGCGAACTGTACATCCCCATGCAGGGCATGGTGCAGAGCCTGAACGTCTCCGTGGCCGCCGCCGTGATCCTCTACGAGGCCTTTTCCCAGCGCAGGCGCGCGGGAATGCTCGACGCCCCGGCCTTCTCGCCCGAGGAGCTGGCGGCCCTTGAGCAGGAGTGGGCCGACCGCTAGCCGCCCGGACCGCTTGGCCCACCGCGGCCGAAAGACAGCTGGCGCTGCGTGGAAGGGCCACAACCCCCACGTCGTCCCCATCCGCCACCACCCTTGCCATCACCCTCTCCAAGGCCGCCATCCACGGCCCCCTGCATTGCCTGGCTGCGTGCTTCGACAGCCGCGCCAGGGTTCCCGGACGCAAAAAAAGGCTGGCCGAATCCCGCGCGGGGATCCGGACAGCCGTTTGATTCTTCAGAAGTCAGGCCGGAAGGGGCTTCCGGCGGGCAGTCAGATGGCCTAGTGGTGGCCTTCGGCCTTGCCCTGCTTGATGCGGATAAGGGCCACGATGATGATCCAGGCCATGTAGATGAAGATCAGGGAAACACCGACGGTGCCCTGGGTGGTGCTGTGGGCCATGTCTTTCAAGAGTTCGCCGAGCATTTTTGAGTCCTCCGTGCATTCTTTGCCTGGCCTGATGACCCGAGGCGGCTTTATTTCACCGGATTGCCGCGAAATGTCAAGGGGGTTTGAGCCCTGCGCAAGCAACCGGCCCGCTTTTGGCCCGGCCCCTTGTCACACCCTGCCCCGGCGGGGTAGATATGCCCTGGCGCTTTGCGCCGCAGGAGGTTTCGCATGACCGCAAGACCGCGTCTGGTGGTGCTCGACGGCTACACCATGGGTTCGGATGTTTCCTGGCAGGCCCTGGCCGACCACGGGCCGCTCACCGTCTACGACCGCACCCCGCCCGAGCAGGTGCTGGAGCGCTCGCTCGGCGCGCAGGTGCTTCTCACCAACAAGACCGTGCTCGACGCCGCCACCATCGCCGCCCTGCCGGACCTCAAGTGCATTCTGGTGCTGGCCACGGGCTACAACGTGGTCGACAGCGCCGCCGCGCGCGCCCGGGGCATCCCGCTGTGCAACGTGCCCGGCTATTCGCCGCCCTCGGTGGCCCAGCATGTGCTCTCCGTGGTGCTGGAGATGTTCAGCCACACCTCGCGCCATGCCCGCGCCGTGGCCGAAGGCCGCTGGAGCGCCCAGCCGGATTTCTGCTTCTGGGACGCGGCCCCGGTGGAGCTGGAGGGCAAGACGTTCGGCGTGGTGGGCTTCGGCGCCATCGGTCAGCGCGTGGCCGAGCTGGCCCACGCCTTCGGCATGAACGTGCTGGCGCATGTGCCGCGCCCCAAGCCCGCGCCGGGCTACGCGCCCTTCGCCTTTGCCGGTCTGGACGAGCTTTTCGCCCAGTCCGACGTGGTCAGCCTGCACTGCCCGCTGACAGCCGACAACGAGAACATGGTCGACGCGCGCCTGCTCTCGCTCATGAAGCCCACGGCGCGGCTGGTGAACACCGCGCGCGGCCAGCTGGTGGACGAGGCCGCCCTGGCCCAGGCGCTCAGCTCTGGCCGCCTGGCCGGGGCCGCCCTCGACGTGGTCCGGCAGGAGCCCATCCGGCCCGACAACCCGCTCTTGTCCGCGCCGGGCTGCCTCATCACCCCGCACGTGGCCTGGGCCTCGCTTGAGGCGCGCACCCGGCTCATGGCCGGGGTGGCGGCCAACCTTGGGGCCTTCCTCGCCGGGACCCCGCAAAACGTGGTGAACTAATCCCTTCGCCCGTCCCTTAATTTTGGTGCCATAGCTTCAAATGAGAGTGCGGCCCTTTACAATTTCCGTGTGAGTATGTCATTTATGACATGTGCTTTTTTAAGCATATGTCAGTTTTGACCAACCACGGAGGAGCCGCCATGCGTAAATTCAAATGCCTTTCCCTCTCAGCCCTGTTGATCCTGTTCACCTGCGCCACCCTCGCGCAGGCCGCCCCGGCGATTACCGAATCTTACGGCACCGGCCCGGCGGAGTTCTCCCTGGCCACGGGCAGCCCCGGCGAGCTGGGCCTCTTGAAGGTGCTGGGCGAGGCCTTCTGCACTAAGGAAAAGGCCAAGCTCAACTGGGTCAAGGCCGGCTCCGGCCAGTCCCTGGACCTGCTCAAGGCCAAAGAGGTCGACATGATCATGGTCCACGCGCCCAAGGCCGAGAAGGCCGCCCTGGACGAGGGCTGGGCCGTGAACCACTCGCTCATCGGCTCCAACGAGTTCTACATCGTTGGCCCCAAGACGGACCCCGCCAAGATCGCCAAGGCCAAGAGCGCCGCCGAGGCCTATGCGAACATCGCCAAGGCCCAGGCCAAGTTCTTCTCGCGCGGCGACAACTCCGGCACCCACAAGAAAGAGCTGGCCATCTGGAAGCAGGCTGAGATCACCCCGGCGGGCGACTGGTACATCATCTCCAAGGGCTTCATGAAGGCCACGCTGCTGCGCGCCGACGCCGAGAAGGGCTACTTCATGACCGACAGCAGCACCTGGGCCGCCGTGAAGAAGGACGTCAAGGGCCTGAAGATCCTGTTCCGGGGCGACAAGTTTCTGATCAACACCTACCACACCCTGTGCCAGCCCGAGGGCGCGACGCCGGGCGCGGCCATGGCCGCCAAGTTCATCGCCTTCGTGGGTACGCCCGCAGGCCAGAAGATCATCCGCAACTTCGGCAAGAAGGAGCACGGCGCCGGGCTGTACAACGACGCGGCCTACGCCAAGCAGTACGAATAGTCACAACACTTGTGGACAGAACATCAAGAGCATAAGGAGACTCACATGCGCAAACTCAGCCTGAACAAATCCCTGGCCCTGGCCCTGCTTCTGGCCTTCGCCTGCGCCACCACGGCCTTCACCGCCACGCCCTCCGCTGCCGAGGACATCAAGCTCGGCACCACCACCAGCACCGCCGACACCGGCCTGCTCGACTACCTTGAGCCCATGGTCCTGAAGGACACGGGCCTTACGATGCGCTGGATCGCCGTGGGCACGGGCAAGGCGCTGGAGCACGGCAAGAACTGCGATGTTGATGTGCTCATGGTCCACGCCCCCGGCGCGGAGAAGAAATTCATCGAGGAAGGCAACGGCGTTTCCCGCGCCGAGTTCATGTACAACGACTTCGTGCTGGTGGGCCCGGTGAAGGACCCCGCCAAGATCAAGGGCAAGGGCGTGGCCGACTCGCTCAAGGCCATCGCCGGTGCCAAGGCCCCCTTTGCCAGCCGTGGCGACGACTCCGGCACCCACAAGATGGAGCAGAACCTCTGGAAGGTGGCCTCGCTGCCCGTTCCCGACAAGGACTCCTGGTACATCGGCGTGGGCCAGGGCATGCTGGCTACCCTGCGCATCGCCGCCGAGCGCGGGGCCTACACCCTGACCGACCGCGGCACCTGGATCAAGTACGAGGCCAAGGACCAGGGCAAGTCCGGCCTGGCCATTTTGTCCGAGGGCGACAAGGCCCTGCTCAACCAGTACAGCATCATCCAGCTGGCCCCCAAGTGCACCAGCATCAAGCACGCGGCGGCCAAGAAGCTTGAGGCCTGGTTCCTGTCCCCGGTGGGCCAGAAGGCCATCGCGTCCTTCAAGCTCGAGGGCAAGCAACTGTTCTTCCCCAACGCCGGCAAATAGCGGCAGGCCGCCTGATGGCGGAGGATTATGGACTACTTCAGTGAAGGCCTGACCAAGGCCGTGGCGCTTTTGCTGGCGCTGGACCCCGAGACCTTCTCGGCGGTCTGGGCCACAGCGAGCGTCACGGCCCTGGCGCTCATCGCCAGCCTGCTTATGGGATTGCCCCTGGGGTTCGCCCTGGGGCATTTCCACTTTCCTGGCCGCCGGGGCGTGCGCCTGTTCGTGGACTGGATGCTCTCCCTGCCCACGGTGGTCATCGGCCTCATCGTCTATGCGTTCTTGACCGCGCGCGGCCCCCTGGGCGAGTGGGGCCTCTTGTTCAGCGTTCCGGGCATGGCGCTCGGCCTCACGCTGCTCGGCCTGCCCATCATCATTTCCATGACCGCCACGGCGGTGGAGTCCACGGACTCCCGGCTGACCCAGACCCTGCTTTCGCTGGGCGCGGATCGCTGGCAACTGCTCTGGGCCACACTCACCGAGGCGCGTTTCGCCATGGCGCTGGCCGCGGCCACGGCCTTTGGCCGCATCGTCAGCGAGGTCGGCATCGCCATGATGGTGGGCGGCAACATCAAGTGGCAGACGCGCACCATCACCACGGCCATCGCGCTGGAGACCGGCAAGGGCGAGTTCGCCACCGGCATTGCGCTGGGCATCGTGCTGATGATCGTGGCCCTGGTGGTGAACCTGCTGGTGGGGTTGTTGCGCGGCAGGGCCAACGGTTCTGCGGGCGGGCATCGGGCTGGCGGAGGCCGGACATGAGCGCGCCGCTGTACCGTCTGCGCGGGGTGGAGGCCGGCTACGGCGAGGCTGCGGGCCTGGGCCCCTTGGCGGCTTCGGTGCTGCACGTGCCGGAGCTGTCCATAGCGCATGGGAGCATCGTGGGCCTGGCCGGGCACAACGGCAGCGGCAAGAGCACCCTGCTCAAGCTGCTGGGCTTCCTGCTCTCGCCAAGCATGGGCGATGTGTATTTCGATGGCCGTCTGGTGGATCAGGCGGCCCTGCGCGCCGGGCACCTGCTGCGCCGCCGGGCCGTGCTGCTGGGGCAGGACACCTGCCTGCTCAAGCGCTCGGTGGCGGCCAATGTATTCTACGGCCTGAAGGTGCGCGGCCTGGGGGCAGACCGGCGTGCCGTGGACTGGGCGCTGGAATTGGTGGGGCTGGACCCTGTTCTGTTTGCCCGACGGGCCTGGTACGAGTTGTCCGGCGGAGAGGCCCAGCGGGTGGCCCTTGCTGCGCGCCTAGTGCTGCGGCCCAAGGTGTTGCTGCTGGACGAGCCCACGGCCAGCCTGGACGAGGAAAGTGCCCTGCGCATCCGCGAGGCTTCTCTGGCCGCGCGAGAACAGTGGGGGGCGACGCTGGTGGCGGTGAGCCATGACATGATCTGGCTGCGTTCTTTGTCCGACGAGATTGTGTTTATGCGCGGCGGTCGCCTGACCGAGGCACCATCAGGAATACATGGCTGGAGCGCCGTTTCCGTCTCGGCCTAATCCTCGCCGACGCTTGCGGCTGGCTTGTTGGCTCCGGCAAAAGATAAAAAAAGGGAGGGTAATCCACTGTTGTGAATGAATTACCCTGCCCAAATCTGCTGCTAGAATGCTGAGGGGGATAGCCTAGCAGCACCTAAAGAATATGTACCGATATTTGTCCTGTCAATGCAATCTCGGTTTACTTGTTGAAAAAACATGGACACTGCATGGCATGTGCTTTCCTTTGTCGTTGTCTGGTGTTGATTTTAGATCGTTTTAGTTTGTTTTGAGCGCATTTTTGTTTTGCCATGGAAGGCTTTGTTGTGCTTGGCAAAGCGTAATAAAGTGGGACCATCCTTTTTTGGGTGAGGGCGTCGCAAGGGATTCGACCAAGGGCGGAGTTTATTGTACGAAGGGCGATGCCGGGCGCAGTGCCTCGGCGATTCGCTTCAGACCAGCAAGTGGAGACGCAGCACATGATCGCAGTCAGCATTGTCGGGTTCAAGAAGACCGGGAAGACAACCCTGGCTGTGGCATTGGGTGAGGAGCTTGCCCGGCGGGGTATCCGGGCCGCAGCGGCCAAGTTTACCCATCATGGCGAGACCGATGTCGAGGGCACGGACAGCCACAGGCTGCGCAAGGTCTATGGAAAAGTCGCTTTTTTAGGAAGCGAGTCTTCCTCAGTGTTCTGGGAGGGGCCGCGTTTCCTGGCGGATCTGTTGCCGATTTTGGATGCTGACGTGCTGGTGGTGGAGGGCGGGAAGCACCTGCGTTGGCTGCCGCGCGTGTTGCTGCTGCGGAAGCTGGCCGATGCCGGTGAATTGGAGCAGGGCTTGGCTCTTGCGAGCTACGGCGAGGTCGCGGGCTACGACATGCCTCACGTTATCGATGTGGCGGCTCTGGCGGACCTGATCCTTGAGCGCGGTTTTGCCTTGCCTGGTTTGGATTGCGGCTCTTGCGGCCGTGAGGACTGCGCTTCACTGGCCCGCGAGATTGTGGCGGGCAAGGCCACCCTGGCGGATTGCCGTGCGGCCCGGGCCGAAGTGGAGGTCTCTGTTGCCGGCCAGTCCGTGGCCATGAATTCCTTTGTGCAGCAGGTGTTTTCCGGTGCGCTCCGGGGCATGCTCAAGGAGTTCAAGGGCTACGCCCCAGGCCCCATTGAGATTCGCATCAAGGGCTAGGGCCGACGTGACGCGAACCAGAAGCTCGACACCGGGGGCGTGTGCCGGGGCTGTGGCCGGAAGCGCGGCCCGAGGACGAGGCACCGAGCGTGTCGATTCCGTGCGACCGTCTCACCAAGAACCGAAGATGTTCGCCGCGAATGGTGCCGAGGCCTTCACCCGAACCAGCCT
>Ga0180007_10002020_pt1 | contig 25229 bp, 16 predicted proteins | sample MM_PC_MetaG_FD_121122 | JGI IMG/M metagenome (GOLD analysis project Ga0180007, IMG submission 121122) | Groundwater microbial communities from the Aspo Hard Rock Laboratory (HRL) deep subsurface site, Sweden - MM_PC_MetaG | ecosystem: Environmental > Aquatic > Deep subsurface > Groundwater... | reverse complement strand
TCTGCTTTTATCAAGCAAAAATCCATTTTTCAATTCAAATCGTCACCGTCAAAAAAAACGCTACAAGTGCGATGTACAAAGGATTTCAAAGAACGTAGTTTAAATTTTAGTACCCACTTGTGACAAATTATTTATTTTTAAAGGTGTTCGTGAATCGCTTCGCTTATTTGCCCACGCTCAAAAAAACAAAATAAATTGTGCTTCGTGGATAGGTTTGTGCAGGTAGATAATGACAAGAAAATAAAAGCTAAATAAGTGACAAACAGATGGATATGAATGAACACCAGTTGCCAACACGCGGTTTAGTTAATTGCCGGTGCAGTGCGTATTCGAGCGGCACAGCTCGTATCAAAAGTAGTTGTATCTTGATAGGAAAGAGCTCCGAAATCGGCAACTAACCATACCGCCATCCGTTACACCATGCTATAAGCTGCATCTCACAGCTGAATTTCAGTACATTTGATCACAGAATAAGGCATTTGCAAAGCAAGTCATTAAGTAGCCTGGTTTCTTCCATTATTTCGCTTCCAATCAAATATACAATACGCTAAATTTGCATCGTTTCATGGAAAAGCCTGATATGGAAAATCGTCCCAAACACAGCATTCCGCTCACACCCGCCGATTCCCTTGCTGAATGGCTTGGCTGGACGCTGCTCGTCATCAACTGGCTCATCGTGCTGCGCGTGTATGGCAGCCTCCCGGATACCATCCCCACACACTTTAACCTGGCAGGCGAAGCCGATGGCTACGGCAGCAGCATGACATTGTTTTTGATTCCAGTAATCAGTACAGTCTCGGTGTTAGGAATGAGCATTCTGGCGCGTTTTCCGGAGATTTACAATTATCCGGTTAAGATTACGCCTGAAAATGCCATTAAGCAATACACGGCTGCTGTCAGGCTGGTACGCTGGCTGAAGGTGAGCCTGGCCCTTGTCTTCCTGCTGATCAGCTTCGGTACCATAGTGTCGGCAACAAGCGCAAGCAACACCCTTGGCCTCTGGTTTCTGCCGCTGGTCCTTCTGCTGATCAACCTGCCCCTGGCCATTTACCTGATCAGGGTATTCCGGAACAAAAAGTAAACTGAACAACAACCCAATACCACATCCATATGCAAACGCGTCATATCATTGTTTTCATCCTGTTGCTTTCGGCAGCAACCCTGTTTTCGTGTATCGCCAACCACAACGGAGGCAATGGACAGAAAGGGGCCACAGCGCCGGAGCTGCCGCTACCGGGCTATTACGCAGGCAGCTATGTGATTTCCGAGGGTGCTTCGGTACACAATGCGCTGGCGCTCTTTGCCGATTCCAGCTTTTTGCTGCTCCGGCGCTTCAATGCCGACACCTTGTGGACAGGGGTGTTTGGACGCTTCAGCCTCAATGGCAACAAGCTTAAGCTCTCGGCCGGTGATGAGGTGCAAACAAATTACCTGGTGGAGAAAAACAGCCTCAAGGTACTTGACTTCGAAGGCAATGCGGTCGACCGCCAGAACCAGTTTGTGCTGCAAAGCCAGCCCGACGGATCGGTGTACAACACGCCTTTTCTGATGAAGGGAGCCTATTTCTTTATGGCCGATGCTGCCACGCTCACCTTTTGCGGCACAGCAAGGGCCATTCCCGTCATGACCGCCGGGGACAACATCAGCGCTGAGCGCTTGTTTCTTGAAGAAAGCGAAAAAAACAACCACCAGCCAGTCTTCGTAGAGCTTGTCGGAAGCCTGCGGCTTGAGAAAAATATGGAAGGCAATGAACAGATGCAGATTTATATCGAAAAGTTCAGATCGAAGCTATGGCTGCAGGAATGCAGCGGAAGCCATCAGGCGAACTGAAATTCCGGCACCGGACGCTGTGTGCTGGGGCCTAAAAAAAAACTGTCTTGTTGTGGACGTAACGGGTTGTTTATCGTTTAAGACATTGAATCAGTTGCTTTTATACAGGTCAGGTACAAATCCCCGCTGAATATTGGCTGCCATGAGCTGGGCAATTTCCTTGCGGTTCATGCCAAACATATTGGTGCCTGCTTCGAACAAAAAGCTGATTTCCTGCTGGTCGAGTTCCTTGTCCACCTGTGCCAGTTCCATAAGCAAATCAAACATCATATATCGGTCTGATGGGCTGATCTCCAGAATTTTGCTGATGGCTTCCATCATCAGATCAGGCACCTTGCCGGTGTCGATGATGCTTTGGAGAAACTCAGCCGGGAAGATGGTGAACTCCGACAATGTAGACAGGATGAGGTTGTATTCCTCCTGCTTGATTTCATTGTCGAGGTGTGCCAAAACGAGGCCTGCTGAGGCCACAAACTGTTTACGGTAATAGTCGAGGGCCGAGTTTGTCAGGGTGATGAGGGTTCCTGTCAGCTCATCCATGGCACTTTCTAGCACATCGTCCTTTTCGGGCTGGTGGTTGTGGCTGGCTTGTTTGTATAGTTTCGATTCGGCAAAAAGCTGAATGGCCTTGATGCGGATTGGATTAATCGGGTGGGAGAGGTAGTTGGCGCTACCGCCTTCGCGCAACCTGGCCAGGATTTCTTCGTTCTCGGCCAGATAGGCTTTGTAGTCGAGCTTGATCCTGTCGGAATTGAGTCCGCTCGACAGTTTGAAGAAGCCCGAGATACAGCTTGCCATATCGGGGTTTGCGATGAAGCCATAGCGGTCGGCAGTCAGCTCGGCAAACTTCTGCCACACATTGATTTTATGGCGGAGCAGCAGGGGCATGCGGTCGGGGTTGGGATACACAAACCTGATCAGCCTGCTGATGTTGGCGTTGCGGCTGATGATATGTCCCAGCTCGTGGCCCACCACAAAGCGCAGTTCCTGGTCGGTGAGCATCTGTATCAGTCCCGAGTTGATGTTGATGATATGTGGTTCGCCTTCGACGCTGGAGGCGATGGCAGCCGCATTTAATTCGGGTGAGTTGTTGATGTAGAACTCAACAGGCTCGGTGAAGCCCAGTTTTTTCACCACATCGCCGAACAGGCCAGTGAGTCCCGGAGCGAGGTTGGGCATGGCTTTGAAGCTATGGCCCTGCAGGATGAAGTGCCACTCGCTGTTGCTGTTTTGCATATCGCATTCGGCGAGAATATAGCTGAGTATATCGCCTTCGAGCCGGGCATAAATGTCGTTCCCCAGGTATTTTTCGAGGGGCAATCTGATTTCATCTACAAACATAGGTGCATGAATTTAGGTTGTTGAATACAATGAAAGCTGTTTATTGGTAAATCCAAGGTGTTCATTCTCATATGAAACAGAAAGTAAGGGCGGAATGCGAGGTGGCTTCGGGCATAAGCGGGCTGCCAGATGCAAAACAAGCGTAAATTTAACACATAAGTTTCATTCAGTTGCAAGGATTGGCGGCAGTTTGTGAAATAAAAAACAATTTCATGGGGCTAAAACCGCCTGCGGACGGCTCAGAATGTGTGTGTGTTAAGCCCTGACTGCTGCAAACGGTTGCGACTGATAATTTAGATTGTTTCTAGTTTTGGGCTGAAATCAAAAATTCCCTGATTTTCTTTGTTTTTATTCATTGAAATACTGTAATTTTGCGCTGTTAAGAAATTAACACTGTGAAATTATAACACTATTGTTTTTCATACAATTATCATTTAAAGCCAAAGCGATGAACTTAGAAAAAATCATGAACGACCTGGAGAAAAAACATCCGGGCGAACTGGAGTACTTGCAGGCAGTGCGTGAAGTGCTTGAGTCTCTTGAAGAGGTTGTTAGTCAGAATCCGCAGTTTGAAGCTGCCGGCATCATCGAACGCATCGTTGAACCCGATCGCGCCCTTATGTTCAAGGTGCCATGGGTTGACGATAATGGCAAAGTACATGTAAACCTGGGCTACCGTGTTCAGTTTAATAATGCCATCGGACCTTACAAAGGTGGTTTGCGTTTTCACCCCAGTGTGAACCTCAGCATTTTGAAGTTTCTTGGTTTTGAACAAATTTTCAAGAACAGCCTGACGACACTGCCAATGGGCGGTGGCAAGGGTGGTTCTGATTTTGATCCAAAAGGCAAGTCAGACGCTGAAATCATGCGCTTCTGCCAGTCGTTTATGCTGGAACTGTGGAAACTCATCGGACCTGAAACAGATGTTCCGGCAGGTGACATCGGCGTGGGTGGCAAAGAAATCGGCTATATGTTTGGTATGTACAAGAAACTGACCCGCGAACATGTTGGCGTGCTCACCGGAAAAGGAATTAACTGGGGTGGGAGCCTTATCCGTCCTGAAGCTACCGGCTTTGGCGCGGTATATTTTGCACAGGAAATGCTGGCTACCAAAAACACCGACTTTAAGGGTAAGACCGTTGCGGTCTCAGGCTTTGGCAATGTTGCCTGGGGCGCCATCAGCAAGGTGAACCAGCTGGGTGGCAAGGTCGTTACCATTTCTGGTCCTGACGGATACATCTATGATCCGGACGGCATCAGCGGCGAAAAAATTGATTATATGCTCGAACTCCGTGCCTCGAACCAGGATATCGTAAAACCTTATTCATACGAATTCACCGGCGCTCAGTTCGTTCAGGGAAAACGTCCATGGGAAGTGAAATGCGATGTGGCCCTGCCTTGTGCTACCCAGAATGAATTGGGTAAGGAAGATGCCGAAATGCTGGTTAAAAATGGCTGCATCTGCGTTGCAGAAGGCGCCAATATGCCCACCACTCCCGAAGGCGTTGAGGTGTTCAAAAAGCACAAGATCCTCTTTGGACCTGGTAAGGCAGTTAATGCCGGTGGCGTTGCCACTTCAGGCCTCGAAATGACACAGAACTCGATGAAACTGTCGTGGAGTCGCGAAGAAGTTGACGCCCGCCTCCATCAGATCATGAAAGACATTCACACCGCCTGCGTTCGCCACGGCAAACAGGATGACGGTTATGTCGACTATGTGAAAGGTGCCAACATTGCTGGTTTCCTCAAGGTTGCCAATGCCATGCTTGACCAGGGTGTGATCTAATCCCCGGCGCAGCATTCAATATTAAGTCTCCGGTCTTCCGGGGACTTTTTTTTTGCTTGTCATTAAAAAAAGCGCCTCCTGCTGTTAACAACTCGGACAAAGCAGACCCTTGCTTCGTCGACACATAAAGCCGATAATGTGTATTTTTGTCCATCTGTTTCAACGCTGATTGTGATTGCCTGATGGAATTTGTAAATCCGTTTATGTTGTATGGTTTTGCGGCGCTGCTCATCCCTGTGCTGATACACCTGTTTAACTTCAGGCGGCACAAATTGCTGTATTTTAGCAACATCAGTTTACTGAAAAACCTACAGGAGCAAACCTCCCGCACCAACAAACTCCTGCACCTGCTGGTGTTGCTTTGCCGCCTGCTTGTCATCGCCGCCCTGGTCATGGCTTTTGCACGTCCTTTCCTGCCCGATGAAAACAGGCTGAAACCTGCCAAACGCAACCTGGTGATGGTTTATGTGGACAATTCGCTCAGCATGCAGGCCCGCAGCGAGAAAAGCACCCTGCTTGATGAGGCAAAACTTAAGGCAACGGAAATTGCCGCTTCCTTCAACAAAGAAGATAAATACATCATCCTGACCAATGACCTGAATCCGGCCCATGAACGGCCAATGTCGGGCGATGAATTCATTGCAGAGATAAACAAGCTGAACCTCAGTCATTTTAGCAGAAAGTTGTCGCAGATACTGGGCCGAACCAACACCATGCGGCACGAAGGTTACAGCCAGAAAGTGGTGTTCGTACTGAGTGATTTCCAGGCGAGCACAGCCGATCTGGGCAATGTTGCTTCCGACACCGCCAGTCACTACTTCTTCGTGCCGCTCACAGCTGTCAAAAGCAACAATGTGTATGTGGATAGCTGCTGGTTCGAGAGCCCGCTGCACCATCCGGGCGAACTGGCAGAGATGAAGGCCCGTATTGTGAACGACGGGAGCGAGGAGATCAAGAACCTGACCGTGAGGCTCACTGTTCAGGACGAACAGAAAGCCATTGCGAATGTGGATATTGCACCTGCCTCATCAGCTGAAGTCAGCTTGGGCTTCGATTTAAGCGAGGTCGGACCTGCAGCAGGAACATTCGAAATCACTGACTATCCCGTGATTTTTGACGACAAGCTCTATTTTTCGTTCACCGTCGATCAGGCCATACGGGTTCTCGAGATTTACAACAGTGAAGCGAATCCATGGCTGAAGACCTTGCTCGAAGGAGACGACCAGATTGCCTATGAATCGAAGCAGCTCAAGCGCCTCGATTTTCAGGGCTTGAAGGCATACAAACTCATCATCCTTAGCGGACTTGAAACCATCTCCGGCGGACTGAGCCAGGCGCTAACCGACTTCAGCCGGGCCGGTGGAAGCCTTGTGCTTGTGCCCGCACCGGCAAAGGTGGATATGACGGTGAATGCGCTGCTCAGCCAGTATGGAATGGAACTCGCTGAAAAGGCCGATACGGCCCGCAGCAGGGTGTTTTCGCTGCTCACTGAGCATCCTGTGTTCAAAGGAGTGTTCGAAAAAATTCCTGAAAACGCTGACCTGCCCAATGTCAGGAAGCACTACAGCATCCGCAACCTGAAAACAGCCGATGTGCAGCAGCTGATCACCATGACCAACGGCTCGGCTTTTCTTGCCGAAGGCAGCAACGAAGCCGGCAAGGCCTACGTGTTCGCTTCGGCGCTTTTGCCCTCGTGGAGCGATTTTTACAAAAACAACCTCTTCGTCCCTGTGATCTACCGGCTGATCTTCTTAAGCGCGAACGAGGAAACACTGTACCATTACCTCGGCACGGATGCCCAGGTGCAGATCAGGACCAGGGCAGGCCACGATGAGCAGGTGCTGCACATTCGTGAACTAGACAACGACTTTGACCTGATTCCGCTGCAGAACAGCTACCTGGGTGAGACCTCGCTGACACTGAATGAAGCGGTTGAAAAACCAGGTTTTTACAAGGTGACACAAGAGAATGAGCCGCTGGCGTTCCTGGCGATGAACGACAACCGTGAAGAATCGAAACTGAATACGCTCAGCAGATCGCAGCTCGAAGAGCAAATGAAAAAAGCCGGTATCGCGAAGGCGTCGCTCGTCGAAAGGGCCGACATTGATCAAGGCAGGGCATTTGAAAACCTGAGCAGCGGAACCCAGCTATGGAAGTGGTTTGTGGTGTTAAGCCTGATATTCCTGTTGATTGAAGGCCTGTTGTTGCGTTTCTGGAGGAAATAATTGAAAATTGGTAAGTGTTTATGACAGACGAATTAAATCACAAAGAACCTGCTGAGAACCAGGCCGAAATACACAGAACGATACAGTTGTCGGGCATGTATGAAAACTGGTTTCTTGATTATGCTTCATACGTAATCCTCGAAAGGGCGGTGCCTGATCTGGGCGATGGACTGAAACCCGTTCAGCGGAGGCTGCTGCATGCCATGAACCAGCTCGATGACGGGCGATTTAACAAGGTGGCCAACATCATCGGTCACACCATGCAGTACCATCCGCATGGCGATGCTTCCATCGGCGATGCGCTGGTGCAGATCGGCCAGAAAGACCTGCTGATCGAAACCCAGGGAAACTGGGGCAATGTGCTCACCGGAGACAGCGCTGCGGCTTCACGTTATATCGAGGCCCGCTTGTCGAAGTTCGCAAAGGACGTCGTCTTTAACCCCAAAACCACCCAGTGGAAGCTCTCTTACGATGGCAGAAACAAAGAGCCGATCACCCTGCCGATGAAGTTCCCTGTCCTGCTGACCCAGGGCGTCGAAGGCATCGCTGTCGGGCTGGCATCAAAGATTCTGCCACATAACTTCAATGAACTGATCGATGCTTCAGTGCATCATTTGAAAGGGGAGGAGTTTGAGATTTTGCCTGACTTCCAGACCGGTGGTATGGGCGATTTTTCGAAATACAACGACGGGCTCAGGGGCGGCAAAGTCAGGGTGAGGGCGCGCATCAGCCAAAGCGACAAGAAAACACTGGTGATCACCGAAGTGCCCTTTTCGACCACAACCAGCAGCCTCATCGATTCCATTGTTACTGCCAATGACAAAGGCAAGATTAAAATCAGGAAAATTGACGACAATACAGCCGAAAACGTCGAGATTGTCATTCACCTCAATCCGGGTGTGTCGCCAGACCAGACCATTGATGCGCTTTATGCCTTCACGCTGTGCGAAGTCTCTGTTTCGCCAAACGCCTGTGTGATCCTCGACGGGAAACCGGCCTTTATTGGCGTGAGCGAAATGCTGAGGCGGAGCACCAACCAGACCAAAGAACTACTCAGGCAGGAGTTGCTGATCCGCCTGGCGGAACTGGAAGCTGACTGGCACTTCTCTTCGCTCGAAAAGATTTTCATCGAAGAACGCATCTACCGCGACATTGAGCAATGCGAAACCTGGGAAGCCGTGATCGAAGCCATCCGCATCGGCCTTGGACCATTTATGCATTTGCTTAAGCGTGAGGTCAATACCGAAGATATTGTTCAGCTCACAGAAATCAAGATCAAGCGAATCTCGAAATTCAATGCCTTCAAGGCTGACGAATACATCAAAGGTATTGAAAATGAGATTGATGAAGTGAACAATCACCTCAACCACCTGATCGATTATACGATCAATTTCTTTCAACAGATTAAGAAAAAATACGGACCGGGGCGCGAACGCAAGACCGAAATCAGGAGTTTCGACACCATCCAGGCTGCCGCCGTTGCAGCAAACAACGAAAAGCTATATGTGAACCGCACCGAAGGTTTTGCAGGCACCTCACTGAAAAAGGATGAATTTGTGTGTGAATGTTCCGACCTGGACGAGTTCATCGTGTTCAGGGAAAACGGCACCTTCCTTGTGTCGAAGGTGTCTCCGAAATCCTTTGTGGGCGAGCAAGTGATTCACATCGATGTGTTCCGCAAAAACGACGACCGCACGGTTTACAATATGGTCTACCGCGACGGACGCAAGGGTCCGTGGTACATCAAGCGCTTCTCGGTGCTTGGCGTCACACGCGACAAGGAGTATGACCTCACCGCCGGAACCCCCGACTCGAAGGTGGTGTATTTTACCGCCAATCCCAACGGGGAAGCGGAGATTCTGCGCGTGCTTCTGCGGCCAAAACCCCGCCTGAAAAAGACGACCTTCGAGTTCGACTTTGCCAGCCTCGCCATCAAGGGGCGCAATTCGCGCGGAAACATCCTGACCAAGCAGGCGGTGAAACAAATCAGCAAGCGCGAAAACGGCGTTTCTACCCTCGGCGCCCGCGACATCTGGTACGACGAAACCGTCAAACGCCTCAATACGGACCAGCGTGGCCAATACCTCGGCGCTTTCTCGGCCGACGATAAGCTCGTGAACTACCTGCAGCATGGTGAATTTAAGGTTACCGGCTATGAACTTTCCACGCATTTTGATGACGATTTGCGGATGCTCCGGAAATTCGATCCCGAAGAGGTGATTTCACTGATCTATGTTGAAGGTGAAACCGGCCGGCACTACCTGAAGCGTTTCCAATTTGAGGAAGATCTGGCAATGAACAAACGCATGTCGCTGATCGGTGAACATCCTGATTCGAAACTTGTTGAGATGCTGTTTGACGAGCTGCCTGTGATCAGCCTCTCATTCCTGGCCAACGAAAAAGGCAAACAGCCCGAAGTTGAAGAGATTAACGTGGCAGAGTTCATTGGCGTAAAAAGCTTCAAGGCAAAAGGCAAGCGCCTGACAATATGGGAGCTGGACAAGATTACCATATGCGAACCCTTGGTTCCAGCCACCGACGAAAGCGAAGGTGATGAGACCGATGAAGCCGCTGACACGGTTGGAGCAGCAATAGAAGAGGATGAAGCGATGGTGGAATATGAAGTTGACACCGCTGAAGCTGAAGCGCCTGATGAGGAGCCTGCAACCATTCATGAAGACAAGAAAGCGGATGAAAACCCAACGATGGCCAAACCGGAAAAGCCCGGGCAGATGGAGCTTGAGTTCTGATGAATCCGGCGATTGGTTCAGTGAAAAGGCTCTTTTCAGGTGAACTTCCGGCTTGCCGGGAGGTGACAACCGTTAAATCGCACCGGCTTTGCCATGTGCTATTTAGAATGAATCAAAAATGAATTTGACCTAATTTTGTTCCTTAACAATTGATGGACCGAATATGGAAAGTAACAAGGAAAATACACAGGTGCTAGATGTTGCGAAACATGTTACATGGTGTGGCGTAATTGATTACGATATTGTAACCTTCGACGTGGTGATGGAAACAAAGTATGGAACAACCTATAATTCCTATTTTGTTGATGCGGAGAAGAAGGCCGTGATCGAAACAGTAAAGGAAAAGTTCTGGCCCGAATACGAAGCTAAACTCAGGAGGCTTACAAAGCCCGAAGACATTGAATACATTATCCTGAACCACACAGAGCCAGATCATTCGGGTTGTGTGGGCAGGTTGCTCAGCATTGCGCCTAAAGCGAAGATTGTAGGCACCGGCAATGCGATCCGTTACCTCAAGGACATGGTGGGTGTTCCTTTTGAAAGTATCCAGGTAAAAGACGGCAGCGAACTTGACCTGGGAAACATGACATTACGGTTTATTGGTGCGCCCAACCTGCACTGGCCCGATTCGATGTACACCTGGCTGGAGGAGGATAAGGTACTGTTTACCTGCGACTCCTTTGGTGCGCATTATGCCGACAGCCGCATGTTCGACGACCTGATTGGCTCGTGGGACGATGCCTTTACCTATTATTTCGATGTGATTCTGAAGCCCTTCAGCAAGTTCATGCTCAAGGCCATCGAACGGATCAGACAACTTGATATCGGGATTATTTGTCCCGGACATGGTCCGATACTGCGTACACACTGGAAACGCTATGTAGCGCTTTCGGAACAATATGCTAAAGAAGCACTCAGCCTGCCGCGCAAGCAAAGGGTGTATATTCCGTATGTGTCGGCCTACCAGAAAACCGGCGCCATCGCTGCTGCTATTGCCGAAGGAATACAGTCGGTGGATGGTACCGAAGCCGTGGTCATGGACATCGAACACACCAGCCTGGGCGAGATCGATATGCAGCTGGCCATGGCTTCAGGCTTCATCATCGGATGTCCGACCATCAACCAGAATATTCTGCTTCCGGTATACAGGGTGTTTGCTTTGATCAGTCCGCTACGCGACAAAGGCAAGCTGGCCGGTGGCTTCGGCTCATACGGCTGGAGTGGCGAAGGCATGAAAATCATCCGTACAAACCTCGAAAACCTCAAACTCAAATACACCGAAACAGACGTTTTTGTGAAGTTCAGTCCAAATGAAACCGACCTACAGCGCGCCGAAGCCTATGGGAAAAAGTTTGCGGAACTGCTGCTTCAGGAACAGCATGCGGAAGTTGGGTAGCCGCAAAGCTGTTTCTTACGGATTGCTTTTAAGGTTCTTTTAATTCGTTATCAATGGTTTAGGTTAATATCATAGCTATTCGCCCGACATATGTTGCAGAGAAACATTACTTTTGCAAATAAGCAAAACATCATGTCAAGTCATTTTCGTATCATTATCATCCTTCTTGTTATTTTTGTTACCGCCGGTTGCAGTGCTCCGCGCAAAGCCGCACGGCTGTATACTGAGCAGGCGCAGATGGTTTCGGTGATGCTCCTGACGACAGACACGCTTTACAGGATTATGCCCGACGACCCTGAACTTTCGCACCTTGATGAACTGAACCGGAAACACGATTCTGCCGTTGCTAAACGGGAAGCAATCATCAAAAGCGTTACAGAAGAAAGGTATTTTCAGCTGTTCTCAAAATCGTTTACCAGTGAACTGCGTAAGTATGGCCTTCAGGTATATACCGAAGATCAGATGGAGGAGTTCAACCTGGCAAAAGGGGAGCTGTGGATGATCAACCTGGCCCAGGTGGAGCTGACCGAATCACCCATGGTTTTTACGGATGAAGAGATGGTGAACGGATCGCTGTACAACTACGATATTTCTTATAACCAGGTGAATATCGGTTCATGGTTCGAGTTTGCTCAGGTGAACGCACCGGGCGAGAAGCAGCCTGAGATCCTTTTTGCATCCTATGATGTAAGGGATGGCATCGAAGGCTATTTTACCCAGAACATCTTCACGGGCGAAGTAGGCTATCAGCTGAATATTGACTCGCTTGATGTGACAAGGTTTGAAACGGCATTGGTGTTTCTTGGCAGGCTGTATGCCGGCTACAGCTTCGATCACCTGATGAACAGCTATGTCAGGGAACAACTGCCTGCTGACACCTCCAAACATTATCGCTACGACCCTTACCGCAAGACCCTGTTTACAACAGTCCAGGATAAATTCGTCCCGCTTGATTAATCCCGGCTGATCTTGTTGGCTAAAGACGGAATCCTTTATTTCGGCTGTAATCCTTTCTGGTCAGCAATATTCCGCTAACTGCCGCTTCATCCGCATTGTGTTCATGTGATTGCGAATTTTGTGTTTACATTGGCCAAAAACGTCCCCAATAATCACAAAATATGGTTATCTTTGAAAACATCGCTTATTTTACTGACCATGGAACTTCCGATACTCAAAGAAATCGTCATCATATTTGGCTTATCCGTATTGATCATACTGGCATTTCAGCGCCTGAAGATGCCGGCCATCATGGGCTTCTTAATCACCGGCATCATCGCAGGTCCGTATGGCTTCAGCCTGATAAAAGCCTCGCATGAGGTAGAACTGCTGTCTGAAATCGGTGTCATTTTTCTGTTGTTTGTCATCGGTATTGAATTTTCACTGAAGGGACTCGTCAAGATCAGGAATACAGTGCTGATCGGCGGTTCGCTGCAGGTCGGCGGAACCATACTGTTTACCTTTCTCATCATGTGGCTGGCCGGACTTGATGTGCCCCAGGCCTTATTTGCGGGTTTTTTGGTTTCATTAAGCAGTACAGCGATCGTTATCAAATTGTTGCAGGAAAAAGGCCAGCTTAACCTGCCCCATGGTCGTATCGCGCTCGGTATCTTGATTTTCCAGGATATCATTGTGGTTCCCATGATCCTCTTTACACCAATTTTGGCTGGTAATGGGGGCGACCTGGGTACGACCATCTTATTACTCATTGGCAAGGTGGTGCTTGTGGTTGGCCTGCTGATAATATTAGCCCGCTATGTCGTTCCGAAAATACTGCATAGGGTGGTGCGCACGCGCAGCCGGGAGCTCTTTATCCTGACCCTGGTGTTATTGATTTTTTCAACTGCATGGCTCACATCCTCTGTGGGTTTGTCGCTGGCACTGGGTGCGTTTTTCGCTGGTTTAATTATTTCTGAGTCAGAATATAGCCACCAGGCTACGGTCAATATCCTGCCTTTCAGGGAGATCTTTATCAGTTTCTTTTTTGTATCGGTTGGCATGCTGCTCAATATCCAGTATTTCTTCCAGCATATGCTGTTCCTGCTGCTAATCACCATTGGCGTTATCCTCCTCAAAATGACAGTGATTGTGCTGACTGTGCTGATCAAACGCTTCCCTATCCGGACGGCCTTTTTAAGCGGTTTCACCCTGTTTCAGGTAGGGGAGTTTGCCTTTCTCTTGTCGATGATCGGATTAAAAAACAACCTTTTGTCGAAGGATGTTTACCAGGATTTTCTGGCGATTTCGGTCCTTACCATGGCGGTAACACCATTTATCATGGGCTACAGCGAAAGGATGACCGACTGGCTGATCAGGGCCATGCTTCCCGACGCTGTCCGTCGACGTCTTGAGCATTTTCAGCGCAGCAAAAAGCAGCAATTCGAGAAACACCATGTGAAAGAGATGCATGACCACCTTGTGATTATCGGGTTTGGTATCAATGGGCATAACGTAGCCCGGACAGCAAGCCAGGCCAATATTCCCTTTGTTATCATTGAGCTTGATCCGGTGGTGTTTCAGGATGCAAAAAAGGAGGATTTGCCCATCATTTTTGGTGATGCCAACGATGAGCTGATCCTCCGCCATGCCCACATTCACGAGGCACGTGTGGTAGTGATCGCTATTTCCGATGCCGAAGCCACCCGGCATATTATCCAGAAGGTGCGTGAGGTGACCGAAACGGCCCACATCATTGTCAGAACGCGCTATGTGAAAGAGATTGAATCAACCCTTGACCTTGGGGCCGACGAAGTGATCCCGGAAGAATTTGAGACATCCATTCAGATATTCACCCGCGTGCTGAATCGCTACCTCGTTCCTATCGACCAGATTCAAGCCTTTGTGAACCAGGTGCGTTCACACAATTATGAGTTGCTGGCCAACACAGCCGGTGAGTTTCCTTTCCCCGAATCGCTCAGGCTGCAGATCCCTGAAATGGTCATCGCCTGTTTGCCTGTGCAGCAGGAAAGCAACAAGATTGTCGGAAAGTCGATCAGGCAAAGTGGACTCAGAAGTCAGTTCAGTGTGACGGTGCTCACCATCCGCAGAGGCAACCGCTATATCACCGAGCTTGACCCTGAAATGAACATTGAAACGGATGATATGTTGTATGTGTTTGGGAAACCTGAAAATATTGCACAGGTAAACAAATACCTGGTATTGGGTTAACCCGTTCAAATTGTGTTTGTTGAAACATTTTCGATGACTAATTCCATTGTTGCAGGATGAGTGCACTGCCTGTATTGTTCTATGACGGTGACTGTGGCTTGTGCAACCGCGCCGTTCGGTTTGTGCTGCGGCATGAGCGCAATGTCTGTGCCAGCTTTGCCTCGACCCAATCGGCTGTTTGCAGTGAGATGCTTTCGCCGTACATCGAAATGAAGCTGGTCGAAAGCAGCCTGGTGCTACTCGAAGGAGACCGGGTTTATGTGAAATCAGCGGCTGTATTCCGACTTGCAGTGCTGATGGGTGGTTGGCCAGAATGGCTGGCTGTGTTTTCGCTGCTTCCGACTGCCTTCACCGATGCTCTTTACGACCTGGTAGCACGCAACAGGCGCCGCTTGTTCGGGAAATCAACAGATTGCGCCCTGATGCCGGGTGTTGACCAGCGGCGCTTTATCGACCGGGATATATTTACTCGGGTGTAATCGTACGTTCCCACCTTAAGTGGTTGTCGGTGTCGTAGCAGCGCACCTTAAGTTGCCGGTTGTTGGTGGGACCCGTAAAATCAATTTCACCAAAGTTCCTGTCAGTGACCACCGTACCTTCTACCCTTAAGGTGTTTGGCCAGTTGCCTCCATCACGGTTTGCACCAGCCGTCATTGTCGAAAAGGTAAGGTCCCAGATGGTAGGTTTGCCTGCCTGCCTGAGTACCGACATTTCAGTAAAATGCACATCACCGGTGATGAAGATCACGTTTTTGATATTGTGTTGGCAGATAAAGTCGATGATTTGTTGGCGCTCTTCGGCAAAGCCATTGTTGCTGTAGGTTTCAAAATAGGATGCAGGATTCAGAAACTGTCCTCCCAGGGCGATTATTTTAAAGGTGTTTGTGCTGTAGACGAGGTTGTCGAAGAGCCATTCGAGCTGTTCCTTACCAAGCATGGTCTTGTGGTCTTTTTTCAGGTTGTCCGGATCACGATGCCAGCGGTTGTCAAGCAGAAAAAAGTCAGCGTCACCCCATTGAAAGCTGGTGATGGCGCCTGTGATGTCGCCAACGCCATAGGTTGGATTACCCCAGAAAAGTTTAAAGGCGTCCAGTGTTTGCTGCTTATTGTAGAAACCCTTGTCACTGTCGTTCGGACCAAAGTCATGGTCGTCCCAGATGGCATAGTTGTGCACATTGGCGAGCAAGGCTCTAAGCTCAGGAAGCGAGCGGCCATGGGTGTAGCGTTTGGTAATGCCGGTCCAGCTGTTCCAGTCGGGTTCGCGCAGGTAGATGTTGTCGCCAAGCCAAAGCATCAAGTCCGCCTGGTGTTTGGCCATATTTTCAAAAATACAGTAATCACCACCATAGGGATTTCCCGGCCGGTCGTGTTCTGCCTGATTGATGTAGGCACAACTACCGGTGAGCATCCTGAATGCGGGTGGGTTGCCGCGCCACTTCCAGATAGCCTGCGTTTGAAATTCGGTTGGGTAGGGCAGCCTGACGGCCTGGTCGTTTACCCATATGGTATAGGTATATCGCTGACCCGGTTCGACAGAGTCGGCAATCAGGTGAGCGGTGAATGCCTCCTGCCTGTTGGTGAAGACGGTGTTGGTGTGTCTGATCATTTCGGGTTTGGCAACAGGTGCATATGTCGCATACACCTTGGCTTCACTGATGGTTTGCACCCAAATCACCGACTCAAGCATTTCAGCATAACCCAACATCGGTCCCGAACGCAACACTTTCTCAGGCTGCGCGTTTAGGTTTATGACGGATAAACAATATGCAACGAAAATAATCAGCTTGGTTTTCATGGCATTACGGGTTTTTTAACAGTAAATTCACCTTTTCGAGCGTTCCATCGACCTGTGCCGGCCTGATGCCAAGCAAGCGGGCCATCAGGGGATAAACATCAATATTGTTGATGGGGCCTGACCGGTAATGTGTTTTGAACGATGGGCCGTAGGCATAAAAGATAGCGTGCATATCTGCTTCTGCATTGTCGTATCCGTGTGCGCCAAGCTCATCTCCGGTTTGCCATGACCAAAACAGGCTCCAGCCTTTATCGGCTACCACAACAAGGTCGTGGGTGCGCGGGTTTGTACCATAATGGAGGCGTTCGGGTAGCTCGCCTGTTTTCCAAACCTGCAAATGTTCCACCTTTTTCAAGGCAGTGTACACCTCGTCGAGCCGGCCTTCCTTCACCTTGAAGTTGTAGTTTGGGTTCCAGCCATCGATAATGGCCAGGGCCGTGGTGTCGATATATTGATCGAGGATGATCTGACGTTCAGGCGATAGCTGGGCCATGCCGTGATCTGATAGAATGATGACATCAATTTCATTGGCATTGGGCAGCTGTTTCACGCGGTCGACAAAAACGCCGACAAGGCTATCCATCCGCATAATCACCGGCTTCAGGCTGTCGCCATCAGGTCCGTATTGGTGTGAACTCCAATCAGGCTCATCCATATACCACATGATGAGCTGAGGCCGTTTGTCCATAGGCATCTGCAGCCAGTATATCACACTATCAATGCGTTGGCTGTATGGGAAGCTGTGGTCATAGATTTTCTGAAAGCTCGGACTCACGCCTTCAATATCGGCTTCACTGCCAACCCAAAAGTATGTCGCTGTCCGGACGCCCTGCTTTTCGGCCGTCACCCAGATGGGCTCGCCTCCATAAAATTTGCCGTCTTCAACGGTGCTGCGGTCACCCTTGTTATAGTCTTCTTCAAAATCGGTTGCGTGAAAATTATTCAGCACGATGCCATGATGATCGATGGTGAGCCCGGTGGCAATTGAATAGTGGTTCGGAAATGTCTTTGTCGGGAAACAGGGTATCAGCCTTTCAGCCTTGACGCCAATTTCGGCCACCTTGTTCAGGTTTGGTGTCGGGGCCTTGTCAGGATAATCCCACCTGAAACCATCCATCGACAATACGACGACATAAGGTTTTCCGGTTTTTTCGTTTTGTATCGGCTGACAGCTGTAAAACAAACATCCTGATAGGATTAATGCGATCAGCATTCTGTTTATCCTCATTATTACTGGTTTTCTTTTTGACTAGTAAAGGTAAAAAAAAAGGGACTCGGTCGAGCCCCTTTTTATCGATTATGTGAGGTTCCTTAGTTGAAGATGTAGCGGATGCCAATTTGTCCGGTCCACCTTGAACCATAGATTCCTACGTCACTTACGTTGTAGATGCCTTCAACATTATCAGGTCCGTTGTAATTGAACTTAGGCGTTGTGCCATCGGCTTCAAACCCGGTCCATGTGATCAGCTGGTAAGCATCGTTGGTGATGTACCTTCTGGTTCCCCATTCAGCATTCAGCATATTGGTGAAGTTGAAAATGTCGAGGGTGAGTTGCAGGGTGTGGGTTTTGCCCGAAAATTTCATATAGAAATCCTGAACAATTTTCAGGTCAACAACACTTTCAAAAGGAAGGCGGCTGCCATTTCTTTCGGCGTAGCTACCACGGTTTGCATCGAGGTACTTTTCGCTTTTGATGAAGCTGTCGAGGTTTGTCCATTGCTGTGCAGCGGTCAGGGTAACATTGCCATCGTTGTCCAGTTTGTCAACGAGGTTAATTTCGCTTTGTGAAGCAGGAATCCAGATCAGGTTTCCGGCATTTTCACGCTCGTTGTTGAAACGGCCACCGTTGTCATTGTAAACATATGAATAGCGGCGTCCGCTTTCACCGTTGAATACAAGGCTAAAGGTTGTGGCGAAGTTCTTGGCATACTCAGCTTTGTAAGAAACGAAAGCCATAATCCTTGAACCCATATCGAAATCAGAATAACTCAGATCAAGGTCGTTCAAACCACGCACTGTTTCCATATAGCGCCATTGTGAGCTGTTCTGTGATGATGTACCATCATTCAGGGCCTTGGCACTCCCATAGGTATAGGCTACTGTTCCGAACAATCCCTTGCTCAAAGGCTTGGTCAGCTGTGCGGTAAGGGTGTAAGTGTAACCATCCTTGGTGTTGTCGCCGAGGATAATGCGGCTATAGACAGATTCAATTTTCTGGTTTGGATAATACGGACGGTTGTCAGGACCGTTGGTTACGGTTGTACTGGCAGGAACCTGGTTCACATTGTAATAAATTACATTGTTCATGGTTTTGGAATAGGTTCCTTCGAAAGTACCAACAAGACCCCACCAGGGCAGTTTGTGGTCAACGGCTAGGCTTGTACGTAACACCTTTGGGTTTTTGAAATCACTGGTGAAGAGGTCAACCTGTCCGCTCGGAATGGCTACAGAAGCGCCAAGATCGGTTGCAGTGTATTGCTGATCCCACTGAGGAATGAACGGAATAGAACCATTTTTGGTAAATCCACCAACCACAACGCCATTGTTTGTAAAGGCGCCACCTGGCCATACCAGCGGTAAACGGCTGGTGAAGAGTCCGATTCCTCCACGCAACTGGGTCGATTTGTCGCCGAAGATGTCGTAGTTAAATCCAATTCTCGGGTCAAATGAAAGGTATGCTTTGGGCATTTCGCCGATTTTTGCTCCCTTAAGGTCGTATCCGGCAGCGGTAATTTTTGCAACTGTCGTATCGTTGAAACCATCCCAAACAGCCTGATTTGTTCCAGGATCTGGGTTGTCGAGGTATTGTGGGATGTCGAAGCGCAGACCGGCGGTCAGTTTGAAATTATCGTTGATCTGGAACTCATCCTGTACATATGCGCCAAACTGCATGGTGCGGAAGTCAGCGGCTGCTTTCGATCCGTCGGCAACAACATCGTCAACGAGTGAGTAACTTCTATCGTAACGAATGGCAGGAGCATCAGCCATGAAGTCGGCCAGGGTGTTGAACCTGTACACGCCAAATGCCTGGCGGATAAAGAGGTTATATGATTTACCATACTCAATGTTGACGCCGAATGTAAAGGTGTGGGCACCTTTATACAAAGAGAAGTTGTTGTTCAGGGTGAGGATGTCCTGGTTGAGCACGTTTCCGGTGGAGAACTGTTCTGATCCGGCATAGATAGTGCCTTCACCATCAAAAATCTGCAGGTATGGGAATTTTCCACCCATCGGATCGCGGTCGTCATTAACTGAGGTGTAGCCCAAAATTAGGTTGTTGGCCATGGTGTTCCAGTTGCTTTTCAATTCAAGTGCCGTCGAATTGGTTGTGCTGGGGAAATATACACCATTGTTGTAGAAGTTGATGGTTGAATTGCTCGACCTGTTTGCACCGATATTTTCACTCTTTACATAAGAATGCCTCAGGGTGAGTTTGTGGTATTTGTTCAGGTTATAGTCGAAACGAACCAGGAATTTGTTGCTGGTGAGTTCGGTGGCATTGTCGAGGTATCCTCCTGGGTTATAACCAAAACCATTCAGTTTTGCGGCAAAAGCATCGAGGTCGGCCTGTGTGGCATCGCCCTTGTAGTTTGCGAAATCAAAAGGCTGAGGAGTTTTGTCTCTTTGGAATTCAGCATTGAAGAAGAAGAACAGTTTGTTCTTGATGATGGGGCCGCCTACGCGCAGACCATAGGTTTTTGCTGAAAATTCGTCCAGTTTTTTGCGGTCGGTAACATCTTTGCCTGGGGTTTTTCCGGCAAGATTCTGGTTACGGAAAAGCATATAAGCCGAACCGTCGATTTCGTTTGTTCCCCTGCGGGTAACAGCATTGATCGAAGCACCGGCAAATCCACCCTGACGGACATCGTAAGGGGCAATGGCAATCTGGAACTGATCAATGGCATCAAGGCTGATTGGTGTTGCACCGGTCTGGCCACCATTCATTCCCGAAGCGGACAAGCCAAACACGTCGTTGTTAACAGCACCATCAAAAGAAATAGCGTTGTAACGGTTGTTGATACCGGCTACTGACATTGCACCATTTCCACCTGTGTAGCTAACCTGAGGTGTAAAGCGGACAAAGTCGCCAATCGAGCGGCTCAGTGTGGGCAACTGGTCAATTTCACTGCGGCTAACATAGGTCTCAGCACCCGTGCGGTTACCGTCGAAGATATCGTTGCGTGATGCAACAACTTCAACGTCGGTGAGGGTAATGGCCGAGACACTCAGCGTTGCATCAAGTTTAAATGTCTGTCCCAGTGTGAGATAAACATCGTTCTTGACGTAATTCTGATAACCGACAAATGAAATGGTAACCAGGTAAGGACCACCAACGTTCATGTTCGGAATCCTGTAGAAGCCGTTGGCATCTGTGATGGTTCCAAACTGTGTGCCAGTCGATGATTCAACAACAATAACTGTTGCTCCCGGCAGTGACCCACCATCCGATGCAAAAACTTTTCCGTTCATTGCAGCAGTGGTCGATCCTTGTGCAAATACAGTCTGCCCGCCAATAACAAGCAAACTCATCAATAAAACAAGTAATCGTTTTTTCATAAATGTATTAGTTTAGTGATAAGGTTTTCTGATCCCAAAAATATAGAAATCCTTTCCGAAGAATTTTAATTAATTGTTAACAAATTTTAAGGATTAACTAAAACAGCATTCAATATATTGAAATACAAAGAATTAAATCAAAATTATTGTTAAAAACTTGTTTAAATATTCAGGCGGTTTATTTCGATTACAATCTGACGTTAAAACCAATGCTGAACGTGCGTCCAAAAGACCAGAAACCCCTGAAAGAACCAATGTCGTGATCAGCGCCGTCTTCTCCCTTTATGATCAGGTTTTTATTGGTCAGATTATGGCAATTTGCGAATAGCAAGGCATCATTGCCAAACACCTGTAAAGGCAGACTCAAATAGAGGTTCACAGCGTTGTAGGAGGGTAGCCGGTATGATTGCCTCCGGTCATCCGGATCCTGCCGCTGGGTGGGATCAAAGCTGGCATATCGCTGATCATAATAGTTCCACTCTGCTTTCAGGTCAATACCCCTGAGCAATTGCAATTTTGCAAACAGGCCTGCCTGAAGTTGGGGATGACCGCCCACCTTTAAGCCATTGGCATACACATTCACCGTGTCAACAACCACATCATTGTCGTTGAGCAGCCTGGCGTTTACATCGTTTTTCCATTTCCAGTCGCCCAGGGAGAAAAGCCCGCCAATGCTGAATTTTTCGGTAATGTCAAGGCCTGCTTCAAGCTCCAGCCCTTTGTGCAGGGCATCAAGCCCGTTGACCATGGCCCTTGTCTGGCCATTCTCGAGCTGGATGTATTCATTCGAAAGAAATGACACATCATTCCAATTGGTATAGTATGCGTTGCCCAGCAGATAGCTGCCGTTATTCCGGTAAGCATAGCCCAGTTCAATGGTCATGATCTTTTCATTGCCCAGGTCCCTGACCGGTACATTATTGAAATTACCGAAGACATATTTGTAATAAGGTGTTTTGCTGAACAGACCACCATTCAGGTAAATATTTTGATGTTTGTCGAGGTTCAGGTTAATGCCTGCTTTCAGGTCGGCCCCTTGTTTTGAAACCCATTTACTGTAAGGCTCAGCAGGATAGTTGTATGGGTCGTGGCGTCTGTAGTTTACGTCGGAAATGGTGCCGCCCACAAAGGCATTTACCTTGCCGAATGTCTTTTCTACCTGTGCAAAAAGGCTGGTATTGTGCAGCATGCTGCCATTGTTGAGGCGGATAATGTCGCCCGGCATTTTAATTTCGTTGCGTCCGGCATTTCCGGCCAGCGACCAGCTGTAATCATCAAGGTAAAAAGCGCCACCGAGCAAATCGGCTACCTTCTCGCTCAGGCGTGATGCAAAATAGCGGTAATGAATACCTGTGCTGAGCTTTGTCGATGGGTTGATGTTCCAGTCAAGCGACGAAACGAGTCCTGTCCAGACGTGGCTGGCCAGAAAATGGGTCTGTACCAGGTTCGCATATCCGCTGACGGTGTCGCCGTTTTGCAGCACATACTGGTCTGTGTTTGTTGCATTGTAATGGTAAATGGCATCCCAGTCGACCTGACCAGAAGGGTTTCTGAAATCAAAGATTCCGGGCCCGTAATTGAAGTTGTCGCTCCATTTTCCACCGCCCCATCCGGGTGTGAAATAAACCGATGTGGCGAGGAGTGCCTGCTGGTTGAGTTGCCAGTAATGGTTGAGTGCAAGGTGGGGCTTGTGGTAGAAATTCTCAGAGGCGTTGTTGATTTCACCGTTAAAGCTTCCCCAGTCCTTATTGTAACGATTGCCATAGCGGTCAATTTCTTCCTGGCTCAGCTTCAGGTTTCGCTGCCCATGACGCTCCGGACCTCCCATCGCCGTGAATAAAATCCTGTGACTTGGGCCGAAGTTTTTACCCAGCCCGACGAAATAGGCCCACGCGTCCACGTAAGTGCCATCAATATAGCCGGGGCCTTTGGTGCGCGATCCCATCAACTGCAAGGCCCAGCCGCTGGATGTCTTACCCGATTGATAACTGAAAGCCGCTTTCTGGTTGCCATAATCCGTTGTCAGAAACGACAGCGTTGCGCCAGCTTCCGTTGCCGGACTGGTCACAATATTAATGGTTCCACCAACGGAGTTTAGGGCAACCTTGGATGCACCGATGCCTTTTTGTATCTGTATGCCTGAAGTGGCTTCCGTCAGTCCGATCCAGTTGTTCCAGTAAACCAGGCCATTCTCTGCACCATTGATGGGCACGCCGTTTAGCAGCACTGCGATGTTTTCCTGCTGGAATCCCCTGATACTGATGCTTGCATCGCCTGAGCCACCGCCGTCGCGGGCGGCATAAACACCTGGTACGGCGGCAATGATTTCTGGCAGTGGCCTGTCGCCAAGCTCTGTCCTTATTTGTGCTGATTTGATTGTACTGAAACTGATCGGGCTGTGTCTGGCCTCGGCCAGATCGGCCAACACATCCACCTCACTAAGGTTCATCGCCATGGGTGACAACCTGACCATCAATGCTTCGCCGGGGGCCTCGGTTAACTGCAGCATGACTGACCTGTATCCAAGAAATGAAACTTTTATTTTAACCGGAAAGTGCTTGACTGTCAAATCGAAGCGGCCGTAAGCATCAGAGGTGGTGCCTGTATTTTGCGAAATGACCAGGAGTTGAGCTGCCACCAACGGCTCGCCACTGAGTGAATCGGTGACCTGTCCGCTGATGTGGATTTGAGCCGACACCATAAAACCCAGTGTCAACAGGCTTGCCAAAAGAATCAATTTTTTCATGCGATCTGATTTAAAATAAAAAACCCTGTCAGTATCCTGCAGGGCATAGAAATCTTAAATCAAATACACCGGCCAACCCATCTGAGATGGATCGCGTTATGCCAGCACGCACCTACTGCATAGGCATAAGCCTGCAAAGTACATGCTGATTATTTGACTCAATTCTTCTCTCATCCAGACTTTAACTGTCGATACCAGAGTTTCACTGGTTCAGTCCTGTGCTGTTTTTCAACTGCAAAGGAGTCGCGGATTGTCACCGCCGGTCGGGAATTACGCCCTGCCCTGAAGAATTTTTACCGTGCAAAATTACACAGTATTTGTAAACAACCAAGCCGTTCTGAAATTTAGAAAGAATCTAAATTTTGGAAAGCAAGGCCTGTTGAATCAGATCAACGATCAGGTTTTCTGCTGATTTAGCATGTATTCCATCGCGTTGAGCGCGGCTATGGTTCCGTCCGACACGGCTGTGGTAATTTGCCGGAAACGCTTGGCCACGGCATCACCGGCTGCAAATACGCCTGCCACATTGGTTTGAAGCCTTGCATCGGTGATGATTTCATTTCTTTCGTTCAGCGCAATGCACCTGCCTTTGACAAAATCGGTATTGGCTTCGTAACCGATAAATACAAACACACCATCGCGTGCGATGGTTGAAACGCTTCCGTTTCTGAGGTCAGTAACATCGATGGATTCAAGTTTGCTGCTGCCATTGAACTGCTTCACCTGACTTTGCATTAATACTTCAATCTTCGGGTTGTTTGCCACAGCTTCCTGTGCATGTGCAAAGGCCTGAAAATGATCCAGCATATGGATGATGGTCACTTTGCTCGCATATTTGGTCAGCGAAACCGCTTCTTCGAGTGCCGTGTTTCCGCCGCCCACAACAGCAATTTCCCTGTCCTGAAAAAAGTCACCGTCGCAGGTAGCACAATAGGAGATGCCCCTTCCCTTGAAGTTGTCTTCGCCTGGTACATTCAAGGTCCGCGAGCGTCCACCGGTCGCAATGATGATGGTGTCAGCGGTAAATTCCTGTCCGTCTGACAGTTTTACCCATTTGCGCTCCGACTCAAAATGAATGTCTGTAATGGCAACTCCTGATTGCATCTCGCAACCGAATTTAACTGCCTGGTTTCGCATCACATTGCTGAGTTCGTAGCCCGATATTTTTTCTATTCCGGGATAGTTGGCCACCTCATGGGTGAGGATGAGTTGCCCTCCGGCGATGCCTGCATCGAGGATCAGGGTTTTCATTTTTGCCCGCGACAGGTAGATGCCAGCCGTAAGCCCTGCAGGCCCGGCCCCGATAATAATGGAATGATAATGGTTGTTTTCCATGCCAAAATAAATTAAAAACGCCCGGAAAGTCAATACCTTACCGGGCGCCATATGGTGTAGTTACATTATTTACCAAACGCTTTGTCGAGGATGCTGGTCACTTGCTCCCTTGACTGAATGCTGCTTGTTGCGGCAGCTACTTTGCCATCTTTGAAATAAACAGTGAAAGGCAGGCCCATGAAACTGCTGCACTCGGGCAGGTTTCTGATGGCGTGCGCTTCAGGTGAGTCAAAAGCCATGTCCCTGAAGGCAATATGTGTGTATTCTGACTGCAGTTTTTCCATGATGCCGTAAACTGGAATGC
>Ga0180007_10002019_pt1 | contig 25236 bp, 20 predicted proteins | sample MM_PC_MetaG_FD_121122 | JGI IMG/M metagenome (GOLD analysis project Ga0180007, IMG submission 121122) | Groundwater microbial communities from the Aspo Hard Rock Laboratory (HRL) deep subsurface site, Sweden - MM_PC_MetaG | ecosystem: Environmental > Aquatic > Deep subsurface > Groundwater... | reverse complement strand
GATAGGGACCGAACTGTCTCACGACGTTCTGAACCCAGCTCGCGTACCGCTTTAATTGGCGAACAGCCAAACCCTTGGGACCTGCTCCAGCCCCAGGATGCGATGAGCCGACATCGAGGTGCCAAACCTCCCCGTCGATGTGAACTCTTGGGGGAGATCAGCCTGTTATCCCCGGAGTACCTTTTATCCGTTGATCGCCGGCGCTTCCACACGCCACCGGCAGGTCACTAAGGCCTGCTTTCGCACCTGCTTGAGTTGTTTCTCTTGCAGTCAAGCTCCCTTATGCCTTTACACTCTACGCACGATTTCCGACCGTGCTGAGGGAACCTTTGCGCGCCTCCGTTACAATTTAGGAGGCGACCGCCCCAGTCAAACTGCCCACCTGACATTGTCCTATCTCCGGATCACGGATGATGGTTAGAATCTCAATATGATAAGGGTGGTATTTCAACGTTGACTCAGTGAGCACTAGCGTGCCCACTTCACAGTCTCCCACCTATCCTACACATACCAGACCAAGACTCAGTGTCAGGCTACAGTAAAGGTTCACGGGGTCTTTCCGTCCTATCGCAGGTAATCAGCATCTTTACTGATAATTCAATTTCACCGAGCAGCTCGTTGAGACAGTGCCCAAATCGTTACACCTTTCGTGCAGGTCGGAACTTCAAAATTGTCTTTATATTTCTACAAAGAATCAGACTATATCTTCATCTTGCCAGTTGTTTTAGAAGTTTCTCTTTGTCAATTTTCCTTTTACCGCTAGGGTTCATTTCATAAGCCATTTCGATTATTTCTTTTAAATCATTAATTGATTTATGCTTATTATTATAAATCAATTCACATATTTTGGAAAATTTTGCAAAATCATTTTCTTTTGCTGACTGTAACTGATATTTCTCATAATGTGGAATAATTACTTTCATTAAATCCTTTATATTTCGAACTTCGTATTTATAACATTGATCTTTTTTAGAAAACCTTATTCCACCAACCTTAAAGAAGTCATTTATTTCCTTTAACAGGTTTAAATCTCTTTTATTTAAGGTAATGGAAAAGCTTGGTCTAACTTCGATACCTGTTTTAAACTTCGTTCTAAAATTAAAAGATATATTAAAGCAACCTTCACCATCTGTAAATCCAGTCACATACCATGGATTCTTCATGACAACCTCTTTTATAGCAAGAGCCAGCGTATTACCCATTTTAAACGGGTCTCACCTTTCGGATCAGTCGTTACGGGGTCATACCATTTTTTGATAGACTTCCCACGGTATTAGCATAGTTTAAAACCTTAGCTTTCACCGTTATTAGCTGGTTTACTTATAAAGTGTTACCACTTTATTCGGGCAATTATCCGACAATATCTTCATTACCCGACAAGGAATTTCGCTACCTTAGGACCGTTATAGTTACGGCCGCCGTTTACCGGGGCTTCGGTCGCCAGCTTCGCGTGAGCTAACAAGCTTCCTTAACCTTCCGGCACCGGGCAGGTGTCAGTCCCTATACTTCGATTTCCATCTTAGCAGAGACCTGTGTTTTTGATAAACAGTCGCTTGGGCCAATTCTCTGCGGCCTACAATTAAGTAGGCTCCCCTTATCGCGAACTTACGGGGTCATTTTGCCGAGTTCCTTAACGAGCTTTCACTCGAGCGCCTTAGAATACTCATCTCGCCCACCTGTGTCGGTTTGCGGTACGGTCAGTATTGACATATTCTTAGGAATTATTTCTAGGCAGCTTTGTCCACCGACTCGGGCAGCCATAGGCCAACCTTGTATTCGGAACAGACGATCACGGATACGGATTTACCTATATCCCACATCTGATCCTTGAGCGCACAAACCATAGTACGCTCGGCTTTCTTCACTGCGTCATTCCATCGATCTCAATACTGGTACAGGAATATTTACCTGTTTCCCATCGACTACGCGTTTCCGCCTCGTCTTAGGGGCCGACTAACCCTGAGAAGATTAGCTTTACCCAGGAAACCTTGGGCTTGCGGCGAATGGATTTCTCATCCATTTTATCGTTACTTATACCGGCATTCTCACTTCCGATATCTCCAGCATACCTTACAGTACACCTTCGCAGACCTACGGAACGCTCCCCTACCACTGACTTTAAAAAAGTCAATCCGTAGCTTCGGTAATAGGCTTTAGCCCCGTTACATTTTCGGCACAAAATTGCTCGACTAGTGAGCTGTTACGCACTCGTTAAAGGAATGGCTGCTTCTAAGCCAACCTCTTAGCTGTCTTTGCAATTTCACATCCTTTTCCACTTAGCCTATATTTTGGGACCTTAGCTGACGGTCTGGGCTCTTACCCTTTTGACAATGAAGCTTATCCCCCACTGTCTGACTCCCAGGAAGTCCATTGTAGCATTCGGAGTTTGTTTGGGTTTGGTACCCGGGTGAGGGCCCTAGTCCATTCAGTGCTCTACCACCACAACTTAACTCCTGAGGCTAGCCCTAAAGCTATTTCGGGGAGAACCAGCTATCTCCAAGTTTGATTAGTCTTTCGCTCCTACTCACAGTTCATCCACTCACTTTTCAATGTAAGTTGGTTCGGGCCTCCACGTAGTGTTACCTACGCTTCACCCTGACCATAAGTAGATCACTTGGCTTCGGGTCTATTCATAGTAACTATTCGCGCTATTCGCACTCGCTTTCGCTACGACTACGGTATTTCGATACCTTAATCTAATGCTACTATGAATAACTCGCCGGTTCATTCTTCAATAGGCACACAGTCACCACGCATATAGCATGGCTCCCACTGCTTGTAAGCAAAGAGTTTCAGGTCTATTTCACTACCATTGCTGGGTTCTTTTCACCTTTCCCTCACGGTACTAGTTCACTATCGGTCACCGGGTAGTATTTAGCCTTGGAGGGTGGTCCCCCCAGTTTCCCACAGGGTTTCTCGTGCCCCGCGGTACTCAGGAACATGCCAGGAGTCTACTACTTTTCACTTACGCGGCTATTACGCTCTTTGGCGGAACTTTCCTGAACACTTCTGTTAAATAGTAGATTTCTTACTCACAAAGGCAGTCCTACAACCCCATCCCGAAGGATGGTTTGGGCTATTCCCCGTTCGCTCGCCACTACTAAGGGAATCTCATTTGATTTATTTTCCTCAGGGTACTTAGATGTTTCAGTTCCCCTGGTATCGCCTTACATTCTTATTTTATTGGGAATGCAATAATAGGGGTTCGCCCTATTGGGTTTTCCCATTCGGAGATCTGCGGGTCAAAGCTCATTTAGCAGCTAACCGCAGCTTATCGCAGCATAATACGTCCTTCATCGCCTCCCGGTACCTAGGCATCCACTCTTTGCTCTTACTTACTTGGTCATATCACTTAATACTGTCCTGCGTATTAAACAAGAACAAAAAAATTATTACTTTACTATATAAATCGATAATCGATATCTTACAACTTTCATTGTAAAACATACGCACTCTATCAAGAACAAAAATACTAAGTCGTTGATGTCTACAAACACCCACGTTCAATATCCGAAGAACAGTATAATATTAATAACAATAAAAGTCAACATGAATTTAAAACTTTTTTTTAGCAAAATAAAATATTTTTAATTTTCGGCACAATTATTTGTACCAATTCTCATTAGAATACTTAAAAAAACCGATTTTCAATACTAAAATGTATTTGTTTTTACTAAAACAAGTATTATCTTATTTCATAGGAAAAAACTTATATTTTTAGATATAATTATATTTGAGTAGAAAGGTTAGGAGGCTTTTTATGCTGATTGGCAAATGGAAACTATATATTCCAGTTACTATAATAATGGCATTATTTACATTTTGGATCACAGGATGTGGTGGTGATGAAACACTTACTAAAGAAAATGACCAGCTTAAAAAAGATAATGCTCAGATTAAAAAAGAAAATGCTCAACTGAAAGATGAAATCGCTAAAATAAAGAAAGATGGTTCTCACCCTGCTGCTGCTACAACCCTTAGAAAAGATATTGATCAAGGCACTAAAGAACTCGATGAAATGAAAGCTAGATTAAAAGATGCTGAAGATAAAAAAGAAGAACAAGCAAAAATCCTACAAAAAGCAAATAGCGATATAGAATTTATGCAAGGTGAATTACAGAAAATTAACGAAGATAAAGAAAACGTTAACCAAGAAAAAGATCAATTAAAACTTGAAAACGAACATCTAGCTATGGACCTAGAAAACGCACGAAAAGAAGCTAATCAAGCAAGATCGGAAATAGATAAACTTAAAACTGATATAGTTAAACTACAAGAAGCATATGCTAATTATGCTGGAGGATTAAGATCACAAGCCGCTACTGAAGCTATGAATGCTATGAAAATGAAATCCGATAATCAACAGTTCTACGCTCAAGAAATCGCAAGACTTCGAACCAAACTAAAAGAAGAAACCGACAAGAAAAAAGAAGAAAAGAAACCTGAAGTTAAGAAAGATACTAATGAACAACTTACAAATGGTTTAAAGAAAGACTTAGCTGGGGAACAAGCTTCCGGCGATGTTGATATACATTCATATAAAGATAAAATATTTATCTCTATACCAAATGATATTATGTTTAATCTAGGTGAACACAAACTAAAAAAAGGTGCCGAAGATGTGCTACATAAAATAGGTAATCAATTAAAAAAATATCCTAATAGAAGTATCATCGTTGAAGGACATACAGATGACGTCCCTCTATCAAAAAAAGGTAAAAAACTTTATGGTTCTAACTGGGAATTATCTACTTTAAGAGCTACTGAAGTTGTTCACTTCTTAATAGATAAGTATAATATCACACCAAAAAGAATTATGGCTGGTGGTAGAAGTAAATATGACCCCGTTGCTCCAAACGATAACGAAAAAAACAGAGCAAAGAATAGACGTGTAAGAATTATAATTGGACCTTTTGATCCTGACGGAAATCAAATCTTTGCTGAAAAATATAATGGTAAATTTTCAAAACAAACTGCATCTGAAAACACTGACAAAACTGGTGCCGATGAAGTTTATGGAGTTACAGAAAAAGGTATAGACCCTTCAACAAAAAGTTCAAAACTGAAAACAAAAGATGATAAAGTTATTACTGATGAAGGTGAAAAAAGAACTAAGGACAACGAAGAAGTTGAAGTTTACGGTTCTGATGAAATGTAAAAATCTTTTCCTATAAATAAATAGATATTTGTGAAAAATAAGAGTGGTTCAAATAACACTCTTATTTTTTTTAAAAATCCTGTATTAAAGAAACTATTGATTTATTATAATATGTAAGGGTTTAATGAATTAAACCCTGTTTTAAAAAGGTTTGATAAATCAAACCCCTACAAATTGGAGGTATTAATATGGCGAAAGGACTTGTATACAAAATAGTTTTATTTATATTCCTTTTCACTCTGTTAAATTACAGTGTCATTGGTTTTACTTCTACAGAAGATGAAAAAGAACTCGTTATTATGAGTTTCAATGTTCAAGACGCAAAAGATAGCAATAAATATTTCAATAAATGGGAAAAAAGAAGACATCTTGTAATCGAAACTATTCGCCATATAAATCCGGACTTGATTGGATTTCAAGAACTTGATGATGTTCAACTACAATTTCTTACTGAAGAACTATCAAAGGACTATAAACAAATTGCAAAAAGTAATGCTGATGCCCAAAACCCAATATATAATTGCATTTTTTATAGACCAGATAGATTAGACTTACTTGATAGTGGTATTTTCTGGCTTTCAACTGAACCAAATAGAGAAGGTTCTAAAAGTTGGGATAGCGAAAAAATAAATTCTGTCACTTGGGCAAATTTTAAATATAGACGTTATCAATTTCTATTTTTAAATACTCAATTCGATGAAAAAAGCGATAAAACAAAGATTGAGAGTGCAAAATTAATATGGGATCAAGTTAGAGCAATGACAGACGGACATGTATTTCTTGTTGGGACACTTAATGCCAATGATGAAAGCCCTGCTATTAGATATCTACTTGGTAAACCCGAAACAGATAAAAAACAAAAAGGGAATATGTCAGCTACAGTACCTGTTAAAGCACAAAATCAAGGTGAAATCGACAAAAAACCTAATTTTATTGATTCTTTCAAAATCGCAAGTACTATTTCCGGAACAAGTGGAAAAGATACCCTTCATAATTATAAAGGTTATTTAAGTGATAGCAATAGTGGACGTATTGATTGGATTTTCGTTAGAAAAGGCGTATTTGTAAGCCGAGCTGAATTTGTAACATATCATCAACTATCAAGCTACCCTTCTGACCATTACCCCATTGCCATTAGAGTTTCATTTGACCCAAGAACGGGTGACTGGTCTGACGCTAATAAAAAAACAGGACCTGTAAGCCGCGAAGATACTACTCTTGCCTATGATTTTATTGATAGATCATATATAAAAGATTATAAAAGCGGCATTGAAGCAGAAAAAAAAGAAGCTCGTAAACGTATGGAAGAATATAATAAGTCCAAAAAAAAGAAAAAACATTCCTTAAATGATAATTAATTATACACTTCTATGAATAAAAATGAAACTATAAACAAACTTGCTGTCTTTGCTTCCGGTAGAGGTTCTAATCTTAAATCTTTAATCGAAGCACAAAAGAATGAACAATTTAAAGCTAAAATAGAACTTGTATTCTCTGATAACATAAATGCAAAAGCTTTATCAATAGCAAAAGAAAACAATATATTTACAGAATCCTTAGATAGAAAGAATTTTGATAATAAAGAAGATTTTAACAAGGCAATTTTAGATATATTAAATAGATACAAAATAGAAGCTATCGTATTAGCAGGTTACATGAGAATACTAAGCCCTATAATAGTAAACCAATATAAATATAAAATACTAAATATACACCCTTCTTTATTACCTTCGTTTCCGGGTTTAGACCCTCAGAAAAAAGCTATCGAATATGGTGTAAAGGTTAGTGGTGCTACTGTTCACTTTGTAGATGAAGGTGTAGACTCTGGACCTATCATCATACAAATGCCTGTACCTGTTTTAGATAACGATACAGAAAATACTTTATCTAAAAGAATACTAGAACAAGAGCATATTATATATCCAAAAGCTGTTGATTTATTTACTTCTGGAAAACTTACTATAAAAGATAGAGTTGTTATTATAAATAATATTTAATGTAAAATTGTGAAGTAAATGAGCTAAGCTTACGCTTACGTTAAGGAACTTTGTCCCTTAACAATCCCAACCAAAAGGTATTACCCTTTGGAAACCCCTTATAATATTTTTTGGAAAGGCTTTCCCCTTTTAAAAATTCTTTTCCACAATTTCTACTATAATATGCCATATCATTATATGAGCTTCTTGTATTTTTTGAGTATTATTAGATGGTACTTGTAATAGATAATCACAAATATTTAGCATTTCACCTTTATTCATACCAGTAAACCCTATTGTAGTAAGACCAATATTTTTAGATGTTTTTAGTGCTTCAATGACGTTCTTCGAATTTCCGCTTGTAGAAATCCCGATAGCTACATCATCTTTTCGTCCAATTGCTTCCATTTGTCTTTTAAATACATCTTCATATGAGTAATCATTTGATATAGCTGTTATGGATGATAAATTTTCACATAAGCTAATTGCCGGTAAAGCTTTAGCATTTTTTTTAGACATTCCTCCCACAAGTTCAGCTGTAACATGAATTGCATCTGCGGCACTGCCTCCATTACCGAAAAAGATTATCTTATTATCTCTATTAACTGCTTCTATCATGACTTTAGCTATATTATATATCAAAAGAAGTAAGGATTCATCAGCTAAAATACTTTGCTTAACATTAATTGAACTATTTATTTGTTGTTTTATATCTTCTAGAAAGTTATTATTAGACATTCATTTATTTCCTATAACATACGTAGTAACTTATACTTCCACATCACTTTTATACAAGCCCTTTTCGCACCACTCTTCAAAATTAGGAAAACCGTACATCTCAAGTATTATATTATTTACATGTGCTTCAAAAAGTAGGCTATCTTTTTTAAAGAAACCTTCTTTTTCTACCTGTAATTTAGCTTGTTCGTAAGTGGTTTTAAAAGCCTTTTCATCTGATCTTAATTCATTTAAAAAGTCATTAACTTCTTGATTGTAATGCTCTTTTCGCTTTTCTTCTGTGAGGATTATTCTTTTTACAGGGTTAACAGGTTTTTTATCGTTTTTTTCGGGTTTAATAGCTCTATAAAAGTATATTATATATGTTTTATTATTCTTTGATTTTTTGATATCGTAGGCTGAAATTATATGGTTTCTAACAAGTAACTCGAGATGTCTTTCCAATTGTCGTTTAATGTACGATATATATTTTTGCGGCTTTAAAAGTAGCCATTCACAAAGTTTATTATATTCCTTTCGGTAGTAGTTAACACCTTTTTTCTGATCAACTGCCCATAGAGGTTTATATAATCTAAGGTATAAGGCTTTAGCAATACTTGTATCAAGTTTTTGATAATTATCGTATTCCACATACATATTGTATCTAGCGTTCATGTTGTTGACGATTATATCGTTAAATATAACATAGGATTTTTCGACGACGTTTCCTTCTTCATCTCTATCTCCAAAAAATGCCGCCGCATCAAAGATAGAAAAGATTTTATTGCTGTATTTTCTGGTTTTATTTTCTATAATCATCTTGCCTTCAAAGTTAATAGTTGTAGCTTTTATTTGCATTATAGAATGTTTTACTCTTTGGTATGAATCGCCACTTCTATTAATTTTGAGTAGTTCGGCTATATCTGATATATTGAACTGCAGTTTTTTAGGGAAATCATATTCTGACTTCATTTGAAGATAACCTAAGTACAGGAGGCTATTATATACTTCAAAGCTGAATGCACCCGGGAAACCAAATTTTTCTGTTGCCGCAATAGTAACCTTTCTATTGATAGTTTTGCCATCAACTTCAACTGGTTCAATATTGCATTCTTGGGTTAAATCTTTAGGGTTACGATTTGATTCAAATGAGAACATAGGTATTTCGAGCATATCTAATTCATGGTATAGGAGTCCATCTCTTGGAACTGTGGTTTTATCTTTAGTTTGTGGTTTTATCATAAATAGCACTCCTTTTCTTTATTACAAATCTTAAATATAACTCACTAATACGAACAGTTTGATAATATATGCACTAATGTAACGTTTGGCGATTCTAAATTTTCCCCAAAATCAGAATTTACTAGAATTTATTAAAATTTATAAGAATTTATAGAAACTGCGTTTCATGTCCGTAATTCAATAGTATATAATTAATTACGCAATATCTATTTTGAATAGAACCACGAATTTACTTGAATAGAACCACGACGTATCTTGAATAGAACCACGAATTTACTTGAATAGAACCACAACATTTGAATAAAACTACGATACATTTGAATAGAACCACGAATACTTGAATGGAACCACGATTAAATAGCATAAATAATCAATATTTTGAATAGAACCACGATACATTTGAATAGAACCACGACCTTATAAATTCGATAATTAAAAATTTGAATAGAACCACGACTCGCTAAATTTAAAAATATTTAAATTTGAATAGAACCACGATGACTTGAATAAAACCACGAAAGCTTTATCTATGTCATATTATAACTCCTAAGTCATGTAATTAACTATATAATAAATATATAAACTCATCAATTATCGTTTTGAAAACACATAAATATGTGTATGAATCATATTTATATTTACTTGCCGCAATATAGAGCAATAATTATATTATTACTTATATATTATATATATAAAAAATATAAAACCGAGCATTTTATCAAATTTTCATTCTGAATTTTCTGAATTTTAATAAAGATTTGCTAAAGTAGAAATTTTTAAATTTAACTATTATATGTATAATGAAGACGTCTTCACTTTATCCACAAATTTTGACTTTACTGTTTTTATCGGATGATTGAGGGTTATCTATCTTGATAAGACCGGTTTCTTCTACTATTTTTTGTATTTGCTCAATACTAAGCCAGTCAGTATTTGTATCACTACTATAGCAAAACCCGTCTGGAACAGTGGTATATCCGTTTCCATTTTTCTTAAAATATCTTTCTTTTTCTTTGTGCATATAGTCAGGGACGATAACGTAAAAATCTCTATATTCGAGGGCGCTTCTTGATTCATCTTCTGGAATCATAACTTCATGAAGCTTTTCACCCGGTCGGATACCAATATTTTTAATTTTAGCTTCTGGTGCAATAGCCTTTGCAAGGTCAATTACTTTCATGCTTGGAATTTTCGGGATAAAAAGTTCGCAACCTACCATTCTTTTTAACATAGTAAGTACAAATCTAACTCCTTGTTCTAATGTAATCCAGAAGCGTGTCATTCTATCATCTGTGATAGGGATTTCGCCTATTTCTTTCATCTTTAAGAAAAATGGAATAACACTTCCTCTACTTCCTACAACATTACCATATCTTACTACACTAAAGCGAGTATCGGCAGTACCAACATAAGCATTTGCTGCGATAAATAGTTTATCGCTACATAGTTTAGTAGCACCATATAAGTTTATTGGATTTGCGGCTTTATCTGTTGATAGGGCAATCACTTTTTGTATGCCTTGATCGATTGCGGCATCTATTATATTTTGAGCACCTAGTATATTGGTTTTAATAGCTTCAAAGGGATTGTATTCAGCTACTGGAACATGTTTTAAAGCGGCGGCATGTATGACAACATCTACTCCGTCAAAGGCTCTATAGAGTCTTTCTTTATCTCTAACGTCGCCTATAAAGTATCTAATATTGTTATCACTGAACTGTTGAGCCATTTCATATTGTTTAAGTTCGTCACGACTATAAATGATTAATTTTTTAGGGCGATTTTCTCTTTGTACAATTTCTGTAAATTTTTTCCCGAATGAACCAGTACCACCAGTTAAAAGTACGACTTTATCTGTTAAATCAATCATATTTTTCTCCTTCATTGACAAACTAAAAACTTTCTAAGTATTTTAATCGGAATTGAAAATAATTATTAAAGGAGAAAATATTTATTATATATATAGTATATAATTAACTTTAAGATAAGATTTACAAACCCAAATGTAAGAAATAAAAATCACAATCAAGACACGCATCGCATGTCTTGATTACTTGACATTCTAAAGTATTTATAATTTCCGTGCATATACTTGAATTTCTCGACCAATTCCAAGATTTGCAAATGAATAGTAGAAATTTTTTAGAAGGTCTGTATTACCGCTTTTGTGAAGTGCATTTTCGAAATTAATTCGCTTTTGATGACACATTTTACCAATCTCAGGGTTACCAATGTAATTATCACCGAAAAGCAAAAACATCTCAATAGGAAAAGACGTGGTAACATGTTCGATAGAAAATCCAATTCTCTTTATAAGACTTGTTAATGAAGCAAAATTGAAATAATTTATATGATCAGGAATAGCAATCCACCATTTAGGAATATTTAGAGAGTTTACAGCACTTTCTTGAAAAGCGTTAAAATCATTTGGAACGGTTATTGATAATATCCCGTCTTTGGCGAGGAAATCATTTTTAATAATTTCTAATAATTCTATTGGATTAAGTATATGTTCTAATATATATGAGAGATTTACTACAGAAAAACAATTAAGCAAATTCATATTTTTTAACTGCGTGCTAGCATTTTCAGCAAAGCACTCTAGAATAGGTAAATTTCTTCCCTTTGCGATATTTGCCGCTGTTTTGCCGGGCTCTATTCCAAGTACATCCCAATTTTTTTGTTTAAAAATCGATAATAGTGAGCCGTCTGAGCATCCTATATCTAGAATATTTTTCTTTTCTTTATCTATAAGTAGGTTTTCGAGGGTATTAATTTTTTCTTCTATATTGATCTTTTCGAGTGAGTCGATATATTTTTTCTCATAGAATTCCTTAAGTTCTGGTAGGTTGGGAAAAGGATATAAATGTTTAAATCCACAAGTAATGCAGTTTATGACAGTTCCTTTTTCTGTATGTATGGATTCACTTTCGTTAAACTTGTGTTTTTCAGATGGATATTTATTTTCTATCATGTTTATTATTTAATAGTATGATAATGTATTCCCTTTTGTAGTTTGATAGAGCTTTCTTGATATTTTCTAAATTCACTTTCGAAGTAGATCATAGTTTTATTAGTTTTATTTAAATATTGGTCTAATAGAGCCAATCCGTCACTTACAAGCGTTGCATTTAAGCATTTCCCATTCTTAAGATATATATAAGCTGTTAGAAAGCCGTTTTCATCTCGGATTTCCCTATCAAATGCCACAAAAACAGTTTGATCTCTTAAAATCAAATCTAAAAATACAACAGCTTGTCTAATATAATAATCATTTAAAAATGTGTTTTGCTTATAACTATTAAGCTTTTTAGAACTTAATCGAGTGTACCCATTGATGGTTAAAACATCAGATTTAGGTAAAATCTTATCATCAATTTTTTCTTCTATACTACTTGGTTTAATTTTAAGATAGTATTGTGTATAATCTACGGGTCGATAATTCATTTTATATTGTGGTATTTTTACTCCTAAGATTTTAATCTTTGTGAGTTTACCTTTGAAATAGCCATAAATGAAAATATTTCCATTTTCAGGGTCAACACTGATTAATTTACCAAGTATTTTATTTTTCATGGGTTCTTCACCACTACAAAACATACGTTCTAAATCATAAATGTTTACTTTATTAGAAGATACAATATTCAATTTGGAATTACTAACTTTATACAGTTCATCTTCTGTAAAATTATCAGGTATTTTGTTATATATATCTTCTTTTTTTGAAAGACCTGTAAATTTAGTGTTATCACTGTTTATTTTACTAAATAAAATATCTTGTTCAGTTATAGTAGGGTATTCATCTGAAGAATCGTCAATATCGTCCCCTTCATCTACATCATCACTGGGAAGGTCTTCGGGATTTTCGTCTGTTGAGTCGTCCATATCTTCAAGATTTTCAGTGTTGTCGTCTTCTTTTTTTGAAGCATCATTATTTGCTTTTTTTTCAGTATCTTTCTTTTTAGCGTCCTTTTTGACGTCATCCTTTTTTTGTTTATGAGATGCAGAGGCATCTTCAGAGGAATTATCATCGTCATCATCCATATCTGTTATAGGGTCATCTAAGCTATCGGTTTCAATGTCATCATCGTCGCTTAAATCATCAGCATTAACATTGTAAGTTTGTAAGCCTCCCAAAAATAAGATAAATAAAAACAGGCACATTATATTAAATATTTTTTTCATGATGCTTTTCCTTAAAATTTATTCTTTATTTAGACTTGGGAAACCCATATTAGGTTCAGATAATAAAAAAAAAGTATAAAAAAATTAAACATCCGATTCCTTATGCTGGTAATTAATACCTTTAATTTCAGATTTAACAATTTCTATTGTTTCCTGTAATTTTTCTTGAAGTTCTGTAAGAGGGTCTATAAGCCAGTCATCAGGACCTTCAGAGTAATCGGTTATAATATCATCTAACTTCCGCATAAGTTTAAGCATATTTTTAACTTCCTGCATAATTTTACCTCTTAATTATAAAGCATTCTCCCTTTTATTCTTAAGTATAGTATAAAATACCTTTAAGTTAATATAATAAAATAGAAAAAATGAGAATTTTGTTTTTTAGCATATTTTTTGAGAACAAATTATTTTATTAATTCATAATATATTTATATATATTTTTTTACAAATATCTTACGTTCCTCTGGTAAAAAATATAAAATTAGTTATTTTTATTATAAAGAACAAGGATATTATGAATTAAAAAAAAAGAAAAATATTTTTTTTATTCCTTAAAGTATAATTTAACTTTTGTAAATTTTGTCTATTATGAAGTAATTTTAGAGATATTGTATGCATAATTTTTTATTAAAATCTTTTAAATATGGTACAAATAGACTTGATATTTTCAAGACTTACCATTAACTTATTCCTGAATTGGATATTTATAAATATGAAGTTGTTAAAACTTCCGGCAATGAAATTCTAATTATTTAATGAAAATAATGCACTTTTAACAAAGTTTAAGGAGAATATAGTTATGAAAAATAAGCTATTTATAGCGCTAACACTCATATTGTTTGTCGTTTTTTCTGCTAGCATAATCTATGGTAAAACAAAGTTTAGAGGTGTTGTTACAGGTAAAAATCCGGATGGTTTAACTGTTGTCGTTGATTTTTACGGTAATCCTGACTTAAGAGTAGGTGGAACTCTTTATGCTCATGATATGTATGAAAAAGTTAAAGCAGAATTAGTTATAGTAGATGTAATCGGTGAAAGTATCGTCGCTAAAGTAAACGATGATAAGTATAATGAAATTGAATGCGGTAACTTTGTAGCAGATTATCCTCCTATGAATGCAAGAAGCAGTAGTTTTAATGCAAGATATTCTTATAAGGTAAACATCAAATATCAAAAAGAACCTAACTTTTACGATGTTTTTGTTGATAAGACTTTTGACTTTGATAATTACATAAGTTTTCGAAAAGATAATGGTAAACTCTACAAAATTGATATCTTAAGCGTTGAAGAAGTTGGCGTGGCTATTGACAAAGATAGATTTTATGTTAATACCCTCGTTCTTAAAGATAAAAATGCAACAGCTGACGAAAAACTTATCTATCTTGCAAATACTGAACAAGATAAATTCGGTTGGGAAGATGAACTTATAACACAACTCAAAGCCTTAGAAGTAGTTATCGAAAACAAATATGTTTTTACTTGGAAAAATATTGTATCTATTCTTATTAATAAAAGAGGGAAAAATATTCCTTTAACTTCTTATATAAGAGATAAATACTTAATCGATGAAGAAACATTCCAAAAGGATATTGAAGACGCTCAAGGTGACCTTTCAGAAAGCGCAAAACAAACAGAAGAGATTATTTATGCTTATCCTGTAATCTTTAAATTCGACCAATTCAAAAGAGCTATTCTAGAAATTAAAAAGCTCATTAACAAAGAAATTCAATCTGAAGCTCCAGACCTAGAAAAAATTGTTCGACTATCAAGCCTTTTAGAAAGCCTAAAAGAAAATTTTGATAAAGACAGAATTGCAAAAATAACTATTATTATTGATCATCCAGAAGCAGAACCTATCGTTATGGATGAAAAAGATGGTGTATGGCAAGCTCGAGTAAACCTAACTGCTGGTAAATATAAATATAAATTCAAAGTAGAACTAAAATCAAAACCATGTAATGAAATACTTTTCCTTGATGATCCTCTAAAAGAAGGTTCTGAAATAGAAGTATTCTCACTTGTTGTACCTGTTCAGATTAAAGAAAAAGAAGTAGATAATAGTAGCGAAGAAATTAAATAAATAGATTACTTTTTGTGAAAGTAATAACTATTTATTATCTATATATTTATAGGGAAGTTGGTGCAGATGCTATGTAACTGTACCAACTTTTCTAGAAATGGCTTATATTTTAGTATATTTTTTTTATTATTTTATTGTATAAGAAATATTTTTTAACGGATATTAACTTTTTAATTAAAAAAGAAAAGTATTTCTTAAAAACAAATTGATATTATTAGACGATATAAAATTAAAGGAAACTTTATATTTTATTAGTTTTATAGGAGAACAGGATTATGAAGAAGCTATTTACGGCTACTATGGGACTTATATTTCTGGTGTTCTTTAGCATATTTGTTTTTGGGCAAAGTCAACCGGCTGTTCCTGATTCAATAGATGAAGATTCATCTCATGCTGATGATATTGTAACTTATGAACCTGAAGGCAAAAATACAGATAGTACCGGTATTGATAAAGATGACAATGCTGACCTTGGTGATCCCACAGTAGTTACAAAAGTTATTGTAGAAGAATTTAAATGCGAAATGTGTGATAATGAAGATTTAGGAAGAATTGTAGCTGAAAACCTAAGAGTTACTATCGCAAATAAAGAAGGTTATCAAATCACTAAACTTCGAGCACATATAGGTGTTACAGGTACAATCTCACAAGAACTTGATGGCCTTAAAGTCAGAATGCGTTTCTTCAACTATTATGTAAATCAAGGTGGAAAAAGTAAAGTACTTACTTATAAAACCGAAGAAGATATGATACATGGCTTAGATTTAATGTATGATAATCTTGAAGCCTTTAAAAACGCTCTACGCGACCTTGAACTCAAAAAAATTAAAGCAGACGAAGAAAGAAAACTTAGAGCTAAAAGAGAAGAAGATGAAAGACTTAGAAAACTTCAAGAACTCGAAGCAAGAAAAACTCTAGCTTATGAAAAGTTTAACGATGTTGTTGCGAATATGGTTTTGGTAAAAGGTGGAACTTTTACAATGGGATATAATTATTTAGGAAAACCAGAAGGACCACCACATAAAGTGACTTTATCCGATTATTACTTAGATAAATATCCTGTTACTAACGAAGAATTTGTAGAATATCTAAACAAAATAAAAACCCACGAAATAGATGGCAAAACACTTATTTATATCAATTACCCAAGCTCACGAATTATTTATGAAGATAGTAAATATATAATAAAATCTGGTTATGAAAAGCACCCTGTTGTTAATGTAACTTGGTATGGTGCTAAATACTTTGCAGAAGATTGTTTTAAAAGACTTCCTACTGAAGCTGAGTGGGAATATGCCGCAGGTGGAAAAGATCATTTAGCTTGGCCAGTTGGTGCAACTTTTGATGCAAAGAATTATGTTTATAATACAAATGATACTCAAGCAATAGGTGGATTTGAGCCAAATTCTTACGGTATTTATGATATGGCTGGTAACGTATATGAATGGGTTAACGATTGGTATGATCCTAGCTACTATAAATATAGTCCAGAAGAAAATCCAAAAGGTCCAGATAAGGGTGAATATAAAATACTACGTGGTGGATCATGGTACGATACAGATGAAGACAGACTTATGACGGTGTTCCGTTATATGAGTAGTCCAACAGATAGAAGTTATACTTATGGTTTTAGATGTGCAAAAGACACATTAAAAGAAGAAGATATTCCTGAAAAATATAAAACAAAACAATAATGAGGTAAATATAAATTATGTCAAGCAGAAGAAAATTAAAAATTACTAAACGAATGAATAGACGTCGCCCTAAAAAAAATAGCGGTAAAGTAATCGTAACAGAAAAACTTGAAAATCTAGATACATTAAGCAGTAATTAATTTTTTAAGAAAAAAACCAATAGAGAATTTAATAAATGTTCTCTATTGGTTTTTCTTCCTTAGTGTGATACATTTTCTAAATCTAAAAATAGATTAAAAAAAAGGCTTTTTTTCCTAAATATTTGGGAAGTAAAGTTGACTAGATGAAAATAAAAAACTATATTTTCCGGTTAGTCAATATGCAAAATTTAAAATAACTTTAACAATAAAGGAGAAATGTTATGTTAAAAAAACTGATTGCTATAACAGTAGTACTCTCTTTAGCTATTTTCGCAATTAATTGCGGAGGTGGTTCAGCTTCTGGTGAAGCAAGTGTGAAATTTGATGTAAGTGTTAAGTTTGACGTTCAAAAAGGCGAATGTAAAATGGGAACTGAACTTGACGACTTTATCGCAAAAGCTAAAACTTTTTGGGAAGGTACAGTTCAAGCTGGAACAACAATTAAGGCTGCTTTAGACGAACTAGCAAAAGTTGCTGGCGTTGTAAGAGCAAAAGTTAAAGGCGAAGGCGAAGGCGCAGCAGAAGTAGAAGAAAATGATCAAACTTTCTCAGAAAAAATCGCAGCTGCATTAAAAGAAAAATTCAAAGGATATAAAGTAAAAATTACTGTTGAAGCAAAAGCTGAAGTTAAAGCAGAAGCAAAAGCTGAAGGTGCTGCAGGAAATGATGGCGCAGATGCAAAAGCTGGTGGAAAAGCAGAAGCTAAAGCTAGCGGAAGCGTAAAAGTAGTTTTCATTACTCCAGAAGGTAAAGAAACAGAAGGCGAAGACAATCCAGATATCAAAATAATGGTTGAAGCTCTTAAGAAAATGGCTCTAGCTATCATGGTTGATGGAAAAGCTCTAGTAGAACAAGCTATAGCTCTTGCTGAAGCAGGTGCTAAACTAATTAGTGCAGTTCCAGCTGATATGTCAGCAATGGCTTGTAAAGATGCTATTGGTAAAGCTCAAGGTTATATAACAGCTGCTACAGATTATTTAAAAATTACAGCTGAAATTCCTACAAAATTTGAAGCTTCATTTAGCGGAGAAGCAAAAGCTGAAGCAAAAGCTGAAGGCACAGCAGAAGCAAAATAATAAATCCAGTATTTGTTATTTATAAATATTTTTTTAGTAAAGTGGATAGTCATTTAAATAAAGTGGCTATCCACTTTTTAAATTTAAGAACTTGATATTTTTATAAATTAAAATTATCTTCAATTTAATGTAAAATTACTAACTAGCAAAGTAATTTTTATACACAAAAATGACTTCACTAGTTTAAAAATAATTACATACCAATAAATAAAATATCTTAGAGATTGCAAGGATTATGTAATATGGAAAATCAATCAGAATTAAATTATAAAAGTAAATTGTTAGATAAAATAAAAAATCATACAGCCGTTGTTGGTGTTGTAGGACTTGGTTATGTAGGTCTACCATTTGCTGTTGAAAAAGCAAAAGTAGGTTTTAAAATAATCGGTATTGATAGAAACGAAAAACGTGTTGAACAAATTAATAAAGGTGAAAATTATATACAAGATGTTAAAGATGAAGAACTAAAAGAACTTGTTAAAAAAGGATTAATTAAAGCTGTAAGTAATTTTGAAGTAATAAAAGATTTAGATGTTGTGGTTATTGCTGTTCCAACACCTCTGACAAAGAACTTAACCCCTGATATACAATATATTGTAAATGTGACAAATGAAATATCAAATTATATAACACCGGGTAAACTAATAAGCCTTGAATCAACAACTTACCCTGGGACAACAGAAGAAATTATGCTTCCTATTTTAGAGAAATCAGGGCTCAAGGTAGAAAAAGATTTTTATTTAGTACACTCTCCAGAACGTGTAGACCCGGGTAATAAAAGATATACGACAAAAAATACTAATAAAGTAGTAGGTGGCGTTGGTCCAGACTCAATTGAAGTTGCTGTTGCATTTTATTCCGCAACTATTTTACATGTAGTTCCTGTATCAAGTGCAAAAGCGGCAGAACTTGTTAAAGTATTTGAAAATACATATAGAGCAGTAAATATAGCATTAGTTAATGAACTTACTATGCTTTGTGATAGAATGGATTTGAATGTTTGGGAAGTTTTAGATGCCGCATTTACTAAACCATTTGGAATAATGCCTTTTTACCCCGGTCCTGGTGTAGGTGGACATTGTATTCCTCTTGATCCACATTACTTAGAGTGGAAGGCAAAAGAAGTAAATTTTAATACTCATTTTATAGCACTAGCAGGTGAAATAAATAGAAAAATGCCAGAATATGTTTTAGATAAAGCATGGCGAGTTTTAAATAAACTTGGTATAGCTTTTTCTAAGGCTAAGATACTCATCTTAGGTGTAGCTTATAAAAAAGATATTGATGATTATAGAGAATCCCCCGCTATGGACGTTATAAAAGTGTTCAAAAAAAATGGTGCTAACTTAGAATACCATGATCCTTATATACCATCTTTTAGTGAACACGGAATAGAAATGACTGGTAAAGAATTAACTGAAAACCTACTAAAAGAAAGTGATTTGACCGTTATTATAACAGAACATACAAATATAGATTATAACTTTATAGTTAAACATTCAAAAGCTGTATTAGATACAAGAAACGCAACTAAAAATATTAAAGAAAATAGAGAAAAGGTAACTTTATTATGAAAATTGGAGTTATTGGAACAGGAAATTGGGGTAAAAACCTCGTACGGAATTTTTTTGAGCTTGGTGTTCTTACTATTGTTGCAGACCCAAGCGAAGAAGCAAGAAAAAATATAAAATCTAATCTAACAAACGTATTTGAAAAAGTAACTTTATGTGATTCACATGAAGAAGTACTTAAAAGTGATGTAAATGCAGTTGCAATAGCTAGCCCTGTGGCAACTCATTATAAAATAGCTAAAGAAGCTTTAGAAGCGGATAAAGATGTATTTTTAGAAAAACCAATGACTTTATCCTTAAAAGAAGCAGAAGAACTTGTTAACTTGGCTGAAAAGAAAAGTAAAATCCTTATGATAGGTCACATACTTTTATATCAACCAGCTATTATGTGGATGAAAAAATATCTTGATGAAGGTAAGCTTGGCACAGTATATAGTTTTCATCAATCAAGATGTAATTTAGGTAAGGCAAGGTCTGTGGAGAATGTACTCTGGAGTTTAGGTGTACATGATATTGCTGTATTATTATATCTTGCTGGTGAAAGTCCAAAAGATATTGTTGTATCGGGTCAAAAGGTTTTACAGAAAAATATCGAAGACGATGTTTATCTTCACATGACATTTAATTCAGGTAAACAAGCTCATTTACATAATTCATGGCTTTGGTTCGATAAATCAAGAAATTTGACTGTTGTTGGTTCTAAGGGTATGCTTTATTACGACGAAATAGCTCAAAGTGTAGTACTTCACAAAAAAACGATTGATGATAAATTGAATAATCAAGATAATGGAACTGAAGACGTCTTCAGAGGAGATGCACAACCTTTAAAAATGGAACTTGAGCACTTTCTCACATGTATTAAAGAAAGAAAAACACCTGTTTCTAGTGGAAGAAGTGGATTAGATGTTATAAAAGTTCTTGAACAAGCTACTAAGACTTTGGAGGATAAATAAAATGAGTGATTATTTTGTTCATGAATCTGCTTACGTTGATAATGGTGCTAATATAGGAAAAGGTACTAAAATATGGCATTATAGTCATATAATGAGCAAGTCTGAAATCGGTGAAAACTGTATTTTAGGACAAAATGTATTTGTTGCTAATAATGTTAAGGTTGGTAATTTCGTAAAAATACAGAATAATGTCTCTTTATATGAAGGTCTTATTTTAGAAGACTATGTGTTTTGTGGACCAAGCATGGTATTTACAAATGTTAAAACACCAAGATGTGAATATCCAAGAAATACAAGCAATGACTATATAACAACAACAATAAAAAAAGGTGCTAGTATTGGCGCTAATGCTACTATTGTTTGCGGTGTCACTCTTCATGAACGTGCATTTGTCGCGGCTGGTGCAGTTGTTACTAAAGATGTACCTAGTTATGCTATGGTTGCTGGTGTTCCTGCTAAAATTATCGGTTGGATGAGCGCTTTTGGAGATGTATTAGAGTTTGATAAAGAAGGTAAAGCAGTGGATTCTACCGGTAGTGTTTATGAAAAAGTCAGTGATACTGAGGTAAGGAGAATAAAATGAGTGAAAATAAAATGAATGGGAAAAAGATTCCTATATTAGATTTAAAACCACAATATGAAAGTTTAAAAAAAGAAATAGATGAAGCTGTCATTAAAGTTATGGCTTCAACAAGCTTTATTATGGGACCAGATGTTAAGGCTTTTGAAGAAGAAGCAGGAAAATACATTGGTTCAAAGCATGTAATCGGTGTTAATTCCGGTACAGATGCCCTTATTATCGGTTTAAGAGCTATGGGAATAGGCGAAGGTGATGAAGTTATCACAAGCCCTTTTACATTCTTTGCAACAGCTGAGTCAATAAGCTTAGTGAGTGCTAAGCCGGTTTTTGTTGACGTTGAAGAAGAAAGCATGAATATCAATTGTAATTTAATTGAAGAGAAGATAACATCTAAAACAAAAGCTATTATGCCCGTACATCTTTTTGGTCGACCCGCTGATATGAGTAAAATTAATAGTATTGCAAAAAAACATAATCTTAAAGTTATTGAAGATTGTGCTCAATCAATCGGTTCTAAGATTGATGGTAAGTTAACAGGGTCTTTTGGAGATGTTGGTGCATTTTCGTTTTTCCCATCTAAGAACTTGGGTGCTTACGGTGACGGCGGAATGATTACGACAGATGATGATACTATTGCTGATACAGCTAGAATGCTTCGAGTACATGGTTCTAAGAAAAAATATTATAATGAAATACTTGGCTATAATTCAAGACTTGACACTATTCAAGCGGCTATATTAAGAGTGAAATTACCACATCTTGATAACTGTAATAAAGAAAGAAGAAGAGTTGCTAAAACTTATAATAGGTACTTAGAAGGTGTAAATAATGTTATTGCACCTAGAGTAGAGGAAGGTTATGTATTTCATCAATACACAATAAGGATAACAAACGGTAAACGATACGATTTACATAATTATTTACAGGAAAAAGGCATAAGCACAATGATATATTATGAAGTACCTATAGATAAACTCCCTGTTTATAACGGTCAATATCCAGAATGTCCTGTAAGTAATAAGCTTGCTGGTGAAGTTATAAGTCTTCCTATTTGGCCCGAACTAGAAGAAGAAACAATAAAATATATTGCTGAAAATATAAAAGAATTTTTGAAATAACTTATACACTCACAATTTTTTAGATTTAAAATGTAGAAAAGACAGTTTAGCATAGCTCAACTGTTTTTTCTTGTAAAGTAAATTGCAATATTAACGTAAAATAAGTATGTTTGTATATTAATACTGTATTTTTATTATTTTACATCAATTGGAAAATTAACAATGAAATATAACATAGTAAAATATATTATCCTTATAGTGATTTTATTTAATGTATCTTTGGGTTGCAATAGTAATGCAGATGAAAAGCTTGCATCTCAAAAATTCAATAAATATACTTCATTAGATTTAGTTTCTCATTTAAGTTGGGATTCATTACCGGCAGATGCTAACGATATTGTAATGGTCCTATATGATTCTTTGATGAAAAGTCGTTATCTTATACAAAAAGATGATAATGTAACAGATACAACTTTTTATAAGGAATATTATAATCCAGTAACAATTGCACAATATGCCTTGAAACTTTATGATGAATATATTAAAACAAATTCTGAATATCTCCTAAAAGATTTTTTAAAGCAGGCTAGTTTTTTTATTGATGAAAGAAATTATCATGTTATAAGTCATGATGAGATTGCTTATCCTTATTATTTATTTTTTGAAGAATTATATCCTATATGGTATTCAGGTATGGCACAAGGACAAATAATATCAGTATTATTAAGATATTATGATGTTACAAAGGATAAGTCAGTACTTGACTTAGTGGTTAAAACAAAAAATTTCATGTTAAAACCATTAAATGAAGGAGGATGTTTAGATTTTACAAATAATGGCTGTTACTGGATAGAAGAATATCCTGATTCTCCAATTTCGCCTAATGTTTTAAATGGTTTTATGTTTTCTTACGTTGGACTTTACGAATATTGTAAATATTTTCCGGAAGATAAATATGCAAAATATATACTAGATGAATCTTTAAAATCCTTAAAACAAGAAATGGATTTATTTCAATTGGGTTCATGGTTACTTTATGATTTAAATGAACATGATAAACAAGCGTGTAGTAGTTGGTATATGAAGTTACAATACTTTCAATTTCTTCATTTATATGAAATTACAAAAGATGATTTTTTTAAAAAAGTACAATATAAAACCGCTTATGATATAGGAAATAAAACCACTATTGAAGAAGGTTCTCTTATTGATGATATTTTATTTTGTGATGAAATTCATGAGAAAAATAATGATGCAATTGTAATGAATAATTACAAAAATGATAATATCTTAACGAAAGATGTAATACTATATTATAAAAGTTCTCCTAGTTTAGTTGAGCATGAATTAGATAAGGTTTTCGATAATAATACAGCAAGCTATTTTCATTGTGAAAAATTTGATATAGAGCCCAATAACCCACATTATTTTATTTTAACATTTAAAGATGAATTAACGTTTGATACAATGGATATTTATTATCCTAGTAATGATTTCTATAGCTATATTGATAGAATTTTTGTATTAAAGAAGTCGAAAAATAGTTGGGAAGAGATAGGATTTTATAAATATGATTATGAAAAATTTAACATAAGATATAGATTTAATAAAATGGTTACCTGTAAAAGTCTAAGTTTTGTTTGTTATAACGCACGAGTACAAAATGGTCTTGTTATAAGTGAAGTTGAATTAAAAAACATTGTTCATAGAAAGAAAGATAATGTATTCAAAAGAAAATTGTTTTCATCATATCAAACTTCTATTAAATATATTCCAAAAGATTTCAAAATAAATATAAATATAATTGACAAGAAAAATATGCAACAATTAAGTAATAAAATAAAAGCGGAAGATGTTTTAATAATATATAAATATGATAATAATCCAAAAATGTTAACTAGTAAAAATTATATGTATGATGAGTCATATTTTTATAATACAAATAATATTATTGAAAAAAAGGCAGATTTTTATCAATTTCTTATTATAATAAAAAATACTGATTTAGATATTTATATAGATGGTTTCGATATTATTTAATTGTATCATATTTATGACATTTTACCTTTAGAGTGGCAAGAAGAATTTTTGAAATAACTTATACACTCACGAATATAGAGAATTTGCTTATTTTCACTTCACTAATTACTTTATACATCGTTATAAGTTTTTGAAGTGAATGGGGGGTGTACCGGATTCGATCAGGTTATTGCGCTTCAAGTTGCGTGTCGGGCTGGAACAACCCGTAAAAGTTCCAAACAATTACAAATGCCGACAATAATAATTTGGCATACGCAGCATAATTAATGCTGCCGTTTGTGCTGCCGTTTTGCTCTGTAGCGGGGTACAAGCGATGGTTTATGGAGCTAGCGTGCTGTAATGTCTATAACAGTGGGCGAAAATATATAGGCTAGAGTATTAGAAATCCCGCTCATAGGAGAGCTAATACTTGAAATAAAAATGTGAGCTACACATGTAGAAACTTGTTGTTGGGTAGTTTGAGACGCGGGTTCGACTCCCGCCACCTCCAATAGTATATTCGAAAGTCTTCTTGATATGTAAGTAATTAAAATAGGTAATTTTATATTATTTATTTGTAATAGGTCACTTTTCACCATATTAAGATGAATCAAAATTTGGGAAATTAAACTTTAACTTAGGCTCAAAAACTGATTTTGACTTAAAAAGATTTGTAATAGGTCAGATTTCAGAATTTATAGTTAGCAAATAAATTTCAGATATCTGATAACATTTCTTATATTAAAAATATGCAAGATAATTTATATACTATTTCAAAAGAGGAACT
>Ga0180007_10002018_pt1 | contig 25254 bp, 54 predicted proteins | sample MM_PC_MetaG_FD_121122 | JGI IMG/M metagenome (GOLD analysis project Ga0180007, IMG submission 121122) | Groundwater microbial communities from the Aspo Hard Rock Laboratory (HRL) deep subsurface site, Sweden - MM_PC_MetaG | ecosystem: Environmental > Aquatic > Deep subsurface > Groundwater... | reverse complement strand
TACTGAACCTCTTTATTTTACACAAACCAAAGTCAAACTTGCTGTATACCAACCACGAGGACTCTATCTCATCATCTTCCGCCATTATCTCACGGCGGTAAGAATCCTCAGACATATCCCCAACTATCTCACTTAATGCCTCTTTACTCAATGCAGGGTTATCAAGTGACGTAGCATGGAATGTCTCCCACCTGCCTGTCTTATCCAGTAACGCCTTCTTGAATAACTTGGAAGCATGACGCGGGTCTTTCGCCTTGCTAACACCCTCCGCCTTTAATGACGGCGGCGTGAATATAAATATCGCTGTACCATCAGTCAACAACAGCATCGGAGCACCTACATCAGTCCAGGTATCCTCATTCATCAACTGGTACTCCTCAAGTATCAGTACATCCCAGTTGCCACCCCTTAAACTATTGGCGTTCCATGCTGTCTTTGCCTTCAGAATAATATTCGTCCCTACCTGCTCTATCGTCTGCTCTGTCTCATCTTTCTTGAACGCTCCTACCTCCACCCCAGGCCTTAACATCTCCACCACTTCATACCAGAACATGTTTGTCTGCTCTGATGTAGGCGCAGCGTATAATACCCGCTTCGGTCGCACCTTCCCTGTGTTATCGCACTCTATACACCCATCACCTAAACAATTCCAGCATACCCCCAGAAACGCCAGCGATGCCTTTATCGAACCACCAAACGTCTTCCCACTCTGCCGCCCTGCCTTCGCCGCCTGACGCTTCTTTATCGACCTCACAAACCTGTCCTGCCACTCACTGTTCGGCTTCGGGATATTGATGCCTACTTTTGTGGTCTCTTGCTCTTCAGTCTGTGTTACCAACTACTCCTCCACTAACTGCTTGAGAGATTGCCAGCAATCAGGACAATCCTTACGATAACAGAAATCCTGCCCACATGGGACAGTATGTAAGACCTCTACACATGGCTCTTCTCCCCACTCTATAAACCCCTCTATATCTAACTTGTGCTGCGCTTTGGCTGTTCTATACACTAATTGCCTCGGTGCTGTTTCTCCATGTAGGAAAAACTCCGCTTGTTCTTTATCATTAAGTACCCGCATACCTCACTCCTCTTTTAGTAGCGGGCTGTCTACTTTGCTTATCTCTACCACTATCCTGATTATGGCTTTGCAATGGGTACAGTAATAATTGCTTGTCCCTTGCTGTAATAAATTACCCTGGCAGTATGGACACCATTTTACTTCCAATTCCCTACCTCTTGTGTTTTTACTTTTCAAAATCTACTGCTGTAACTTTTTTGTGCTTATTGATACTCTTCTTATTCTTGGCAATGTATGGTAGGGTGGTAGTCATCTTATTGGTTGTGTTGGTGGTGGAAGGAAAGGACAGAGGCACAAGCTCAATCATCATAGATAGGCTGCCCGTCTGCATCTACCTCTACCTTTATAACAGGTTTAGGTTGCACATCATTTAATCTCTGCGGTGGACAATGTTGCCTGTGCAACCTGAATTCTCTCATTCTTTCCCTGTTCCTAACCTTACTCAATGGCATCTCTGACCTTGTTCCTTTCAATTAACCTGACCTCAAACTGTACCCTACTAGCTATGAGGCTCTTCGTGGGAGCATAGTCCCCGGTCATCTTGTTGTCCTCCATGATAGCTGCCAGGGGGTCAATCATCTTCAATGAGCTGGTTACTATAGGATTACCATCCTTATCTGTCTTTTCGCGCCTGTACCACTCCTTGAGAGCCTTAGCTGCCGATGAGTTCTTATCTACTTTAGCCTTCCCGTTGTCATCAATGAGGTCTATTAACTGGGCGCGGGCGAAGTTAGCGAGTATCTGACGCTTTTCAGACTTGGATAATAGATTATCTTCCACTTTAGCGAGCTGTTTACTTCTGTGGGACTCTAGAAATGAGTTTATGTAAGGCTTTTTTAGGAGGTCATAAGCACCGACAGCGGCAATTTCTCTTGTTTCAGTTTTGTAGCCTGCGTTAAGGTAAGCATCGGTCTGGGACATACCCTGTAGGATATTAAGGCAGAAGCGGTATTGTCTAGAGTTAAGCTCACGGGCAGGTTTGATAGATTGAGTCATTTACTTACACCTGAGCAATACTAACCCTACTACTATTACAGTAATAATAGCTAGAAGGCAAATTATACCGAATATCAATATTACTATCTCAGTCATATCTATTCTTAGGCATCTTCAATTCGCTCACAGTCCCCGCCGACTTTATTAGGGTATAACCCTGTTGTGAGGTAGTTCCCCCAGGCTAGACCTGGCGCACCCGTTCCTATACTTATATTATACCATACTGTTATTTAGCTTCAGTATATATACGTTCCATCTTCCCGGGCCGTTATCCCCTGTTTAATTGTACTATCGTGCTTTCCTGGGATTGTTTCTCGGTTCTTCCAGGAAGTCGAAGATGATGCGCATACTCACTGGATTACTTGTGCCATAGCTCACCATGTCGAGCATATTAGTCTTAGCATCGCAATTCTCCAGCTTCACCCCGGCTATTGACCGATTCAATGATAAAACCACTGACCGCAGCTTGGCTTCATCCCTTTGGTTAGCTAACCTTAACACCAATGCATCATTCATACCTCTAATACTACCATAACCAAAGTATTTTAGCAAATTAACATCAAAATAGGGTGTGTTATGTTAAACTAGAGTATTGACAAACAGTATAAGATAGTTTACAATGTGGGTATATTAGATATGGAGGTTAGAAAATGAACCGATACGATGTAGCTAAAAATCCTAAAGATAATAAATGGTATGTCATAGGCTGTCTAGGCCATAATAATAAAGGGCGTCAAGAATGGATGGCGGTTTCCACTGCATATGCAGACCGAAATACTGCAATAGCTCATATGAAAAGACAATACATGGCTGATAGAGCTGCAACTTCAGAATTAGCTAGCGTGTAATCTAAATAGAAACGGAGGTAGAAATGAAAGCTGAAGATACGGTATTGAATATCCTAGAAATAGACAATATTACAGGTGATGAAGCACCATGCTCTAACTGCCCGACACCCGATGGTGATTGTACTGATTGCCATTTGTCTAGGGTAGCGCAAAAACAGGCTATGATTTCCTTTAAGGCAGGATACGGAAAAGGTAAACTTGAGGCACTATGGGAAGTCAATCGTTCAATAATACATCAGGCCCACCCCGAAATAGAAAACCTAAACATTCACTTTCTATTTGACCAAGATTATTTGAGGCTATTCCCACGATATTAAAGTCATAGAATACAGCTAGACTTTTACTCTACCTCTTAGTAGGGGGCTAAGGGGTAGCGATAAGAGCCTATAATAACAGGAGGTTAGAGAATGAAAGTATTATTTTATGACTACATTAAAATGATGATTGACTCCTATGACCAGCTCTCGACATGTCCTATTATACAGGATATGCTTATCCTGGTACTGGAAAGACAAGCAGCAGTAAATAAAAACTAGAAGGAGGAAAGACAATGGAGAAACTAATATGGTTGTCAGAACACGTGGACACAGCCCACTCAAGAACGCTACGCTCTTGCGCTAACTGGAATGAGTTCTTAACTTGTGCGGAGCGATGGTTAGCGGCTAATGGTGGTTTGGTGGATTATTATTGCCCAGGAACAGGGGAACGCTCTGTATACTCGCTCCTCGACATTGAAAAACTAGCGGTTTAGTTCGACTCCTACTCTATACCCGAGCAAGGGCTGACCACCCAACGCTGAGGTATAGAGATAGCAGCCTAACAGATAAGGAAAAGAATGATGATAGCCACAGTTATTATAGTATCAACGGCCTTGTATTGGCTAGGTAAGGAAACTGACTGGCTTAGAATACGCTTGTTAATTGGTACTGAAGCGATTATCATAGAATACCAGCGCAAGTCATGGGAAGAATTGGAACCTAGGGGCCGTCTTAATAAACAATATCCTTTTTGGCTACGCTTCCCTGAACATATGGCCCCGCTATGTGGTCTAGAGTGGCTACGGAATACCATGCATGTTATACCAGAATATAAAATAGAATTGATTGGCGACACTTATAAAACTACAATCCATAGCCATTCGACAGATGCGTTACGGGATGCTTTCAGAGTCAATCGGAATCCTAGGATTAAGATAAACATACGCAAGCCGAGTTATATGGAGCTGGCTAAATATTCTAGTCCAGCCTAACAGGTAATAAATAATAAGGGGGAAGGAAAATGAATACAATAGATTTGCTTAAAACGCTAAGGGAATTAGCATATAAAAGGAGAAGATGGACGTAGATTGTATTTTAGACAATTGCCCAAAGGATAAACAATTCGTGAATCATATCAAGTGTTGCCGATGTAACTTAAATCCGCTAGGTGATAATCAACCTGAAATTGGTCTTCAGGAGTGCAATCACCCTGAAGCAATACATAAGCCTGATTATGAGCGATGGCAGAATATAAAGGCTTGCGGGGCTGAGGTGCTAGCAATAACGATGATACGGAGTTACTAAAATGGGTTACTATCAAATACTAGGCAATCAAGGCAATACTAAGGCAAACCGCAAGGACCCTAGATATATTGAGATATTTGACCGCTTACGAGATTTAGAATACAGTGTAGGCGAATCACGTTGGGTAGCAGAAGATGCTGTAAAATATCTTAACCAACACCCCACTTGCTCAATAGAGGATGCAATAAGTGAAGTATTCAAATCATGGTAAAGGCCAATAGATAAGGAGGTAGGAAAAGATGGAGAATAGCGGCGTATACAAACTAGGCTATAAAGATGCTACTGCGCCAAAGACAAGCATAAATTATCGTGCGAAATTCAATATCCCTGTTCACTTTGGCCTGAGTGTTCATGGGAAGCAATCGTAGACAGATTGGAAACTGAAGGCTCAGTATGGTATGTCTGGTATATGGATGGCGTTCACCAACACATGATAAACCAGCAATAGAGTATCACAGTTAGAGGAGTTAGGAAAATGAGCATGCGGAATTGGGAACGAACTGACTATCTTAAATATCATGTTAGGCAATGGGGTTACATACAAAAAGATATACAGGCGCAATTCGGCAACGATGTCAGGCAATACATAGCATGGTTAGTTAAATGCTATCCGCGCCATATCGCAGAAAATAAGGTAGTTAAACACCCTTATAGCCTGGGTAAGGACTAACCAATAGAATAATAGAGGAGGTAAAAGAAAATGGCAACGAAAGTAAAATCACAGACAGTCACGGTAACCAACGATGATGGAGAACTCACCGCAGAAAGTCTCAGGGCAGTAGGACAGATGATTGAAGAGGGTTATAAACAAGGCATCGGAAACCCTTATGGCTTGGATTGGGAACTAGAAGAGGCCTAACCCCGAATCAATAACACGATAAGGAGAGAGAAATGAGACGACCGAATAAACCGCGCAGAGATGGTTATGAAGATGAGGAAGATTGTGCGGGGTACTATGACCCCGATGAAGCAGAAAGGCGAGGATGTGGTAGTTGTCGCACCTTTGACCATCGGGTAAGCGATTCCTCACCGATAACAGGACGTCAGTGCTATGAGTCTTGGAAAGTAGGGGATGATGCTAAGCGTAAGGCAAAATGGGATGCCAAAACGCCGGAAGAAAAGGCAGCGCATGAAAGATTTATTAAGGGATTACGGGAGCTTTACTAGCCCTCACTCAGCAGAACACTAAGGAGGTAGAAAATGGAAGGATGCAATTATTGTAACAGTAACTCGGATTGCCCCGTGCTTAACAAAGGGGAATGTCCGGTAAGGAAGATGTGGCTCAATAACTACAGGGAGGAAAGCCTGGTCAAGCTCATGGAAAGAGTAGACAGGCAAAATAAGCTATACCTGCTAACCTCTGCCATGTCTCTACCATTCCTTTGTGTTGAAGAGAAAAGAATTACAGCTAATTAAAATCTATTCTTAAAGGAGATGTTGGGAATGAAATGCTGGAGAGGGATAATGGATTGGCCGTTGGACAAGAAGTGGGTATGTGAAACTTGCGACAAGAACGAAGGCTTAGAGTGGGGATTTGTTAATGGGCAATGCCGTTGTAATGCCTGTCACACCCCCTATATGATGCGAGACGGCAAGGATATTCGCACAACGCCACGTTCTATGCTTAGAGATGAAAGCAAGAACCCCATAAAACAAGCCTACACCAAATACCAAGTGCCGTTTGACGAAATGACCGAGGAAATGATTGATGAATTCATGCCAATTATGAACGATACTAACCTATAAGGAGGAGAATTATGGATAAGACTACTGACTTAGATAAAATCACATTCTAAAACAAGATATATCCCTATTGATGAGCATTGTGGTTTTGTTAGTAATAGCTGCGATGATTGCCAAAAGAAAGTTGACAAGGCGATTAAGAAAACAGGCTTGGTGCAACGTGGCTTGCTAAAGAAATATATCACGTTAGCCACCAAATAATAAGAAGGAGGAAGAGAGACATGATACATACTGTTGATGGTAATATCGTTTCGTTTGAATTTACAGACGATGACACACCAATAGAAAGGGAAATTATAGAATTAGGAGCAGAATTACTACATCGTATAGTAGTCGCTATCGCACAAGCGGAAGGGAGGGAATAATGCTAGAAGATATTAGACTGACACCAGTAAATGTTATGGCCCGTTATAAGAAGTGGTGCGAAGATGACGAATTACACGGCTCTGATACATTCGCCGAATACATAGCCAACACCGCTACTGATATGGCAATAAAGAAGATTGTCGAATATCTGGAATTGATTGTTACCCATAACGATGATGGGTGGGCAATCATACCTAGCTTTTCACGTGAGATGGAAGCCCTAAGGAAACTGGTAAAGGAGGATTAAACCGGACTTTGAAGACGTACAGGATATTATAAAAGATAGAGAACAAAAGGGTATTGACACAGGCTAAAAAAGAGAGTATAATTAGATTATGGAAGAGAAACAGTGCCCATCATGTAACCAAGTAAAAGACGTTAGCGAGTTCGATCAAGACTCATCAAGGAAAAACGGTTTACGACCTTACTGTAAAGAGTGCTACCGTCAATACCAGGAAGGATATTACAAGGTACATCGGGAGAAACTATTACCGAAACATAATATAACAGCTACCAGGTCATATTATAAGAGAAAGATACAAAGTTTGAGGTCGAGTTATGAAAAAGTATCAGATAATCTCTGCTGAAAGGAGAAGGGGGTGGAGATAAGGACAAAAGCGGGCTGTGTTTCTGCGATTGCTGAGTGTCAGACCTGTGGTTGGTATTATGAAAATCAGTTTAATGCTTTGGCTATTGCTAAAAAACACGCCTTGAAAAATGGTCATGAGGTCACAATTCAGATAGTGACTTCTGTTGTATATTATCCTGTGGAGTAACGAAGTAGATAGTGATATTGAATTATAAGAGAAAGATTAAAGCCTTAATGGAGGTGAGATGAAAAGAGCTCTTTATGATTGTCTAAATGCAAAATGACCTAAAGATAATGAGTATATCTATTGTTCAAAAGGGTATACACTGGGGACTGGAGCAGTACACACCAGACGAGTTGACAGGGGAGATAAGTTGATATTCAAAATATGCCAAGATTGCCCTGACTTTATAGACATGAATGACGAGGAGGTTAAATGACAGAGATTAGAGACTTTGGAGACAACAAGCTGATTGTAGTTTACACCAACGATAACAAAGTTGCCGCAAATCTGGTGCAACGAAAGCAATTACTAAAGGAAGTGGAATACTGCCAAGAGACAAAATTCGGTGTCCGTTGTGTCGGTAAAGACTTCTATTTCCCTAAGAGACAATTAAGGGGTGTTTGTAGAGGTCTCGGTTTCCCACAGACTAAAGATTTCACTCTTGGCAAATTCTGCCAAATCCAAATCTGACGGTGTAAAGGGATAGATTAGTAAACTAGGGTGCAGGAGGCTTAAAATGAAATGTCCTATGCAAATAAAAACTGTAAAATGGGTAGCTTTTGACCAACATCTTGATTTCTTTCAATGCGACCCGGATTGTGCATTGTATGACCAAGAGAATGAGCAATGCTATAAAGCAACTCAAGCCCAAGCACTAGAGAAAATATCTAAGAATCTGTCTAATATTAAAGTATCAATAGCGAGGTAAGGAGGTAAAATGCCAGAAGAAAAGAGTCTAAGAAGAAGGGTTAATGTATCGGTCAGTGTAAAGGGAATCGTTACATGGGATTGCACTATCGATGCCACCAATTTCCCTGAAGAAGATGTGTTGAAAGAGAGTAAGAGCCTTGTAGCAGCACTAAAGGCAGAGTATCCAGTAACATTAGAGGTGAAGTAAATGATAGAGGACAATAAATGGGTTAGTAATGTAGAGGCAAAACCTGGGGGCAGGTCGGGGACTTACTGGACTGTTACATGGCATGACGGTAAGTTTGATAACATCTTCAATGGGGAGTGGCTGCCTATCGTTGAGAAGGCACAGGCTGAGAAACTTTGTGTTCACTTCAAGAAAGAGAAACCAGAGGGTAGTAAATACTTTAACATCGTTGAACTTTCCCTCGTTGAAGCCAACATACCACCACCCGCTAAACCAAAGGTATCAGAAAGAGAACAGAAAGTGGTAGAAGAGGCTGGTAGTTCGACATCAATGCCACAAGATAGAGATGAGAGAATTGTCTACCAAGTCGTAATGAAAGAGGTCGGTGAATTGTATCGTGCTGGCCTCTTTGTGGAGGATAAAGACCACCCTGTTGATAGAAAACTCATAGCCAAGTACAAGAACTGGATTTGCAAGACCTTGGGCGTATCAGTAGAACATAAGGAGGAATAAACATTGCTGGTGATGTATATAGCACCCCTTAGTAGAACTTCGGGGGTCTAGCGTGGAATTCGCTAGCCAGCAAGAGCCTGAGCCGAGGTGTGTGGACACTTGCGCATTGGGAGTAAGCGGTGTCGCTTTGATGGACGGGTGGGTTTCCCAAGAGTAGGCTCAGGTAAGCCAGCTACCCGAAAGGGCGGAGACCACCTGTAGGGGCTGAGGAGTGAGGGACTCTGGCGGCTAAGGAAATCACTCGCCTTGGCTACTAGCTGGCAAAGGGTTTGGATGAGGGCAGTAGAGGGGTTCAAAGGCATTAAACAACCACCGTCTTATGCCAGCCCTCATCCAAGGCAACTGGTGGGGTGAGGTTGGCGGTAAGCTACAATCGTTGGTGGGGATTACGAGGTAGGATTGGCAGCAAACCCACCCATAAAAGCATCCTAAAGGAATAGCGTGTAGCCCCACCAGTTAGCCGACTAATAATAGGAGGGAGAAATGACTTGTAAAATGTGCAAAGAACGAGGTAAAGATTGGAATGGCTCAGACCCTAATTGCTTCTTCGATGAGCCTTCAGACCATAATTGGAACTGCGCTACTGTTAATGCTATACGTGATATTGTTTATGAAGGGCAAGACTCACCAAGGGGAGTCCATTACGAATATTGCGATGATGAAAAGTTTGCCACCATAAACATACATGATGTGGAAGGTTACAAGTTGAACTATATTGGGCGTTGCCTTTACGTGGCGTGGTATAAAAGTAGAGGCGGAACTGAAGCACTCTGGATACTTGACGGAGAAGGCGACATCCCAAGAAAACCCACCGAAGAAGAACTACTATCAATCATCAATTATTACAAGACACAAGTTACAGTCTAGTATATGGGGGTATTGAGATGGAAGCTAAAGATACATTTGAACTTAAACTTACATGGTGTAGAAAACATAGGAACTGGTGGATTACAAATTGCCCTGATTGTATGGTTGACTCCAATGAGGAAAATATTAAACAAGCAGGTCGTAAAGAAGTGGTGGAGTTTATGCTAGATAGGTTAGAAAGATTCAAAATTGCGCCTAAGTTAATTGGCTTTACAATGCTGTCTGAAGATTGGGAAGAGCAGTTAAAAGAGTGGAATATATGAAACCACAAATAGGTAAACACGGAGTAGTAGAGATAAAGGAATATCCTTATGGGGTGTTCCATGATAGGAAGCCTGAGGACTTTGACTACCCAATGAGTGAGACTTTTTATGAATACACTGAAGAAAGATATGGCTTGGGTGGGGCGAACATCGAGCAGCGGAGAAGCTCACGAACCGATGGCGAAAGTGGGAGTATTGAAGGTAGTACATCTCTTGCTCCATTAACACGGGTGGAACAGACACCTGCCCCATCAAAGTATCTTGAAAGACTTACCAAGGAATCCATCACCAGAAGCATAGAAAACAGGAGAGACTTACAAGAACACTTTAAGTTACATCACACCCTTGAGGAAAAGAAGCCTTCATCTTATAGTTATATATATAAGAATATAGTATTAGATACACCTGAGACTGATGAGAATGTTGCGGAGATAGACCCAAATGTATAGTATTTCGTGCCTAGAAAAAGCCCGCAACAAAAGCGCAACAAAGATGTTGCGGAAACGTCTGCAACAAGCGCAACACCCGCAACAAAAAACAAGGAGCTGAAACACATGCAACAAGCGCCACAAGTAACTCAAGCAGAAATTGAGGCATGGATACAGACCAAAGCCACTGGGAAGTTTCATTATACTAAGGTTATGGATGGTTTAATAAGCTCTGAACTCTACCCTGTGTTGCGAACGATAATGCATAGGTGTAAAGATAAAGGGATAGCATATCCTGTTGATGGTAAAGATGGGTGGTGGAGACCTGCTGATAATAGGCTTGAAGAGCTGTGCTGGTGGGATGGTAATGGTGAGATTGGTGAGAATATTATGTTCCCACTTGGGATAAATAATTATTGTTACGTGCCTTTGCCATCTTTAATCATCATAGCGGGTAAGTACAACGCCGGTAAGACGGCTTTCTGTATCAACACGGTGAACCTCAACCTTGAAAAGTGGGAGAATAAGTTAGACTTCTATGTGTCTGAGGGTGCACAGATGATGAAATCCAAGTTTGAAGCCCTCAATTCCTTTATCCCAAAGCCACCACCTTTTAAGATGTATCGCAGGACTGAGAACTTTGCCGATATTATAAAACCAGACCGCCTTAGCATTGTTGACTACTTGAGGGTTGACATGGATAGACCCTATGCTATCGGCTCTGCCCTGTTCGCCATCTACAACAAGTTAGGGGATAGAGGTGCTGCTGTAGTAGCCATGCAAAAACCGCCTGGAGAAAGAAAACTTGCCTTTGGTGGTGCTTCAACAGCCTTTGAACCCACGCTTTACATTGGCATGGATAAGGATACTCTAGGGTTTGAGAAGATAAAAGTACCCAAGGTTACAAACATTGATCCCTACTCCCTAAAGATACAATTTAGAATTCAGAAAGGAGTGAACTTCACAGATGTTCATGAGGTATTTGAATAAGGAGGAATGATGGATTACAGAGATACATTAATGAGTAGCAAGCAGTGGGATAAGATATACAGCGATTGGTTGAAGTTTCCTGGTGGCACAGCGGGAGACCTTGCTAATAAAATGAATGAAGCTCAAGCAGAAATATCATTTAGAATGGGGTATGAACATGTCCTCGAAGACACTGCAACTAAAGGTACGTTTGAAAGTATTAGGAAATTAGGGATAAAGGAAGTGGTGGAGACATACAAACGAGAAAACCCTAGTCGCTATAAGGAATACGAGGCGTGGTGGCGAATGAAAGAACAAAAATGGGGGATAGATGAAAGTACCGAAACCAAAGAAGCCCAAGACGGCAGCATATTATAAGAGCAAAGTAGTATGGCCTCTGTTTTCAGAGTATATACGTAAGCGTGATTGCCTTTTAACTACTGGTTGTTCCTCGTTTGGTCTTTGTATAACTTGTGGCAAGCGGTATCACTACAAGCTCTTACAGGCAGGGCATTTCATATCAGGGAGACACAATGCTAACCTTTTCTCAGAACGAGGCACTCACGCCCAATGCTATAACTGTAATATGAACCTTAAAGGGAACACATTGGAATACAGACGACAGATAATAAAGATGTACGGAGAGGGTGCTGATGAAGAGATAGAAAGAGAGGCAGACCAGATTAAGAAATTTACCACACCAGAACTATTAGAGCTAAAGGAATACTATAGAAATAAGATAGGAGGTCTAACATGACAGAGCATAGCCCAGTGATAAGTGATGAGGAAATAGAAACAAATATCAGGAAAGATTACAAAGACTTTAGAGTAAAGGTAAAGGAAGCCCAGCGTGATGCCTCTGATAAGTTCAAGGATGCCCAGTGCGAAGCCAGGATATTTGAACTTACCAAAGATGAAAATGGGAATGACTGTAGGGATTTATGCCAGAAATGCAAGGAAGCCCTGATAGCCGAGGCGGTCAGGGAAGAAAAATGGAGGATACTTTCCATTCTGAGTAGAAACAAAAAAGAGATATTGTCTAGTTTCGGCATTCCTAGCCATGTGTCACAAATCCGCCTTGCTGTTGATATAAGGGATTGGCAAGCCCTGATTAAGGAGGGATGAAGATGCCAACAAGAGGATTTATACCAGTTTCACACGGGAAAAGGACTTATCCAACAGGTACAAGAAATACACCATATAGAGGCCGAAGTGGATTACCAAGATGCCCCAAGTGTGGGAGATTTACAAGAAGTTATGGGCTTTGTGATGCCTGTATGCCGGAACAATTCAGAAAGTTGAAGTCAGCCACAGATACAGGGGAGGTAGGATGAAAGTGATACGCAGAGATAGTGAAGACGCTGAAGACACCGATGAACTAATGGCTATCAATATCACCGAGGCTGTATGCGACCAATTTGGCGATTGGCTGGGAGAACCTGCACCATTTAACCTGGAAGCGGATATTTATTACCGAGTAATACAAGCACAAGAAGAAGGAATTGAAATATAGGGTAGCCCCTGAGCAATAGGGCTGATAGGTTAGAACAAGGAGGGGAATGATGGCTAAGGTTCTAAATAAAAGAATTGATAATATTCCGTCTGACGCTATCTATGTAGGCAGACCATCAAAGTGGGGTAATCCTTTCAAAATCGGTAAAGATGGGAACCGTGACCAAGTAATAACAGCCTATATGTCTTATGCCACATTGAAGCTACAACCAGACCCATACTGGCTTGATGAACTTAAGGGTAAAGACCTTGTGTGCTGGTGCGCTCCGAAGCCATGTCACGGAGATGTTTTATTAGAACTTGCTAACAAGTCAGCCACAGATACAGGAGAGGTAGGATGATAGCCACCCGAAGTTACTAAGGACGGTGTGTGCGAAATGGGAAGCAAGGAGAGTAGCTAAATCAGACCCCAATGCAGTTAGGTTGTTGCAACAACAAACCTGCTTGAACAATTCCGGCTACTGGCTATCATCAAGCGCCTGAGCAATAGGGGAAGCATAAGGAAGGAGGTTTAGAGGGAAGTAGTAACCAAAACTTGTAATCCAAAACTTCTTGTGGCATGGCTTGACATTGTTATTGATTAGTAGTATAATAAGAGTGTTATGTATAATAATAAGGAATACAATAGAAAATATCGCCTAGAACACAAAGAGCAACTCAAAACTTACCTCAGAGAATACCATCGCAAGCACAGAGATAGGTTAGAGGCATCATCAAAAAGAAGTAGGGAGAAACTCAAGAGAGAAATTCTTACCCACTATGGTAATGGTAAGTTAGCTTGTGTAAAGTGTAGCTTTGGTGATATAAGAGCTTTAAGCCTTGACCATATAGTAGCAAGCGGAGGCAAGCGACAAAACCCTCGGTCATCAGGTTATGATTTTTATGTAGTTTTAAAACGACAAAGATTTCCAGAAGGCTATCAAACACTTTGCTTAAACTGTCAAGGAATTAAACAAGTAGAGCAAAGAGAATGGGGAAATATGAAACTGCCAGTGGGTTAAAAAGGCTAGTGCCCAAAGGCAGAGGAGGCTACCATCGAGGTAATAAAACGGGAAATTTTCCACAAAAGGCCTGATTTATTCAACCTGTACCCAATCGGGGATATTCATGCAGGGTCAATCCACTGCTCAGAGAAGAAGATTAAAGCCAAGGTACAGGAAATCAAGGAGGATAGACATGCCTTGTGGATAGGCATGGGGGATTACGCAGACTGTATCACTACCAATGACAAGAGGTGGAGTGCTTACGGGCTGGCAGGGTGGGTATCCCATGACGATATAATTGAGTCGCAAAGGAAGTGGCTGGTGGAATTATTCAAACCCATTCAAAGTAAGTGCATCGGGCTCTTAACAGGGAACCATGAAGAGACAATACACGACCGGCACCAGGATGCGATTACCAGACATATCTGCGATGACCTTAACGTGCCTTATCTAAGTTACACCTGTTTTGTTGACCTTGTGTTTAAAAGGTCTGGAGGGACGAAAAGACTATACCAGATATTCGCATGGCATGGGGCCGGCGCAGCAGCTTCCGATGGTGGGAAGTTAATGAGGCTGATGAAACTGGTGAATGAGATACAGGCTGACATTTATTTAATGGGGCATCTCCACGACATCGTGATGAAAAACCCACATCGCCTGAAGTGTGTCAACGGTAAGATAAAAAGCCTCCCGTTAGTAGCTACTATGACAGGTTCATGGCTCACCGCATACACTCAACCTAAACCTAACGTTCAAATGGGAGTTAGTTATGCCGAAAAGAAAGGATACGTTCCTAATAGAATCGGATGCCCAGTAATTCACATCTGGCCCGACCGCGGGCAAGTGACTATTGAGAGTTAAGGAAGGCAAATGACATATCCAAGAATATCTGATGATAAATACCGAAAATTCAAATTCCAACTGAGAGGGCAGTTTGGTGCTATTCTTAATGTGTTCAACTGTCATGGAATGAACGCCTATGTTGAGCAGGCGATAGAGGAGTGCGTCAAGGTATCAGAGAACTTCTGCATGGCAGTAAGGGGAAGTGACAAGCCAATCCACATACTTTCTGAACCAAAGGAAAGAGGACTTTGACAACCCTAATACTTATGTGGTACAATATAAGTAGGAGGTAAGGTAAGATGAAAATAAAACTAAACCAACTGGTGTGTAAGCAATGTGGCCATAAGTGGATACCACGAGCAAGTGATATAAGGATGTGCCCTAAGTGTAAATCTGTTTATTGGGATAGAGAACGATGACAATGTTAGGAGAAATTAAAAAGGCAAATGAGATAGGGAGGGCATATCGTGCCCATTATATATGGCATGCTTGTGTAGATTGCGGGAAAGAACGATGGGTAATGGTGGTTCATAAAAAAGCAGATAATCAGCGGTGTCATAGTTGTGCTGGGATGACAAGACCTTGGATTAAAGGTGGTAGGTACATTAAAGATGGCTATGTGCATTTATATCTGCGTAAGAGTGACCCTTTTTACCCTATGGTTGGAAGTAACGGCTATGTAAAAGAGCATCGCCTTGTTATGGCGAAGCATTTGGTGAGATTACTACACTCTGGAGAAACTGTTCATCACAAAAATGGGATTAAGAATGACAACGGGATAGAAAACTTAGAGCTATCTTCTCCTGGTAGTCATTCGTTAGCACATAGCCAAGGATACCGAGATGGTTATCAGCGAGGCTATCTGGATGGGTTAAGGGGAAAGGATAAACCCATACACATATTGCATGAACCCAAAAGGAGGGCAACAGAATAATGGAATTCATTGGCGTAGCATTTATCTCAGGCAAATTCAGAGGGGAAAATCACTGGCAAATTCATCTCAATGTCCTAGAGGCTGAGGCTGCGATACCAAAACTAATTGAACTAGGATACGCACCTATCTGCCCCCATAAAATTACAGAGCACCTTCAGGACTTGTACCCTGACCAGACGTATCTTGATATGTGCCTTGAGCTAATCAGAGCATTAAGACCTGAGAAAGATGTGATGTTTATGCTTGATGGGTGGCAGGAGTCTCAAGGTGCTAGAGAAGAATACAACCTTGCCATAGATTTAGGAATAACTATTATGGGAGAAGGAGATTATGATAAAAGCAATCAGAAGATTTATAGAACGAGGTCGTAAAGGATATTGCAGTGAAGATTTGTGGGAGTGGGACTATTTCTTTTCAGAGTTGATAGCACGAAGCCTCAGAGACTTCAGACAGAATGTTCATAGCTACCCCACAGACTTTGTAACCTTTGAAGATTGGTTAAAGACATTAGATGAAATGGTAGATTGTTTTGAAGAACAAACCCGTTCCGATTCAGACGTTAAAATAAATAATGATTATATGAAGAGGATAAAGAAGCGTCAGGAGTATAAGGCTCAAAAGTTACATCATGGGTTAGAGCTGCTTGAACGCTTTTATTACGATTTATGGGACTAGCCCTCCTCGAAATACTTTGACCTCTGGGACTGAAAGGAGATTATGAGAAATAGTCTAGCGAAGAAATTAAGGCAATACAGCAGGCGTAACTGGATTGAGTATATCAAAGAAGTCAAGAAGTGGCCCTTCTCTGCCCGTTGGAGACTATCGTGGTATATCCTATTCGGGAGGAAATGATGATTGGAAGAGATTATAAGACAGCCCCGTTATTACAGGATTTAGTTTATAATAAATGCCCGAAGTGTGGTAGCCCCCTACATAGTGATATTGATGGCTTACAATGCTTTATTTGTGGGAGGATAATTTACGACATACAACCCCTACCACTGATAAATCCCTACAATAGACCGTATGCAAGACCACGCCTTTATTGAGGGTTGACAATCATTGAATGTTTTGTTATCGTTATAGGTAGATGATATATAAAACTTACCGAGAATTCAGAAGTGCGATTGAAGAAAAGACGGGTAAGATACCCCCTAAAGTATGGAGTATATTTACTGATTTGTCGTGTATGAATATGCACCCTGCTTTTGATGGGAATGATTTCAAAAATGCTGTCTTTGCGATAAGGCGACTAAAGGAAAATATGAAGAAAGAGCGGAAGAAGCCTATGAAAAGAAATTGATGGAGCTAATCCCCCCAGAGGTAAAGGAGTAAGGCAGGAGATGATAATAAATAGAGTTTGGGCGATGCCGAATAAGTGGACTTTCACCATTAAGCCTATCGCTGAATTAGTGGCTCGTTATGTTGGAGATGGTAAAGGTTGGATAGACCCCTTTGCTGGCGAGAATAGCCCTGCTGAATTTACGAATGACCTTAATATTGATATGCCTACTGAATATCATCTTGATGCGTTAGAGTTTCTCCAGCAATTAGATGGGGAACACTGTAACGGGGCGATATTTGACCCACCATATTCAATAACACAAGCCCGTGATTGTTATCAAGGCATCGGAATGGACAGACTTAAAATCAAACCAACATCAATGAGATATTGGGCTGAGGTAAAAAACCTTTTAGCTAAATTGACGGTACTAAATGGCATAGTCATTTGTTGTGGATGGTCAAGTATGGGGCTAGGCAAAAATAGAGGATTCACAATGGTAGAAGTGCTTTTAGTCCCACATGGCGGAAGTAAGAACGACACTATCGTAACGGTAGAAAGAAAGTTACAAGCAAATTTCAGTGGGTTCAGCCCAGAGGTAAAGGAGTAAGGGAGAAGATGGGATTACAAGAAGCTATGGTATCAAGTAAATCAAATGAATGGGAAACTCCGCAGGAATTGTTTGATAAATTAGATAAAGAGTTTCACTTCACGCTTGACCCATGTGCGACATCTGATAATGCAAAGTGCGATAAGTATTACACAAAATCGCAGAACGGTCTGGCCTATGATTGGGCTAGTGACGTAGTTTTTATGAACCCGCCTTATGGTGGGCATACTGGCAAGTGGCTATCAAAAGCATGGCACGACAGCTTGAACGGCTCAATCGTTGTATGTTTGATTGTATCCTCAACCGATAGGTCTTATTGGCATGATTATATATTCCCACATGCTTCGGAAATAAGATGGTTACGAGGTCGTGTTACTTTTGGAGATGCCAAAACAACCGCACCATTCGCCAGTGCAATCGTGGTGTTTGATGGGAAACGCAACAAAGGTGATCCTCAAAGGCAGCAATATTATAAAGAAAAAAAGGCAACGTGGCAATATGTCATGGTGTAGCCCCCCAGAGGTAAAGGAGTAGAGATATGGATGAGCCAACGGAAATGGATAATGACTTAGAAGAGAGATTACTTTCGTTGAGGAATATGGTAGACTTAGCCCTATTAGCCCTGCATAATGATAGGCATGAACTATTGACTACCGCTATTGAGGAAAGTTTTTATAAAGCCCAATTACTTGTGGATAAATACTGTATCAAGGAGGTGTAAAAAGCTACAAATAATTTTCTATTATCAGGAAAGGGAGTCAGTCTTCGGGCTGGCTCTCACTCTTTTACATGCATATAAAGCGGATAGTTGAACCCATCCAGGACTCCAACTCTTCTAACAATTCATCTGACTGTGGTTCAACGAAGAATACCTCGTCATCTTCAGTTACTAATATATTCATCGCATGGACTTGAGTCCATACCATTCCGAAAGCAAGGTGGCTCCATTCTGGAATCGTGAATTGACCCCAAAGCCTAATTGCAAAGTCATCACAGTCGAATGTCTCTGCCTGATATTTCCATTGATTAGTAGCATCTTGTCTTAGAAATAACTCTATGTCAGCTTTATTGCACATAAGATAATTATGGTCAGAGAGATAAATCTCTCCACTATCAGGGAACTTCCTACGCAGGATTACAAGTAACCCCTGTGCGCTGATTACCCTGGTTGAAGTTGGTCTTATCTTTGAAGGTAGTTCCTTCTTAATAAGGAAGCACATTATGGTTTCCTCAGGCTGGCGATTGCCATGACAATTTCCTTTACAGAAGCTCCCACGTCTTTCATCTCTTTGATTATTTGGGCTAATTCTGTGTCATCTACCTTATCATCTTGGATAGCCAGCACGATACAATCAATAAGTTCCTTTATTTCCTTGAGTAGCTTTCTGATATATCCACCAGCGAGTAGCAAAACTACTACCAATGCTACGCCAATTACCATCTCCCAGTTAATATTCATTTTTCCTCCTTTACTATAGGCTACTTTATACAAATTAGTTTGACTGAAGTAGGGGCAGGTGTCTGTCAGTAGGGAATTGAAAGCCGAAGCTACTCAGCATTACTACTGAATTACCCTACTGTTCTTTTTCCACCAATATCCTTTCGGACTTAATCAAGTAGCAGGACTTACAGATGTAGCCATTCCATGCATCAATCTTGCCTAATACCAGTGGGTTAATGGTTGCTACCGACCCTAAGGATAGTTTTTCGCCATCGGCTCCTGAGCTTCTCCGCTGCTCGGTTTCGCCCCTACTTATGTTATGATTATCGGCTTATAACCTATTATCATCGCATTAAGCGTCAAAATTAAACTGAGGTTCTATGTTTCACCAGTTGGTGAAACCTTATTACATTCAGGACAGGGGATTCTTTTAAGAGTGCCACTGCCGAGTGATTTCATTACAAATCCTTTGCCTCTGCATATCTTACATTCACTCATATAAACTCCAATAGAATTGTAAAACGGAGGCTGACTCTCTAAAGTCACAAATTATGACCTTAGAGAGTGGCTGAGTCAACTCTTCTTACCATTTGAAATAATCTTATCCAGCTTATCAAATATCTTGCCGTGGTCGCCCTTATTGTCTATCTGGTATGACTTAAACTCAGCCCTGATTTGGCCGATTACTTCCTTGTAGTCGGTATCCCTTTTATCAGTGTCTTTCCGGATTCTCCCGACCTCTTTATTGAGTGAGCCGTAACCATAGGCGAGCGCCATCAACCCCAAGAGAATCGTAACTATTACCCCAGCTAGTGCAGCGTCAATTTGCATATCACTCTCCTTGTAACTATTCTTTTACTGGTGCTTTACAGAAGTCAGAAAGCTGCTCGGTAGTCATCTCTTTCGCCATCTTTGCAGCTTCAGGGCTTTTGCTGGCCGGCACTTTGCCTAACTTAATCGCTAGACTTAAACAAAAGAGTCTTCTTTGCTTAGAGCTTTCGGCTGGCATCACAGCACCTCCTCGCCTCGTAAAGCCTTCTCCAAAGTAGTGTTAATTTCTTCAGGTGTTTCAAGGTCAGACCCCCAAATATCGACAATTTGCCATCCTTGCGACTCTAATAGTTCCCTTTGGACTTCATCTGTAGCTGACTTCTCTACCCCACTGTGCCAATAATCGCCATGAACCCGAAGCCCGATATTCAGTTCATCTAGGGTGAAGTCGATTATCGACCCTCCAAGCTCGAAGCGACCGCCACCGAATGAGGACTGAAAAGTGAAAGCGATATTTTTTTCACTTAACCAATCATAAACGATTGCTTCTATATCACTCAGGGCTTGTGTAACCATTATCTACCCTCTAAAGATTTCTTCGCAAGTTATGTCCAGGTATCCCTCTTTAGCCCCTTGTTTCTCATACATAACCCTTTCGCCCACTTGTGTAACTTTTATATTGTATGAAGTTTTATTAGGGTCGCCAGAAGGATAGAAAACATACAACAGTCCTGAATCCCTGAGAGCTTCTATCGCTGCAATGGTCTCGGCGGAGTTCTCATCAGTACATTGCATCCTGAAAGAGAAGGAAAGTATGGTTGAGGCAAATGGGAAATAGTAAAACATCAGGCTCTCAAGCTCAGGGCTATTGGTAGTAGTGCTCCCCCTGTAGAGCTTGGTAGCAAACTGAATAGTATAGAAGGCCGTACCCAATCCGCTATTAAAGGTCAGAGCTGTGGGTTTGGGCGAGGTTATAAATGTACCAAGTGACGTAGTTGGCGCTGCTCCATTTAACCCATAATAAACCTGTACGTACTCGTTTGCATCACAACTCTTGGTGATGGCAGCCACACCCAAAGCCGTCTTGCTGATAGCTGCCAGCTTACGGAATATAGGTAGTTGCCCATATCCGGAGTCATTGACATACTCATAGGTCGCAATCTGCTTTACATTGGAAGTCGTGTCAGGGAACATCATGTAGTTTACAGCAGTTCCCTCACCAAACCACAGTCTGCCGTTAGTATAAAGAGATGAAGGGGAATGGTGCAGGCAGGCTATCGGCTTGTTGACAGCCGCAGTGGTATAGACTTGCTGATTACCACCCAGCGTAGCGTTTCGCTTCAGGATAGAGCTTTTATCAGTCGTGCCACCATTGACGCAGAATACCAGCCAGTTGTTTACGGTGGCGAAGTCATAGATATACCCCTGATAGGTGGCAGGTAGGCCGTCATCCAGGTCAGGGCCCACAGGGGTTGACACAGCGGAAGCCACCTTTAGTATGCCGTAGCCTGTAGCCACCCATACGTTAGCGTTCCAGTAAAGACCCGTATGCCCAGCGTAAGTCAGAGGTGGGTAGGCTACTTCCTGCTTGTAGGCTATCTCATTGGTGGTATCCAAGGAGTATAGCCCTTGCGTGCCAAGGAAGTAGACAGTGGGTGTGCCATCGGATAGGAGTTTCCCTTCATAGAAATCGTAAACAGTGCCGTAATTGCCTGTCAGTTCAAAGACACCACCGATAGCATCAATATTCTTTGAGGCTGAATAAAACACCATCTTCCCGTCTGTACTTATACAATAAAGACGGTTTTCATAATCAGCCAAGTACCCCATCCATAATGCCTTAAACTGAAGTTCAAAGACATTAACGTTTACGTTCCCACTATTTTGCTTCAGGCGAATCCTTGCCTTCGAGACCACATTCTTACTAGAGTGTGTTATAGTAACCCATTGGGATACCGCAGGTGTAGTCTCGTAAACATTATTCCACGCACTATTATAGTAAAAGTCAACATCGGCAGTAAGTGTTCCAGCATCGGCACTTACGAAAATCCTTACTGCATCTGTATAGAGGGGGACAGTTAATATGATTTCCAAAAATCCACTATATGTATCCGCAGCAGTGGGGGCATAGGCTTTAGTGGCCGTACTATCATCAATAGCGAGAGCATCGTCTGTCCATGCGGAAGATGGGTCGCTGGTACTGTCACCCACTTTCCATGAAGTTAATTCACTCCAAGTAGTCCCATCAGTAGTATAAAATGCTGAGGTAGCTGAGGAAACTACCAGATAGCTGTCAGTGGAGTCAGTGATAACGATAGCATCTATAGGGGAAGCGAAGGTGTTATCCACACATGTCAATAACGAATTGGTTTTATCCCACTTGAGTATCCTGCTGTTTTGAATGATATAGGTGTTGTCCTCAAAGTCTATTATCTTAACCGTAGCCAGATAAGCACGGCAAGTCCATGTTACAGTACCATCCGAGGTGGTGTTTCCAACAGTGGTATCCCAAGTAGGTTCAGTTGTAGCATGTGAAGTCCCTGCTGTCGTACATTCAAAACAAACCGTGTGGGCAGCAACAGGAACAACAAAACTAAATAAGGCGGAACCTGCACCAGCCGTATAAGCAGTATTAGCTGCCCAAGTTGGATAATCAGCGGTGTTCACCAATGGCCCCAGAACCGACTGCCCTTCATTGGCGAAATCAATACCCTCTGACCAATCAAGACGGGAGTCAGAGCCTACACCTCTTTTCTTGCCTAAGCCATTGCGGAAGTCGAAATATTCCTCAAGTTCAGCATTTTGAAAATCACTATAGGTTAGACTTCCAGCTCCTAACTTTGCCTTCCAGGGATTCACACGCCTTTGTACAATGTCTGAAGATATTTTATAGTAGTTACCGTTTAACAATATTTGGCGCATTTTCTTTTAACCTCTTGTTCTCAGCTTTTAAGCGTTTAAGTTGTGTCTCTAGAATTGTCAGGGCATTATGACTATCAAAACTTGAGAGTTGTAGGTTTTCAATCCTATTATCTTCCTTAATGCCATTCTTATGATGCACTAATTCCCATATATGCAGGCATCTACCTAAATGTTTAGCAACGACAAGGCGGTGTTCAGGCACATAACCAGTGTTATTTACCATCGGGTAGAAAAAATCATCAGGAGACAACCATACTCTAATATATCCTTGTTTGGTTCGTATTCTACCACCGTTCCATCTGTATGCTTTTTCGCCCCTATGTGAAATACTTAACTTTCTGCGTGTCTCAACTGAAACTGGATGTCCTTTTTGCTTGCAGCTTATACATGATATACTACGAGGTTTTCCATTCTGAACAAGCACCCATCTCTCTTTTCCACAACCGATACATGCTTGCCAAACAAACTTCCCAGTCTTATTGAGTTGTCCAATGTCTATACCTTTTTGGGTTTCTCCTATTCGTGGCATAATAAACTCCTTTTCTTTTTATTATACCACATGTACTAGAGAAGTCGCAATATTCTATTTGAATCTACTCCTAAAATAGCCTATGCTGGGGCGTTTCTTTACTTTTGCCTGATTCAACTCAATATCTTTTTGCTGGACTTCCATTTCTAAGACCGCCACCCTCTCTTCAAGTTCCGTTGGCTCTTTGGTGATTAGTTCGGGCATTACTTCTTGTCCTTCTCTTTAGGTTTTGGCTCAAACGTCCCTGTCTGTTGGTTGAGCACAGCATTATACTTGTCCTCAAGGAGTTTGATTACGGACAACTGGGCGGCCTGTATCTGTTGAAGTTGAGTCTGTGCCTGCTGCGCTTGAGCACCAAGCAAGTTGATTGCATTGGTTTCATCTTGAGTTAATTGAATCATTTATCTCCTTAAACAACCGTCTGTAGTCCTAGATTATTTAATGCTGTTCTTAATGCTGTAAGTGCTGATATGCAGGTAGCAAGGTCGATTGGAACTGCATATCCTGTTTGCTGAACTACAGGCGTCCCACCAAAGAAACTAAGCTGCATGGCACTTGTGTCACCAAGAATAAGGCCACCAATATTAAGATAATTGCTTGTGGTTGCAAGAGGTGGGTCAATATTGAATCCGATAATGATATTAAAGGCACCAGAGGTAATAATGTCACCCGCAGAGTAGCCGAGACAGATATTTCCCTGACCAGAAGTGAGAACATACCCCGCACGATAACCAAGTAAGACATTACCAGTGAAAAGAGAACCATCTGACCCATATCCAGCTTCATGTCCGACTATGACATTACCACTACCACCGGCATTCCATGAAGCTGCATAAGTGCCAAGTATGACGTTATTGTTGCCAATACTCGTAGCATTAAACAAGGCCGCAGCACCTATGACCACGTTGGAACTATTGTTGTTTGCCACAGAGAAACAGGCATCCGAGCCAATTATGACATCATTAGTGGCTGCAACCATACTAAGGGCTGCTGCTTGCCCAATGGCCACATTGTCTAGTCCTGTCACCAAGGCGTTCATAGCTTGGGAACCTATGACTGTATTGACACGGTTTCCACCAGCGGCGGTGCCAGTGAAGGCGTATAGAGCACGGAATCCTATAGCCGTATGCCCCCAAGAAGTCGTATTGGAGGGCAGGGCATCCGCACCGATTACGGTATTGTAGTATCCTGTAGTATTTAACTGCAAAGCCTTTGACCCAATTGCTACGTTGCTATACCCAGTCGTGGTGGCATTTAGGACATTATACCCAAAGGCGGTATTGTAGTATCCTGTATCTCCTGCAACATGAGCAAGATTACCAGCACCTATACATCCACGACCTAAAAAAGTATTCTCTGCTGTTGCAAGCCACCTATCAGTAGTGATATCCCCACCAAGAGTAACTGCTGGTAAGGTCAATCCAGTAGTGGCTATTGTTCCATTGATAGTGGGTGAGGTTAGAGTCTTATTGGTTAAAGTTTGTGTAGCTGCTATCGCTGCTAGCGTATCGCTTGCTGTGTTAGGGATAGTCATTAACTTGGTCTTGCCCGCATCCTGATAGAAGGAAGCGATTACCGGCGTGGTCAGCGTCTTTGCTGCTAGTGTCTGGGTAGCTGCGATTGCGCAAAGAGTATCGGATGCGGTATTAGGAACGGTCATCAGTTTAGTTTTACCAGCATCCTGGTATATGCTGGCTATGATAGGAGTGGTCAAGGTCTTATTGGCAAGGGTTTCGGTATTGGCTTTAATACTGGAATGGAGTATCTTCTTGGTGGCGTTGGGACTGGCTGCGCTGTCAACGATGACAAATATATCAGCATCAACGAGAGTAGTCTTTGCTGTCAAATCACTTATCTTGGAATTAGCCATTATCCTTCCTCCTTCAACAACCGAGCACCATACGTGGCAGAAGATTCCTGCAAAATTGCGTAACCATCTTCTTGTAAGATTGGTTCACCATCTTCATTTAATATTAGGGAATAGGTTGAGAAGTCCTGTAAATCCCTGCCTGTAAAGGTGGTTAAATCTCTCATTCAACTATCCTCTTTGCCTCTGGGTTAGGCCAAGCTCTCGGCTCTTTGGCTGACATTAGTAATGCCTGCTG
>Ga0180007_10002017_pt1 | contig 25259 bp, 24 predicted proteins | sample MM_PC_MetaG_FD_121122 | JGI IMG/M metagenome (GOLD analysis project Ga0180007, IMG submission 121122) | Groundwater microbial communities from the Aspo Hard Rock Laboratory (HRL) deep subsurface site, Sweden - MM_PC_MetaG | ecosystem: Environmental > Aquatic > Deep subsurface > Groundwater... | reverse complement strand
TTGTGTTGGTGAGATTATTTGTGGTGATTTAATTGATAATGATGATGATGGAAGTGTGGATTGTGCTGATGATGATTGTTGTTCTGATGATTTATGTGTTAGTGATCCTAATTGTGTTGGTGATATGCCAGATATGTGTATTGATGATGGTGTTAAATGGAAAGATAGTAATAATCCACTAGGAATTTCTACTGTTGATGGGAGTGGAAGTTCTGAGATTTGTAGACAAACTTCTGATGATGATAACTGGGTTGGTTATTGTTGTCCTGCTAATTTTGTTTGTTTAATTGAAGATTCTAATGACCCAGATAGTTGTACAGAAGGGGTGGATTGTGGGTGTCAGTTGGTTGATGTAGTTGATCCAACTTGTGAAAGGAGATGTGGTGAAATTACAGATCAACCTACTTGTGAAGATGTTCAACATGTTCTAGATTGTGGGATTATTCCTATTGAGCATACTTTTGTTAGAGCAGAGCTTTTGAATAATGTTTGGGATGGGATGGGATGTGGGTATACAGATGATGATTATCAAGTTCAGTGTGATTTAACTTGTGTATGGAATAGTGATGATGAAGAATGTGAATTTAATCGTAGAACATCATTTAGTCGTGGAGGAAATGATTATGAATGTAGGCATTCTATTGGAGCTATGGAAGATTGTATTGGTGTGACTAGACAGATAGTTCAGAAAAGAGAATTATGGGATGTTACTAGTCCAAATTCAGCTAATCATTTTAAGGTAATTGACGACCAAGATATAATAGATGCAAATAGTTGGTGTAGTGATACAACTATAAACTTTCTGTGTAGTTTTGGAACTAGGTTGAGTTTTTTTAGTTTGTTTAATTTAGTTGTTTCTGTTGGTGTTATTTTCTTGATTTATGTTTTTTGGAAAAAGTAATGTTTATATAATAAGTAGAATATTATTCTTTATGAAAAAAGAAGTGTTATTTTTGTTTTTAGTTATTATGTTAAGTTGGTCTGTTTTAGGATTTACAATTGGAAACTTGTCTCATTCTATTAAAACTGTTTATGTTCCTGGAGAAATAGTTGAAGGGTGGATTAATATAAGTTTGAGTGATGAATCAGGAGATAGTGTTTTTTCAAATGGTAGTGGGAGTGTGACTTTGCAGGATTTTTTAGAGAGTCAGACAGGAGCTGTTTATACTTGTAATCCTGCTGATTGTAAAAATAATTATGCTGCTAGTAATGGACAGGCTTCAAAAATATATTCTTTAGGAACTTCAGAAGAAAAATTATTTGGTGTTAAAATTAGTGGAAATTTAAATGCTGTTGGAGAGCGTGTTAGTTTTAATATTACAAGTAATACAGGAAGTCATTGTTTTAGTCCGCTAATGATGGATATTTTAGATGATAATAATATTAATTGGATGCATGATGTTTTTTCAGATATGTTTTCTTGTTCTAGAAATAAAGGGTGTTTTAATGAAAGCGCTGTAATGACTGAATATGCTGTTGATGATAAATTTTATTGTCAAAAAGTTTATTTGACTTCAAAAGGGAAACATAAACTTGGGGGGTTTGTGAAAAAAGGTGCTGGAGATTTTAGAAATTTAACTATGGAATTAGTGGGGTTTCAGGATAGAGATACAATAAATAGTTGTCAATTGCCTTATTCAACTGAAGCTGGAAGTGAAGTTTCTTGTGTTGTTGATACTCCTGGATTAGAAACAGGAGATTATTATGTTTGTATTAAAGCTTCTACAACTACTACTCATAAAATTAGATCTGAAGAACAAGGGGAGAATTGTGGTTTTTATAATAGAGCTGGATTTTCTGGAACATACTTAAAGGATTATGATTTATTTGTTGAAGGAGCAAAATATTCTACATTAGGAACTTATAGATATAATGAAACAATTTACAATAGTCAGAATACTGGAACTTTTCAAACATATGTTGAGGATTTCTTGGCTTCAAAATATACAAGTGGATGTGATAGTGGGTGTGTTTTTCCAATTAATTTAATTTCTTATGTTACACAAGATGTTGTTATTTCAAATATGGAATTTAGTTATACTGAAGTTGGTGGTGCTCCTCCTGCTCCTGAATCTATGATTTATGATATAACAAAAAGTGTTCCAACAATGAATTCAGAATATATTAAATTAGATTTAGAAAAAGCTGGTTTTAAAGTTCCGTCGAGTTATGGGAATCATACTTTAACAATTAGTTTAGGAGGAACTACTGTTGTTAGTCAATCAATTGAAGTTAAGAAATTTTTGGGAATTGAAAGAGTTACTCCAAATTTAGTTCCTGCTGCTTATCCTATTGAGTTTAGTGTAATTGTTAGTAATCCTGATAATAAAACAATCTCAAGTTATAAGTGGATTTTTGGGGATGGGAGTGCTGCTGAAACAACTACAACAAATAAGGTTACTCATACTTATTCTAATGTAACTAGTTATGTTATGAATATTAGTATAACTTATGATAATGAAACAGAATCTAAATTATTTACAATTAGTGGAGAAAATCCTCAGGATTTTGCAAACTCTACTTTGACTGCTTATATTGCTGATGTTAATGCTTTAGAAACAAGTGTTACAGCGATTCCTGCTTATTATAGAGAGTATGTTAAGGCAGAGTTGGATATTGATGATTTGAAAACTAGTTTAACAAGTTTGAAAACTAAATTTGAACAAGCTGCTAGTGATGATGAGTTTGTTAAAGTAATGGATGGCTTGCTTGGCTTGAATATTCCTCATGGTTTTTCTGCAGCTGAAAAAGGAAGTTTAATTATCTTACCTCATAAAGATATTAATTTAAATTATCTAGATACTTTAGGGGCAGGGACTTATGATTCAAATAAGGGAGATAATTATAAAGAGGGAATAGCTGCTTGGAATGAAGATAATGCTGATTTGTATTTAGATTATGAAATTATTAGAGGGTACTGGGATGATGAAGATAAGGCTCTTGTTAGTGTATTTAATGTAAGAATTATTCCTAAATCTGGAAGTACATTTACTGGTTATAATTATTTAGTTTTGGAAATTCCTTCCTCTGCAGCTTATGTTCAGGGAGGATATACACTTAGGGGTGAAGAAATTTTTACAGGATTAACATTTTCTGATTTTGGATTGAAAAATATTAACATAGCTTATCCAGGAGAAAAAGATCCTAATAATTTTAAGACTTATCTTTCTCCTGAGTTTAGAGATTTATCATTGGTATTAGATGTTGAAGATTGTGATTATGATGGAAGTTGTGAAGAGGGAGAAGATTGGAAAAATTGTAGGAGTGATTGTAAACCTTGGGGTTGGACAATATTCTGGGTTATTTTATTATTGATTATTGGATTTGTACTTTATGCTTTTTTAGCGTGGTGGTATGATCATAAATATGAAACTCATTTGTTTAAGAATAAGAATGATATTTATAATATTTCTAATTTTATAATAAATGGTAAGAATCACATGATGAGTAAATCTGAGATACATCAAAAGTTGAAGCAATCAGGATGGAGTGGAGAACAGATTAATTATGCATTTAAGAAAATTGAAGGATTGAATACTGGAATGTGGAATCCATTTAATTATTTAGAGAAGAAAAAGATTCAAGATGTGGGGATTATTAGAACTCCTCCTAAACCTCTTACTTCATTGAGGCCTAGAAAAATTTTAAAAGGGGGATTTCCTTTGAAGAGATAGATGGTATTTGGAAAAATTAAAGGGTTTTTTGGAAGAATGTTTTCTGGGTTATTTGGAAAACAAAAAGAATTTAGTTTGGGATTTTATGGGCCACCAAATGCAGGTAAGACTTCTTTAGCAAATAGAATTTGTAAAGATTGGACAGGAGAAGAGATGGGAAGTGTTAGTAAGATTCCTCATGAGACTAGGTCTGTTCAATTTAAGGAAAAGGTTGATATTGATTATAATGGAAAGAAATTAGAAATGAAAATTATAGATACACCTGGAATTGCTACAAAAATTGATTATGAAGATTTTTTGAAGTTTGGGATGAAAAAAAAAGATTCACAGAAAAGAGCTAAGGAAGCTACACAAGGTGTTATTGATTCTATTAAATGGCTTGATGATGTTAATGCTGTTGTAGTTGTTGTTGATTCAACTATGAATCCTTATTCACAAGTTAATATAACAATTGTTGGGAATTTGGTTGCGAGAAAAATTCCTGTATTAGTTGTAGGGAATAAAACAGATTTAAGAAAATCAGATATGAAAAGATTAGAAAGTGCTTTTCCTGAATATGATGTTATTGGAATTTCAGCAAAGTTTGGGAAAGGTATGGATAAATTTTATGATGCTTTGTTTAAGCTAGCTAATAAAGTATAAAAACAATGGGAAAGAAAAGTAAAAGAGGAGATATAACATTAAGTTTTATTCCTTATAGTGATATTGAAAAACTTGATTCTGTTTATAGGGTTAAGAAAATTTTAGATATGACTTTGAAGAATCAGATTGTTATTTTGCAAGGTAGGTTAGAGCCTGAAGAAGAAACTTCTTTGATACAGAGCACAATGGCTTTGGTTGGAAGAATAAAAAATTTTAAAGGTATTGAGATTGCTGTTATAAATCCTGGGAAAGAATCTCAAGGATTTATTAGTAAAATTAAGTTTGGTATTGCTAGAGCTTTGGTTGGGCAGAGAGATGCTTTGACAATTGTTGGGCCTGCTTCTCTTGTTAAGGAAATTAAGAGAGATCCTAAGAAAATTGATTTGATGCTTAAGCGCTAGCGCGCTTAAGAAGATTCTATCTTTACCTCCAAATCCCGAAGAGGGACCCTTATAATTTAATCAATAGAATCTGTTGAAGAGATGAAGTGTTAAGAGATATCCCCTGCAAAATCCGTTCGCTTTACTCACTTTCCCATTTTGCACCCTTAATTTATTATGTATGAAAAATTGTTAAGATATTACAACTGGATTATTGGTTAGAACTGTAAAGGAGGTTTATCCATAACATTTATTAATAAATAATTCTAGATATAACTATGGCAAGAAAAGTTTGGGAGGTAAACTAAAATTCCACACCAATGTGTACACTGTTCAGAAATATATGCAGATGCTTCAAAAGAATTATTAGAAGGTTGTAGCTGTGGTGGTCGTTTTTTCTATTATATTAAACAAGAAAAAGCAGATAAACTGAAAAATTCTCCGCTTATTGAACTAGAAGAAAAAGATAAGAAACAGGTTGAGAAAGATGTTAGAGAGATGATTGGGGAAGAAGATGAAGAAGTTCCTATTGTTTTAGATTTAGAATCTGTTAGAATATTAGAGCCTGGAAAGTATGAGATTGACATATCAAGAGTTTTTGATACTAATAGGCCTGTTGTGTATAAGTTGCAAGAAGGAAAGTATATTATAGATTTATCTTCAACAATAAAAGGTAGTTTGAAGGAGTTGAAAAACAAAATCAGAAAACCAGTTGCAAAAAAAAGAGGAAAGAAAAAGAGATAATGAAGTTAAAAGAAGTTCTTGAAAAAGAAATCTCAAAGATAAGTTTAGATGAGATTGAATTAGAAAAAATAAATGGATATACAGATTTTATAGTCGAGAGTTTGAAGAAAAATTTAAAGAAAAAGAAAATTAAGGCAGATGTTTTTGTTGGAGGAAGTTTAGCTAAAAATACCTTAATTGATAAAAAAGTTCAGGATGTTGATGTTTTTGTGAGATTTTCTAAGAGTGAAGATATTGAAAAGCTTAATTCTTGTTTTAATGGAATAAGTGGGAAGTTAGAAAAGATTCATGGAAGTAGAGATTATTTTAAATTAAAATTTAAAGAGGTTATTTTTGAAATTGTTCCTGTTTTGAAAATTTCTAATCCTGAGAAAGCTGAGAATATTACTGACCTTAGTTATTTTCATGTTTCTTATGTTATGAAATCTATTAAGAAAAATCCTAAGCTTGGAAATGAGATTAAGTTAGCTAAGAGTTTTTGTCATGGGCAAAGGTGTTATGGTGCTGAGAGTTATATTCGTGGATTTAGTGGATATGGATTAGAGCTATTGATTATACATTATGGAAGTTTTGAGAAATTTATTAAAGCTATGATAAAGACTTTGGGAAAAATAGTTATTGATCCTTCAAAGTTTTATAAAAATAAAGATGATGTTTACATGAATATGAATGAAGCTAAGCTTGAATCTCCGATTGTTTTTGTTGACCCTACATTTAAACAAAGAAATACACTTGCTGCTTTAAGCCAGGAAACTTTTTCTAGGTTTAAGATTGCTTGTAAGAAGTTTTTGAAAAGTCCTAGTTTGAAATATTTTGAGATTGATGAGATTGATGAAAATAAGTTATTTGATTTTGCTAAAAAAAGGAAATTGGAATTCTTGAAATTGAAAATAAAGACAGATAGACAAGAAGGAGATATTGCTGGAACAAAATTACATAAGTTTTATAGGTTTTTAATTAATAAGATTGAGAAATATTTTGATGTTGTTAAAAAAGAATTTGTTTATAATGATAAAAAAGAAGCTGAGATTTATTTTGTTTTGAAATCTAGAAAAGAGATTGTAGTGAATGGGCCTCCTAAAAGATTGGAGATTAGGGTTAAGGATTTTAAGAAAAAATGGAAGAATGCTAAAGTTAAGAATGGGGTTTTTTATGCTAAAGAGAAAGTTAATTTTTCTGGGAAGAAATATGTTGATGTTTTGAAGAAGAAATATAAGAATGTTATTAAGGAAATGGGGGGTGGTTGGGGTTGAGGTTTAAGGAGTATGTCTAAGAATCTCTTATTCTTAGGGATTGTTCAACTTGTTCTCTTGATCTATAGATAGGGGGGTTTCTAGAATAAAGTAGACCCTGTGTATATGTCTTAGATTTCAAAATTTGGTCTTGTTGTGAATTTGTTGAAATTACTGGCCTTTTAAGATACCAAACAAAAGTTCCCTCTGGGATTATAAGATGTACTTGATCTTCGGCTGTTATGAATAATGTATCTGCTTGAGGATGGATATGGTTTAGTGTTCCTGAAACATCTAGTCCTAAAGCTCTCCCATCATGATCAATATGTCTTGAAGTTGTATTTCCTATCTTTGTGACTACCACCACTCTATGAGGTATTGATATCTTAATTTGTTCAGTTGATTTTTTTCCCATTTTTATCTAACAAATTTATCATACATTTCTGAGAATGATTGGACAAAGAAAGGTGAGTTTAACCAAATTCCTATGTCTTGGTCGTCTTGACTTGAATTTGTGATTAGGAATAAAATTTCTCTTTTGTCTGCTATAAAAAACTTAGCTTTTTGTTCTGTTTTTATTGCTCTTAATCCAAACTTATCATTAATTCTTTTTATTTCTGAATCTTCTCCATTTAAATAAACTTTTGTTTTAACTTTTGATTTTGTTAATTTATCTATCATGTTTTTGAATATTCTTGATTTTTCTAGGAAGTCTGAAGTTGAAGTTGCTATAATTGCTTCTTGTTTTGCTGTGTCTACTACTTCTTTAATTTGGTCAATTATGTTTTGCTTTCCTTTTACAGATGCTGAAAGTGTAGATTGTTTTATTGGGTCAAATTTTGAGTTATGTAATTCTTGTAATTCTACATATTCTGGATATTCTTTTAAGTTAGCTAACATCTTAACTTTTTCACTTGCTTCTTTCATAACATTTGTTTTTAGTTTTTCTACAACTGATTCTGGTTTTACTGAGATATATTTAACTGGCTTTCCTATTTTTGAAATTGCAAATCCTCTTTTTTCTAAACTTTCTAAAACATCATATGTTCTTGATCTTGGAACTCCTGAAATTTCTGCTATTTCTCCTGCAGATGCTATTCCTTTTGAAATCAAGGCTAACCAAACTTTAGTTTCATAAATATTAAGACCAAAATAGTCTTTTATTTTTTTTATTAGTTCTTGTTTGAATATCATTTTAAATTGTTAAATAGTTTAAAGTTAATCCTCCTTGTTTAGTTTGTTTAATTCTATTTTTTCCTCGATTAGAAACTTGGATTTCATGACCATTATCAGTTCTTAGAAAATATCTAAAATCACCATTGTCTTGAGATTGTGAACTATCTTTAGAAACAGGATTTCCACTAGAGGTTCTTAGAACTACTGTTCCACTTACAACTTGTCTGGTTCTAGAAACTTTCAAATCTATTCTTTGACCTACAAGATCGTTTAAAGTATTATAACTTCTTACCATATTATTTTTTCCCAGAAATAAATTCCTGAGGTATTGTCTTATCACCTCAATGTTTTATATAGAAATTATGGGTTTATAAAGATTTCTGTTTTGTTACTCTTATATAGTTGTGATAAAATCAAAAGATAAGCTTGGCTAGAATCATTGCTGCAAAAATTCCTATAGTTATATATGGCATTGCAGGATAAGCTTTACCTTTTTCTGCAAATAAGAATAAATACAAGACAGCTAGTGTTGCTCCTAATGATACTAGTAATGCAGTTGCTAGTCCTGGAATTCCTAGGAATGGTGTTGCGAATTCTGCGAAGAAACTAGGTAATTTATTTGTAGCTGCTCCCATTAGTATTACTCCTGCTGTTATTATTGGGAATATAACATCTCCTCCACCTAAAATTGCTAAATTAACTCTAATTTTCTTTTTCTTAAGTTTTGATTTAGGGAGTTTTTTTAATTGTTCTTTAACTTTTTTTGAAACATAAGGAATAAAAAATCCTGCAAATACTTTTACTTCATTGATTTGGAATTTAGCCATTTTTTGCATAAACCCTGTATGCCATACAGCCCAGATATCATAAATTGAAATTAATATTAAAATTATAATAGCTGTCCATATGTTTAATATTTGAACTAAAATAACTGCAATTCCTGGATAGATTAAAAGCTCTGTTAAATTGTGAACAATAATTTCTTGTCTAAATACTTTTATGAAAACTAGAGGAAGGGCTATAAGAATAACTAGATATGATGAATAAGGAAGTATGTCTTTGAAAAAAGCATTAAACACTATAGATAAACCAAGTAAGTAAACTATAAAGAACCATAATCTAATTAATAATTTTGCTTTGATTTTTGAGAATAATAAAACTAAGAATATTGCTAAGACAAATGCAATTAAAATTTGAGGGAGAACTAACCAGAATTCAAATTCTGTTTTTAGTTCTGGGGGGGTGAAGTCAAAAGGTCCTACTTTAAGATCAGGAGATATTATAATGATATCATAAGTTCCTGAAGTTTCATTAAAAACAGGGACAGCTTCAGGAGAATATGTATGGATAACAAAAAGTCCTATTAACTGAGCTATGATAAACATACTCAATAATATTATTGTTATTTTTACATTATGTTTAATTTTCTGTTACCTCTTCTTTTTATTATTAAGAATAGTTTGTTTTTAAATTATTGGTTAACAAGTAAAAATTTTCTTAGGAGCTAAATCACAATCATTAATAACTAATATAACAGATGAAGGTTGTGAATCAGATTGAAAATAATATTTCTTTTTTCCTGTTCCTAGGATTTGACAATTTACACAATTATTATCACAGGTAAATTTTTCACTGTTTTCTTGATATTGTAAGACAAAATCAATTTTTGTAATTTCTGGGTTTGAGTCTCTTCTTTCTAAAGTAATTTCTAGATCTTTTGTTTGTTCATTGTAGCAAGCTTTTGTTATTTGTAATATAGAGTTTATTTTAAAATCTTTACATGTTATTTCAGGAGACATTAAGGGTTGTTTAATCATTTTAGGGATAATTATTGCTGAGATTAATGCTATTGCTGCTATGGATATAAAAATTAGTAAGACAACTGTTACAACTTGGGATACTGCTTTGATTTTCATATTAAACATGGACGATTGTCAGGAGTTTGTAAATTTATTTGAGATATTGTTTGAGTTCCATCACTTATTTCAATTGTAGTTGCATCTTCTATTATTGGAACTTTAAGATAAAATTCTCTATCACTTATTGAAGTTCCTCCTTCAATCTCTTGTTGTGTATCTTCTTGAGAGTCTAAATAGATTAGTTCAGGATTGAAATCATCTGATTGAATAATTTTTCCATCTTCTCTTAATAAGTTATATTCATATCCACCTACTCCATTTGTTCCTACACATCCTTGCTCAACTGTTTGAGATAAAACATTAAATTCATTATTTGAATTTATTCCCCTGATTAGATAATAATTATTATTTGAACAATCTTGAGAATCTGAAACTGCATGGCCTGTAATAGATGATGAAGATAATATTTTTGAGGCTATTAAATTAAGATTGTATTTTCCGTAATCTGTAGTTTTTAGAGATTTCATTACTCCTTGTTCTATTGATCTGTAATAATCTTGTTCAGAACAACCTTGATAACAATCGTTTGTGTATTGTTTGAATTCATTACAATTATTTTGGCAGTTTTTAGATCCTGAAGGTATTATTGAACCAACATATTCATCTGCTAAGTTTGCGAAGACGTGTCCGAACTCGTGGAGGATTACTGAATTAGGATGATTGGAGTTTAAACTTACTACATTCATGTAAGCTGTTGATTTTATTTTTTTAGGTTCTGTTTTTATTGCAATAATAAAATCATTTGGACAAAGAGATGCTGCTTTGATAACATTAGAATTATAACATAATATTCCTTTTCCTTGATAAAGTTCACATTCTGGACTGTAATCTATATAATAAATATTAAAGTTTGTTTTGTGGGAATTGAAAGGTGTTGAATCTAATAAATAGTTTGAGTAAGATTCTGCTTGTTGTTTTGTTGAAAAGAAAACTAAGTTAATTTTGTTTTCTCCATTGTAATTTAAAGTGTTACATTTTAAATCTGGAGATAATTGAATATTGTCTGAATTATTGAAAACTAATATTAAAACTACTGAGACAATTATAATGATTGTTATAACTAATCCTATCACTATCTTTTTTTGGTTGTCTGGGTACATATAGATATAAGAAAGAGATTATATAAAAAGGTTATCTTATACGAATAGTTTCCAAATTTCTTGGAACAGTAGTTTCAATTCTGTTTAGTTTGTAGATTGAAGAAGCTAAATCTATTGATTTTGAAGATTCTCCGTGGTTGATTATTACTCTTTTAGGACGTGGATTTGAGTGATTTATAAAATTTAATAATTCGTTTCGTCCTGAGTGTCCTGTAAATCCTTCAATAGTATGAATGTCCATTAATATTTTCACCATTTTATCTTTTCCTTCTACATTCATTTTAATTTGTTTATCTCCGTCTTGTAGTTGTCTTCCTAATCCTCCTGCTGGTTGATAACATACAAAAACCATTGCGTTTCTTTTGTTCTCTGAAAAGTGTTTTAAATATTCAACTGATGCTCCTCCAACTAACATTCCTGAAGTTGCTAAAACTACGCAGGGACCTCCTTCAATAACTTCTTTTCTTTCTTGTGCTGAACCTACACGTTTGAATATTTTTGAAACAAATGGATTTTTATCTTGGAATATTTGGTTTCGTACAATTGGATTTAGAAAATCTGGATAAGCTGTGTGAATAGCATTAATATCCCAAATCATACCGTCAATATAAACAGGAATATTTGGGAGTTTTCCTTGAGTTATAGCATCTTCTAAAATCAACATTGTTTCCTGAGATCTTCCTAATCCTAATTCAGGAATTAGAACTTTTCCTTTTCTCTCTATTGTTTTATTAATTAAATCTATTAGTTTTTCTTCTTGTTCTTTTCTTGGGGGTAAAACATTATCTTTTCCTCCGTATGTTGATTCAATGATTGCTGTTTCTAAACGATGAAAGTTTGTTGTTGCTTGATCTAGTAATCTTGATTTTCCGTATTTGAAATCTCCAGTATATAGTAAATTATGTAAACCGTTTCCAATGTTTAAGTGAACCATTGAAGATCCGAGGCAATGACCTGAGTTATATAATGTTAATCTTAAATCAGGGGTTATGTCTGTTACTTCGTTATAATCTAAAGTTATTGAATGTTTTACCATTTCTTTTATATCTTTTGAAGAGTATAATGGTGCTGTTGCTTGTTTGTATGATACTCCAATGAAATCTAGAGCTAGTAAAGATGCTATATCTCTTGTTGGGGCTGTCATGTAAATTGGTCCTTTGTATCCCATTTTATATAAGTAAGGGATAACTCCTGAATGGTCTAGATGTGCGTGGGATAAAATTATAGCATCAATAGAATGAATATCAAAATCAGAGATATCTAAGTAAGGAAATTTTTCTTTATCTGTATTTGCTGCAGGGTTAATTCCGCAGTCCATTATTATTTTTGAATTAGGTGTTTGTAATAGTAAACAAGACCTTCCTACTTGTCTTCCTCCTCCTAAAAATGTTACTCTAATCCACATTTCAACTTTTTCTGGATTCCATTCCTTGTATATACTTTTTCCTGTTGCATTCAAAAATCTTTTTCTGTAATTATTATTTTCATATAAAACTTCTCTGATGTTATCTGTGATTTTTGATTCAATTGCAGGAGATCTTTGAACAACTGGAGTCCAGAATGTTCTGTTTTTTATTTCGTTTAAAACAGAACCTTGTTTTCCGATAACAACTCCTGGTTTTTTTGCTTCTATGATTACCATAGATCTTTGAATGTCAAATATTATTTCTGTGACTTCTGCTTCATGATTTAATATGTTTCTAATTTCTTTTTCAGCTATTTCTGGTTTTAGTAATATTTTTTCATCTGCTCTTAACTCAATTCTTTTTTTTATTTTATTTACAACTGCTTTGATTTGCTGTTCTCCGTTTTTGAAAAAGTCCATATCATCTGTATATAGAACTATGTTTGCTCCTTCAAACAAAGCATTGGAAATTACTTTGGGAAGGTCTGCTAGAATTGTTTTTATAATGTCCATTTTTATTAAATTAGATAAGGAATATGATTATCTGTATGTAGGTTCAATTGTTTGCTCAACTTCTTGTTTAATTCCGTCTTTAGTTATTGTAAAGACGTCGATTCCGTTTCCTGAACCTACATCTCGTTGTGTTGAAGATTTTAGTGCTTCTACTGCTAATTCTACACCTTCTTTCATTGTCATATCTTTTTTATATTGTCTTTCTAATAAACCTAGAACAAAAGGCATACCTGAACTAAAGTTTGCGTCGTAATCATCTATTTTTACAACTCCTCCTGCTGGTTCTACTGAATATAATTCTGTTGTTCCGTCTTCGTTGTAGCCTGCAACTATCATTCCTACAATTGAAGGTATCATACTTGGGGTTCTTATATTTCTATAAGCCATCATTCCTATAAGAGAAGCTGCCTCTCTTACAGATGGTCTCATTTTTGATTTTAAGTGTTTTAATTTTAGTTCTGCTGCGACTACTTTATTTTGTAAAGCTATATCTGCTGCTCCACCTGTTCCAGCTGTTATTACATAATCATTTACTTTTTCTATTTTTCTTTCTTTTTTAGAATATACTAAAGTTCCTGCTGTAGCTCTTCTATCAGCTCCAACTACAACTCCATCTTTGCAAACTATTCCAAGAACTGTTGTACCTGATTTCAAAATGTTCTTCTTTATATCGTCATCCATTTTTAATATCTCTTATAACTAAGTGAGAATTTATAATCTATTATACTATATTTGGTTTATAAATCTTACGATTTAAACAGTTTAGGGTTTTTAAGATTATGGAATTAAAACCCCTCACAAATCCGCTCGCAAGCTCGCTTTCCATTTGTGGTCTAAAAATTTATTAATTTGAAAAATCTGAGTGGTTAATATAATATTTATTGATTATCCTCACAAAAAAGGAAGAGGGGTAAATATGTAGGAATAACTTTATTTCTCAACAACTGTAACACCTTGTTCCTTCAAACATATTTAATATAAATTTCAAAGAATTTTTTATAAGTATCTTTGAATCTTTCTAAAAGAAATCTTAATAAATAATCTTCTCTGTTGCTGTCAAAATGTTCTAAGGAATTTATGTATTTGATCCTTTGGGATTTTCTTATTATTAATGGAGGGTATTTGTTTTTCATTAAAATTAAATTAATTAGCAATCTTCCGACTCTTCCGTTTCCGTCTTCAAATGGATGAATATGTTCAAATCTTCCGTGGAAAATAGATACTAATTTTATTGGATGAATAATCTCTTTATTTTTATTATACCAATTAATTAAATTGTTCATTTCTTTATGAACTTTTTCAGGAGGAGTTGTTTTTAATTTTCTTCCAATTATAACATTTGGGACTTTTTTATAACCTTGTTGTATATCTAAATCTTTTGTAAGAATTTTGTGTATTTTTATAATGTTTTCATGAGAAATTTTGAATTTATTTTTTATAATTAAATCTATAACTTTTCTTGAGTTTCTTGTTTCGTAAATCTCTCTTAAATCTTTGTTTTTTATAGAAGCATTTTCAAACATAACAATTGCTACATCTTTTAAAGTTAATGAATTGCCCTCTAAAGCATTGCTTTCATAAGTGAAATTTGCTGTGAACCTATCAAATAAATCTTTTAGACTTGTTTTTGATAATTTTTTAATTATCTTTTTATAATCAAATTTTATCTGTTCTATTTTATTAAATTCTTCTTGTGTTAGAATATGGTCTGGTTTAGATCTCTTTAATATAAAATTATAATTTTCTTGCATTTCTTTTTTGTCAAAAAATTCATTTAATTGTTTTTTGGTTTCATTCTTATATACTTTTTCAAGAGAAATTGATTTTCCATCTGGAAGTCTAACTGACTTTACAGCATATTTATATTTTTTTCCTTTGATTGTTTTTTCTTTAAAATACATAGAATTAGTTATCCCTACATATTTATAAAGCTTTCTATTTTGTGGGGATAACTTTATTTCTCAACTATTGTAACCCCAGCTTCCTTTTTGAACTTGATTATATGCTCAACAAAGGATTCTATTTTTTGTTCATGAGATACTATGATTAATTGTTTAAGGTTTAATTGTGAGAGAACATCTCGAATTTTGTCAAGTTGTTGATCACTGAATCCATCTGTTGGCTCGTCTAGAATTACAATTTCTCTGGTTTTTATTTTGCTAAGTAGAGAGTTAATTGTTTGATTAAGAGCAAGACGATATGCTAATGCAATTGCTGTTCTTTCTCCTCCGCTGAGGAAACTATAATCTAATTCAAAATCTTGTTGTTCTATAACTGGTGTGAAATCTTCATCAAGGCGAATTGTAAAAATATCTGGAACTAAAATATTAAACCATTCATTAAGAAGTTTTGAGAATTCTTCTCTTAAAGTTATTAAAATGTTTCTTTCTATAAAAGAGATATTTGAGAGAAATTTATCAGATAACCATTGTTCTAGTTCTTCAGTATTATGAAGGATTAATTTAATTTCTTGTTTGTTTTTTATTTGTTCTCCTAATTCTTTTACTTGTTGTTCTGTCATTTGAATTTCTTTTGTCATCTCTGCGGTTTTTACTTCTGTTTCTTTTTCTTTATTTTTTGCAAGATTAAATTCCTGCTCTTTATTATCATGTTCAATTTGAATTTTTGAAAACTGTTCTAAAGATTTTTTTATTGTTTCAATTTGAGATGATAGTAATAGTTCATCCTTTTGTAAAATATTTAGTTGATTTTGAATTAATGTTTGACGTTGTTTTTTATCAACAAGTTGTTCGTGCTTTACTTTTGTTAGGTTCATATTATTAATTTGTTGGACAGCATCTTGAAGTGATTTTTTTGTTTCATCGAGCTGTTTGATTATATCTTGTTTTTTTATCTCGTGTTCTTGTACTTTGTTTTTGTGCTCTGAAATTTCGTTTTCGAATTTTGTTTTTATGTTGGCTTTGTATGTTGGATTTATTTCTTGTAAACATGTTGGACAGGATTCTAAATTAAAAATGTTTTTAATGAAAATATCATTTTCATCTATTTTTGATGTGAAAGATTTTATATTTGATAATATTTCTGTGTATTTTGTGTTGATATCCTCGATGAGGGATTCGTTTTCAGTTTTTTGTTTTTCAAAATCAACAAGTAATCTTAAATCAAGAGGAATACTTTCAATTTCTTGTATTTGATTTTTTAGTTGTTCTTGTTCTATATTAAAATTTTTTAGTAAATCTGTTTTGCTATTTAGAAAGATTATTGTTTTTTCTAATTCTTGTTCATATTTTCTTTTATCTTCTAATTTTTCTTTTATAGTTTTAAGTTCAAGCTCTATTTTTCTTCTTGAATCTGATAATAATAGGAATGTTTCGTATAATTTATTTTTTTCTTGATTTAGATTTTGGATAGATAAAAGTTTTTTGTTTTTGTTTTCAATTATGTCATCTAAATCTGTGATTTGTCCTTGTTTGTTTCTAATCTCTTCTCTAAGAGAGGTTGCAAAGAGAATTGTGTTTTCTTTTATTCTTTTGTATTTGTCAATTCCAAAAATGTGTCTTAAAGTGTTTAATCTTGATTCTGGATTTTCTAGAATTATCTGTTTCATTTCCTCTTGAGGAGTATAAACTGTAAATTTATACAAAAGGTTTGTTTTCTTTTCAAATTCTTTTGGGTAGTCAAGTAAATGAAGAACTTTATTTTTTAGTTCAGTAACTGACATTTCTTTTTTTTCTGTTTCTGTTTCAATGTAAGCTTTATCTTGCGAAACTGTTTTAGCTCTTTTTAGAGATCTTTCTATTAGAATATTTTTTCCATCTATTTCTAATTGAATAATTACTCTTCCTTGTTTAGTTCCATTTCTTAATAATGAGGTTCCTTTTTGTCCTGGTTGTAATCCAAATAAAGCAAATTCAATTCCTAACAAAACTGAAGTTTTTCCTGAACCTATATCTCCAGCTAACATTGTTGAACCTTTAGGAAATTCTATTTCTTGGTATTTGTAGCTTCTTATGTTCTCTAGAGTTATTTTTTTTATTATCATACTAGACACCTCTCGGTTTCCGCGAAAACTTTTAGTTTTCGGGGCCCCAAAATTTTTAATTTTGAGACTAGTGAACTTCCCCTTATTTTTGAAAAATCTTTGATTTTCATTTTATTTTCAGAGTTCGTCTGACCTCACTATATAATCTTTCTAAATATACATTTGATTTTTCATCTTCTTGTTTTTCTAAACTTAGAGTGTGGATTAATGGGAGAATGAAATCATTGAATTTTGAAGGGTCTTTTTTAGATTGTTCTTCTACAATTTGAATTTCAACTTTTTCCATATCAGAAGATTCAATTTTAATCTCAGCTTGTTCCCCTTCTTTAGATTTTAATTTTGATGTGTTTCTTAAAAAAGCGAGAGTGTTTTTTTGTTCTAGGTATTTTTCTATTTTTTGGAAATCTATATTTGAGGGTTTTCCTCTTTCAAGTTCTCCGTGGAGTCTTAATAAAACTATTTTATCTTCGAGGTTTTTGTTTTCAAATTCTGAGATTATTTTTTCTGTTGCTGTTAATGCATCAGTTATTTGTAGATGAAATATTTCAACTTGTTTTATTGGAAGTGGGACTTTTTCAAATTTATTTAATTCTGTATCTACCATGTAAAACTGTCCGTGGTGAAGTTCTTCTAGTTCTTCAAAATTATTTGGAAATGTTGGGCCTGCATATATGAAGTTACCTTTTGGGTTGTCTATGTGAAGATGTCCTATAGCATAATAATCACATTTTGGTAGTTTATCTTCATCTACTGAATCTATTGGAAGAGTTCCTTTTGCAAATGTAAGTGTTGTATGGAGCATGAAAATTTTATATAATCCTGGAGTTTCGTTGAATTTTATTTTTTTTAATTCACTAACTTCTAATCCTGATTTTTTTCCGGGATATCCATATATTGCTACATTTTTGTGGATTATAGGGTTAAGAATTATTTCATAGTCTTCTGAATTTGGGTCTCCTTTAATTTCAGGATTGTAAACATTTTTGCAAAATCCTGCGTGTTCTAATACATCTAAAAATGTTTTTCCAGAGGCAGAGTAGTCATGAGATCCTGCGATTATGAAAACAGGTATTTTTGTTTCTTTAATTTTTTTGAAGATTGAAAATGTTTCTTTTAATATTTCTATTGGAGGATAAGCAGAATCAAATAAATCTCCAGATATTAAAATAAACTCTACACCTTCTTTTATTGATATGTCGACTGCTTTTTTGAAGCTATCTAGATTTAGTTGTTGTAATGAAGGAATTCTCCAAGCTCCAAGATGACAGTCTGCTAAATGAGCAAATTTCATGTTTAATTTAGAAAAAGTTGAGAGATATTTAAAGATAGTTGTGATAAAATGTATAGCTTTTTAAAGTGTGTTTGTGATGAATATATAGGTAAAGAGAAGTTTGTGAAGTAACAAACTTCTCTAAGAAGAACTTTGAAGGAAGCAAAATCTTGCAGTCTCGAACTGTGCAAATTTCACAAATCGAATTATTCAAAGTTCTCTAAAGATTGGAAAATTTGAAAGAATACAAAAATTCTATAGAAAAATAGGATTCTAATAAAATTACAAGAGTAATTGAGTTTTATTCTTTATTATAAAAAATGAACACAAAGAAAAATATAACCTTAAATAGAAAAATGGGAATAAATTCTCCTATGTATATTTATGCTACAGAAATGACTTCTAAATATTATACCAAATTGAATATCTGTGGAAAAAATGTATTGTCAATTATTGGTTCAGGAGATCAAATAATTGATGCTTATTTTTATGGAGCAAAAAAAGTTGTTGGGTTTGATGTTAATAAAAATGCTCTGTATTTTACAAAACTTAAAATTGAGGCAATAAAAAAATTAGATTATAAAACTTTTTTGAAGTTTTTTGGAACAGGCAAAGTTGATGCAGAAATGGACTTTGAGGTTTATTTGAAATTTAGAGATAAATTAGAAAGAGATGTGAAAGATTTTTTTGATAAATTATATAAACTGTATAAATGTGATGGGAAGAAATTGAGTTTGTCAAAAATTTTTAGACAGAGAGATGGTTATAGAGATATTAGGTTTGTTGTTGGTTATTTGAAAAATAATAAAAATTATAATAAAATTAAAAAAATACTCTCTAGGAAAAAATTGAGTTTGAAAAATGTTACTCTAAAGAATATTGTTAAGATAAAAGAAAAATTTGATTTTATAAATTTGTCGAATTCTCCTAATTATTATGTTGATAATCTTAAAATGGTAAAAAAGGTTAAATTTTTTCATAAAGAAATTTTGCTTGTTTTGTCGAAAAAATTAGAAAAGGGTGGGGTGATTTTCTTTTATAATTATGATAAAATTAGTTCTATTATGAATCAAAAAAAATCTATTGATGATATTGAGAAAAAAGGGAGTTTTAATGTTTCAAGATTTATTTTGAAAAAGGGTTTTAATAAAGGTAGAAAGGATAAAATTATTATTTTATCTAGAGATTAGTTTATTAGAGATTTTTATGAATTCTTCTACTGATAAATTTGTCCAGGGGAGTTTTTTATTGTTGTCTTTTGGGATTAAATGAAAATGTACATGAGGAATATATTGATCTGCGTTTTTTCCATTGTTTAGCAATATATGGCAAGAAGAGTATTTTTTTCTTAATTTTCCTGCAAAATCAGCAACTTTTGATATTAACTTAATTAAGAGTTCTTTAGGCATATCTTCTATAAATTCATAGTGTTTTTTAGGCACTACAAGTAAGTGTGTTTCGTTGTTGTTGTCTGGTATACTAAGGAAAGAATACACAAAAGAATCTTGAAAAATAGGTACTACAGGGTATTTTTCTTTTGGTCCTTTTATGTGATTATCATGAGAGTTTTTATGATTGCTTATGAAATCACAGAAGATACAGGCTTTCATGTTTTAGCTACTGAATGGTGATATAAAAAACTTTGTTTTTTATCCTTCAAAATTTAAATTACACATGAAAAATTTTGAGTTATAAAAAGCTTTTTATAGTGATTTCTCAATATACAATAACCTACAATGGTGGAAAAAGATCCCCCTTCCGAGAAAGATATGCAGAAGACTTTTGAAGAGGAAATAAAGAAACCATATTACAATATTTTCTATTTAGATAACTTCAAGCTTCAGTATGAAAAGTTAGATGTTTCTATAGTTATTCCTACATATAATCGATGCCCGTATAAACCTGGGACTTTGAAAGAGAATAATAATCCTCTGGTTTGGGGTATAAAGACTGCTTTAATGCAAAAACCAAACGTAAAAGAGATAATAATTGCAGATGATAATAGTCAAGATAATACAGAAGAAATTGTTAGAAAATATCAAGATTATTCTGAGAAGAATAAACTTCCTAAAATTATTTATATTAAACATAGAAAAAGAAAAGGAATAAGTGCTATACGGAATTTGGGATCTAAACAAGCAAGTGGGAGATATATTTTATTTATTGATGATGATTGTTTTGTTACACCTTATATGGCACTTGGAGCTATTTATACATTTGAGGAATTGGAAAAGAAAGGAGTGAAGATTGGAGCTGTAAATCTTCCAACATATAATAGATCAAGTGTTCCTAGTGGATATTTAGGAAAGAAGGAGATAGGAGTTTTAGATTTTGTAAAAGGGATATATAAATCAAATAAAGATTTTTTTCCTGCTGAATATTTAAATCCTGAAATGAATGGTGCTAAATTTTTGAATCCTGAATTACAGATTTTAAGTCCTTTTTCAATTCTAAACCTTAATACAACTGCACTAGTTTCTAGAAAAGCTTTTGAAGAAGTAGGAGGATTTAGGGAGAAATTATTGAGGAGAATGGAAGATAGAGAATTTGGAGCTTCACTTGTTGAGAATGGATATTCTATTTATTTTTCACCTGATCCTAAGTTTCATTGTGTTCATGGAAGTTATGGTTTGAAAACAGGGAGAATGTTTGAAGGAGAGGATTGGTTTAAGAAATTAGATAAAAGTATTTCATTGAAAAAAGCTATGGAGATTTGTGATGATCCAAAAGAAGATACAGGAGCTAGAATAGATCCTAAGGATTATATTTATGAATCAATTTTAACATTTTTCTTTTTAGCTTATGAAAGAAATAGGAGAGGAGCAATAAAATGGATTCAGAAAGTTTATGAAGAATTTGTTAGAGATGGAAAAACCGGATTATTTGGAAATGATAAAATTCCTACTCCTGGAGAGAGTGAAAGAAAAAAAATATGGTTTGATGCTATAAATGAAGGTTTAGAATTGATAAAACAAGAAGAGAGGGATAATATTAAGAATATTAATAAAACAATTAGAGAAATGCAGAAAGAGAAAAAGATGAACGACAATATAATAAATATTCTTGGAAATTTATAATGAATATTCTTATAGAAAATCCAAATTTTTATCCACTATTAGGTGGAGTTGAAACTTATATGGATAATGTTTCTCAGGAATTTATGAAAAAAGGCCATAAAGTTACAATACTTTGTAGTAATCCAGATAATAAAGAAAAAAAAGTTGAATATTATAAAAAAATCAAGATAGTTAGGTATGAAACTCCTGTTTTAAGAAAGGGATTGGTTTGGAGTTGGCCACTTGCTCATCAAAAAATAATTGGAGAAAAATTAAAAGAAATGTTGGAGAAAGAAAAATATGATCTAGTGATAACAAGAAGTGTGATTTTTATTAAACCAAATTTAAAGTTTTTTGATAAAGAAAAAATATTTTATATTCCTCCTTGTGTTATGAAAGAATTTTTTGGAAAGATGTTAAAACATATTCCTATGAAAATCTTTATGAAATATTATCTTAATTCGAAGTTGTTATCTAAAATGGAGAAAAATGGAGTTAAGAAAGTACAATATGTTCTTCCGTTGAGTAAAATGGTTAAGAATAGAATTATTAAGAGATATAAAGTTAGTGAGAAAAATGTGAAAGTTGTTAATCCTGGGATAGATTATAAAAAATTTAAGACAGTTGATTTGAAAAATAATAATGTTATTTCTGTTGGAAGGTTGAGTAGTGAAAAAAATGTTATTTCATTAATTGAGGCATTTAAATATGTAAAAAATGGGAATTTGATAATTGTAGGGGGTGGAGGAGATTATGAAAAGAAACTTAGAGATTTAACATTGATGTATAAACTTGAGAATAAAATTAAGTTTGTGGGATGGCAAAAAAATCCAGAGAAATTTTTGAAAGAATCTTCTGTTTTTGTTTTACCTTCAAAATATGAATCATTTGGGCATGTTTTTCTTGAAGCAATGGCTTCTGGAATTCCTTGTGTTGCATTTAAACCAGATGGAAAGAAAATAATTACTGCAGCTGATGAAATTATTAAAGAAGGTAAGACTGGATTTTTAGTTAAAGATGAAAAAGAAATGGCTGAGAAAATTGATTTATTATTAGGAGATGAAGAGTTGAGGAAGAAGATGGGAAAAGCAGGAAGAAAAGAAGTTGAGAAATATTCTTGGGAAAAGACAGCTAAAGAAATTTTGAAATTTGCTGAGAAATAATTATTCCTCCTGAGAAATCCGCTACCTCCCCTTTCCCCTCCCAGATTCCCGTTTCTCACCCAAAAAATTATTAATAGAAAGTAGATAAAAATATTTGGAAATTGATAAATACAAACTTTATAAGTTAACATTCTATAAAATAATTTGTTAAACTTTCCAATAGTCAAGTTTAAAATACTAGAAACCTCAAACGGTCTCTAGCTACTTCCCTCTAGAATTTGTTAAACTTTCCAATAGTCAAGTTTAAAAATGAAGAAAAATTCAATATAACATGGCAATAGGAGAAGATTTTGATATTGCATCAAGTGCATTATTTGGTTCTGAAGTAGATTTTAATTTCTTGATTTTAAGAGTATTATTTGGTATTTTGTTAATTATTATAGGTATTCTTCTAGGTAAAATAGTAAAGTATGGTTTAAAGAAATTGTCAGATAGACTTGAGCTTGAAAAGAACATTAAACAAAGTTTTATTGATTTGATATTAACAGTTATAAAATGGAGTATTTATGTAATTTTTATTAATTTAGCATTGTTCCAGGTTCCGATTCCTAGTTTTACAAATGCCATAACAAATATATTGGTTGTTATCCCAGCGTTTACAGCTTCTTTAGTTTTGATTGCAATTGGGTTTGGAATTGCTGTTTATTTAAGAGAAGTTATAGAAGATAGTGAAATAAATGGATGGAGAATTTTATCTCAGTTCTTTTTTATATTTATTTTGTATATTTTTGGAGTTTATGCTTTGAAGATTTCTTTGGTTTCACTTGATAACTTTTTTACAAATATAATAATTGTTGTTTTAACTATTATTGCAGGAATTGGAATAACTTATTATATTATTAAGAATGAAGGAAAACATCATAGAGATAAAGATTGATTGAAAATATCAATATTTATAAATAATGGATTCTTGTAAATTTAAAGCGAGAAGAGGAATGTTTGATTTTCTCTTGCTGTGGACTGCTCGTCCTTTGCAGTATCCGACTGCGCAGTTCCTCGCTGCGGAAAACAAACATGGTAGAAGTATGGGATAATTTTGTTGAAAGTATTTATTCTATTAATTTAAATGAAGTTCTTCTTAATGTTATTATTGCTGTTGCATTGATTGTTGTTGGAGTTATTTTAGGAAAGGTTGTGATGGTTTTGTTAAGGAGATTGAGTGAGAGATTAAGATTAGAGAAAATAATTAAGTATAATTTTATTGAGTTTGTTCTTGTTGTTGTTAAGTGGGCAATTTATGTAATTTTTATTAATATGGCTTTTATTCAGTTAGATATTCCTTCTATTACAAATGGGATTACTGCTGTATTATCTGTATTTCCTACTTTGGTGGCTGCTTTGTTATTAATTGTAGTTGGATTTGGGATAGCTACTTATTTAAGAGATTTAATTATTGAAACAGGAATTGAAAATGAGACTATTTTAGCTGGGATAATTTATTATTTTACAATTTACATATTTGTTTTCTTTGGGTTAAAGAGTGTTCTTGGAGGCCAAGATAGAAATTTTGTTGATATGTTAATCTTGATTGTTACTGCTTTGATAGGTATTGGATTGGTTCAGGGGCATTTGAAGGGGCGGAGGGGTTAGTTTATAATCTCCCAGACATAAAGTTTTTCAAAAAAAATATTTTTTTCTGTAAGTTTTATTTTTTTATAATTTAATTTTTTTATTAATTGATTTATTTTTTTCATTGGAGTAAAGGAAGATGTTAAGAGTAATATTTTTCCTTTTTTTTCTAGATGTGATTTAGCTTGTTTGAGAAATTTGATAATTGTTTCGTCACCTTGTTTTCCTCCTGTTGTATCTTTTTGCTTATCGTGTTCTGATTCTGGGAGATAAGGTGGATTAAAGATTATTAAATCAAATTTCTGTTTTATGTTTTTGAATAAATTAGATTTAATTGTGATGAGTTTTTTAGATTTTAGATGTTTGATTACTTCTGAATCAATGTCTGAGCAAAGAATGTTTTTTTTGGAGATTCCTGATTTTATACAAGTTTTAGCTTGAATTCCTGAACCTGAACCCATGTCAAGAACGTGGATAGAAGATAGTTGGGGTTTTGAAAATTTTGAAAGATAAAGTTTAATTTGTTCTGATAATAAAAAAGAATCTTCTGCAGGATTATACATTTTATGAAAATAAGTTAGTTAACCAGTCTGGTTTTAGAATTACTAATAATAATCCTCCTAGAGCAAGTAATAAAACAACTGCTAGAATAATTATTATAATTAGTGTTTTTTTGGATTTTTTTTGGATTTTTGGAACTGGTTGTTGAGTTTGTAATTGTTTTGGTTGGGTTAATGTTTGAGGAGGAGATGGAGGGTTTGTTGATTGAGTGGTTGGGAATTGAGTGTTAGGCATTGTAGGTGGTTGGGTTGGTGAAGTTGGAGTTATTGTTTGTAGTGATGTTTCTGTTTGATGGTTGATTGTAGGTAGAATTGATTTTGTTTGAGATTGTTGTGTTGGTTGAGATGTTATTGTAAGAGGTGTATTTGATGTTGGTTGAGTTTGTTGAGATGTTTGATTTTGTACTACTCCTGAACTAATTGCATTTGCAGAATCATTAATATCTTGTATAGGATAACCTGCATCTAAAAAAGATTGTTTTGCTTTTTCTAAATCTTCTCCTCTTTCTAAAGAATGTTGTAAACCTGACATAATATCTTGTCTTTGCATATAATTAATAGTAAATAGATGTTTATAAAATTAATGAAGAATGCTACAACCACTCTGACTCGATAGCCTCCTTGGTCGGCTATCTTGTTTTAGGAATTTATTAATGAAAAGAAAATTTAATAATATTAATTTTTTGTAAAGAAATATGAAGGCTAATAGATTAAAAACTTGTTAGAGTTTCAGAACTTGATTGTCTTGCATTAAATGTACGCTTTCTCCAAATTTGTAACCTAATTCTTTTGCTAAATCTACCATTCCTGTTTCTTGTTTAATATCTCCATGAGCTGGAATTATATTTTTTGG
>Ga0180007_10002016_pt1 | contig 25262 bp, 31 predicted proteins | sample MM_PC_MetaG_FD_121122 | JGI IMG/M metagenome (GOLD analysis project Ga0180007, IMG submission 121122) | Groundwater microbial communities from the Aspo Hard Rock Laboratory (HRL) deep subsurface site, Sweden - MM_PC_MetaG | ecosystem: Environmental > Aquatic > Deep subsurface > Groundwater... | reverse complement strand
TCCCACTATTGCTAATGGTAGTCCCATGCCCAAAGTAATCACTCCTGTTCTTGCCCATTTGTAGCTGTTGTTGTTTTTGGTTATTTCTGTTTCTATTGATTCTATGTATGCTTCTGTTTCTTCGTTTGTTATTTTGTTTGTTATGTCTGTCATTTGTATTGTTTGTATGTTTGTTCTATTTCTTGTTTTTTTTCTGTGATTTTTGTATATATTTTGGAATCCATATATATGCTTTTAATTATCATTGTTCCTCCTATTAAAATCATTCCCGCTCCTAATACTAGAGTTCCTGGTCCTAATAGGCCGGAAAGCATTACTATTGGTAGGCTAGAAGAAGCGGTTATCATTCCTCCTGTAAAGTATTTATCGCTATGGGCTTTTTCTATTATCTCTTTTTCTACTGATTGTATGTATGCTTTTCTTTCTTTGTTTGTTATTTTGTTTGTTATGTCTGTCATTTGTATTGTTTGTACGTTTGTTCTATTTCTTGTTTTTTTTTTTCTATTTTTTTTAATTTATTATAATACAAAGGTATGCTTTTAAACATCATTATTCCTCCTATTAAAATCATTCCTATTCCTAATACTATTGTTCCTGGTCCTAATAGACTGGAACACATCGCTATTGGTATGCTGGAAGAAGTGGTTATCAATCCTCCTGTAAAATATTTGTTATCATCATATTTTTTTTTCTAGTTCTGTTTTTACTGATTCTATGTAAGCTTTTTTTTCTTCTGTTGTTAGTTTGTTTGTTATGTCGTTCATTTGTATAGTTTGTTTAGTTCTTCTTCTTTTTTCTCAAATTTGGTGGATCCATAAAGACCGCTTATAATTCCTAGTATCATTATGGGGCCTCCAATTACTGGGGTAAATATTGTGGCTACAGCACCAATGATTAATGTTATTGCTCCCCCACTCGACAGTTTGTAGTAAATTCCTTTGTTTAGCTCGTTTTGTAGTGAATACTTGTATGCTTTTCTTTCTTCACTTGTTATTTTGTTTGTTATGTCGTTCATTTGTAAAGTTTGTTTAGTTCTTTTTTTGTTTGTTTAAGTTGTTTTGTGTATTTATCTTTGTCTTTTTCATCTTGTATTATGCTACTCATACAACTTGCACCTCCAATAAGTCCTATTGCAGCTCCAACTATTGGGTTTAGTAACATTATTATTATGCCCAGTCCATAGACAATTGCTCCTCCTTTGAATATTATATTTCCTGCATTATATGTCACTATCTCTTTTTCTACTGATTGTATGTACGCTTCTTTTTCTTCTGTTGTTAGTTTGTTTGTTATGTCTGTCATTTGTATAGTTTGTATGTTTGTTCTATTTCTTGTTTTTTTTCTTCGATTTTTTTATACATTTTGAAATATGCGTGTGCACTTTTAAACATCATTGTTCCTCCTATTAAAATCATTCCTATTCCTAATACTATTGTTCCTGGTCCTAATAAGCCTGAAAACATTGCTATTGATATGCTAGAGGAAGCGGTTATTATTCCTCTCGTAGAATATTTGTTGCCATCATTTTTTTCTTTTAGTTCTTTTTCTACTGATTTTATGTATGCTTCTTTTTCTTCTGTTGTTAGTTTATTTGTTATGTCTGTCATTTGTATTGTTTGTTTAATTCTTCTTCTTTTTTCTCAAGTTTGGTGTATCCATAAAGACCGCTTATAATTCCTAGTATCATTATGGGGCCTCCAATTACTGGGGTAAACATTGTGGCTAAAGTACCAATGATTGATGTTATTCCTCCTCCACTCAGCAGTTTGTAGTAAATTCCTTTGTATAGCTCGTTTTGTAGTGAATACCTGTATGCTTTTCTTTCTTCACTTGTTATTTTGTTTGTTATGTCGTTTATTTGTATAGTTGTTCTAGGTTTTCTCTTGTTTGTTTTATTTTTAAATATTTTTTATCCAATTGTTTAAAGGCATTATAAATACTACCTGCAAACATTAAGCTACCAACTAATAACACACCTACTACTGAAGGTCCAATAACTGGCATTAATAGTATGCTTGAAACCGTTACACAACCACTTCCGAGCACGTATTTCATGCTATGGTCTTTTTGTTCTAGTTCTTTTTCTATTGATTGTATGTATACTTTTTTCTCTTCTTTTGTTAGTTTGTTTGTTATGTCTGTCATTTGTATTGTTTGTATGTTTGTTCTATTTCTTGTTTTTTTTCTGTGATTTTTGTATATATTTTGGAATCCATATATATGCTTTTAATTATCATTGTTCCTCCCATCAATATCATTCCCAATACTAGTGTTCCTGGTCCTCCTAATATCGTTATTGGTAGGCTAGAAGAAGCGGTTATTATTCCTCCTGTAAAGTATTTGTTGCTATGGTCTTTTTGTTTTAGTTCTTTTTCTACTGATTTTATGTACGCTTCTTTTTCTTCTGTTGTTAGTTTGTTTGTTATGTCTGTCATTTGTATAGTTGTTCTAGGTTTTTTTTTGTTTGTTTGATTTCTTTTTTATATTTTACAGATTTTTTGATTCTTGTATAACACATTGTTATGATTGCACCATAGCCAATTGTGGTGGTTGCTACGAGTCCGATTATTGGAATTGATGATGATACTGCAATTGACACCGCCAGCCCTACCATCGTAATTTTGCAGATAGTACTCAGTTCCTTTCTTTCTAGTTCGTCTTCTACTGATTGTATGTGTGCTTTTTTCTCTTCTGTTGTTAGTTTATTTGTTATGTCGTTCATTTGTATAGTTTGTTTAGTTCTTTTTTTGTTTTTTCCATTTGCTTTTCATTTTTTTTAGAAATTAATGTTGATTTCCGATCTCCTAGTAACGCAGTTGAAATTCCTGTAATCGCTGCTGACATTGAAATTAATGGGTTGAAGAACATTAAGATACCACTTATCATCACCAATCCTATACTTGCAGCAAAGTAATTGCCGGAATGGTCTTTTTTGTTCAATTCATGTTTTACTGATTCTATGTACGCGTCTCTTTCTTTAGTTGATATGTATTCAAGATTATTCAGTTTTTTTTTCTTTTCTTTTGTTGTTTTTATCTTCATGATTTCTATTGCTTGCCAATAGTCGTATCCGTTTTTTCTTTCTTGTTTTAATCCTTTTTCTTCTAGCAGATATTTCATCCATTCAGGGTTGTTTAACACGTTGTAGACTTTTAGTGGTACTTCAAGTGATGTTAATTTATTCATGTTTGCTTTTGATTCTTCTATTGTTTGCAAGGCGATGTCTTCACATAAGTTTGAGATGTTTGTTATTAGTGTACCTTTTTCTGTGAGCAGTTCTTTTGCGTTTTTTATTAAGTAATGCAGTAAGCCTACTCCTTCGTATGCGTTGTCATCTATGCTTTTTGGTCTTGGAATGTATGGTGGGTTGCAGACTATGAGGTCGTATTTTTTCCCTTTGAGTAATTTTTGTGCGTCTCCTATGAGTATTTTTGCTCTTTTATCATCAATGTTTGTTTCTGCGCATTCGCGGGTATTTGGGTTTAGGTCTATCATAGTCATTTCTTCTAGATTTGGCGCTTTTGAGAGTAAGTATTTTGATATGAATCCCGAGCCAAATCCTACTTCTACTGCTGTTTTTACGTTTGTTAAGTCTTCATTTTTTAGTGCTTTGCAGAATAGCATTGTATCGATTGATGGTCCCCAGACGCCTAAATATTTTCTTTGTTCGAATTCGAGACTTACTCCATCGTATTCTGTGATTTTTGTGTGCGATCCGTATAGTGCGAACAGTGTGTCTCTTTTTGCTGGTTCCAACTGTGATATCTTGTGGTTGTCGGTCATGAGAATTGGATTTTCAAAGGTTATTATGTGTTCTTTTTTTTCTTTTGCGTGTGTGTATGTTCTTTTTCCTTTTTCGTCTTTGTCTTGTCCCATTATCCTTGCTAATTCATCGCCGTTTGCATATATTTCTTGTTTTGTTAGTTCGTCGTTGAATTTGATTATCATTTTGGTTCTTATTTTATTTTATTGTTTTTAGGTATTCTTCTTTTGTTAGTATATCGAGGCTTTTTATGTAAAAGCATTCTTGGTTGTTTGCAGAAACGAGTATGTGCGGGTTTATTATTTGTGACTCTTCTCCTCTCCATTGTTCTGGTGTTGTTTCTCCTATCAGGTATAGTTGTTCTTTTGGTGTGCTTTTCGCGATTTCGAAAAGTTCTTTTTCATCTTTATCGCTTAGTAGTCCTTCAAATTTTGTTTGGTATGTTTGAGGGCCAATTTTTTTGTATTTTTTATATGTCTTATTTTTCACATAAAATTTTAGGTCGTTGGAAAAGGAGTATTTGAACTTCATTTCTTTTTTATCATAATATATTTCTAGGCTTTTTCCAATTTGTAAAAGAAAGATTCTTGGGAGTTCTTCGAAATTAACTTCTATGCCTGCATAATAAGTTTGAATTAATATTTGGTAGTTTTGTGTTTCGGAGAACACTTTGTAGATTGCAAATCTTGGTAGTTGTGTGTCTACGTTGTTTACCTTTGTTTGTATTGGTCTTGCTAAGAATTCAAGGTTTAAGGGTTTGTATATCTGGTTTGTTAGTTCTTTTTTTAGTTCGTTGACAATATTTTGTTGGATGTTTTTATCTTCTTCTTTTTTTGGTGTTTTTTTTGCTATTGCTTTTCTTAATATTTCTATTCGTTTCTCGTCGGTGTTTGGTTTTTCTTTAAACGCATTTTCTATTGTTTGTGTTCCTATAACTAGTTTTTCTCCCATCTTAGTCGGTTGAGAAGCCAGTTTAATATATAAATGTTATGTTTTTCACTACTAAAAAATGATGAAAATAATTCTTTTTTTAGAAAAATATTTGGTGGAGCATTTACACGGAGGGTTTTTACACGGGGGGTGTTGGCTAAGAATATGTGTTGCTCCACCTCTTTTTTTATTATGAGTATATCATGTCTGCGTATTCGTAGACTGATACTGTATATGATTTGTCGTTTTTTATTTGGTCTTTTTTTTCTTCGTTCATTATTTGATCAAGTTTCATGTTTTTCACCTCTATTTGTTTGCATCACCCATTATGAGCGAATCAATGTTTATTCCTGAAATTTTTGTTGTTCTATCTTCTTTTAATCTGACTTGTCCAAGATAGTTCTTTTCAGGGTGTGTTGTGTATTTGTGTAGTGGTGGTCCCATTGGTATTCTTTTTTGTGTGAACACAGGTGTGTTGTCTCTTTCACCGATTTGGATTATTTTTGTTTCATATTCTGTTGGGTCTGGTTGCCAGCTTCCTTTTTTACCGTAGCAAGCAGTTTTCACATCATTTTGTGTGTGTAGAACTATGATTTGTTCAGTTTCTGGAGGAATCATTAGTTTTTCATAAAATTGTTTTGTCAGGCTGTTTTCTAATTTTTTAAGGTTGTAAACTGTGACTTTTCCAACTTCAGCTCCTAAAAATACGTTCTTTTCTTTTTTCACAATTGGTTTTCTTGTTTTAAGCAGGTTTTTTATGAATTTCGGCACAATCATCACCTTTTAGTAGTTACCATGGTTGTTATAGTATTTAAATGTTTCGATTTTTAACCACTTCACAGTAATAAATATTATTTAGAAAAGGTTATAAAAGAGAAGTTTCTCCTAAAAAAAACATGAATCAGATACAAAAACCAGACTACAAAGGCAAGAGTATTGTGAACTTGATGAGTTCAATAATCAGAAGTTTTGATGGTGAAGTTATGTATAAAACACTAAAAACTCTACCACCTGAAACAATAAAAAAATACAAAAATGTAATCTTGATAGTTATTGATGGTTTGGGCTATAATTACTTGAAGAAGAAAGATTCTGAATCAAAGCTTAACAGTTACTTACAAGTTAAGCTAACTTCTGTTTTTCCAGCGACAACAGCTTGTGCAATATCAACCTTTTTTACTGGCTTAGCACCCCAACAACACGCAATGACTGGGTGGTATATAAACCTAAAAGAACAAGGTGTTGTTGCATCAATTCTGAGATTCACACCAAGATTTGGTTCTTGTAGTTTATCAGATTATGGTATTAAAGCAAAGCATGTTCTAGATCAAAAAACTGTGTTTGAAAAAATAAAAGCGCAATCAGCAATTGTAACTCATAAAATCATCACCCAATCAGAGTTTTCAAGATATGTAAATCAGCATTCAACAATTTTAACTTACGAAACATTAAAGGGTTTTACAAGACAGATAAAAAAAGCCACTATATCAAATAATAAAAGAAAATATGTCTATGCTTATTGGGGAGAGTTAGACCATTTTAACCACGAGTTTGGCGTTGGAAAAAAAGAATCAGAAGAACACTTTAAAGAAATAGAATTAGAAATAGAAAAATTAATACAAAGACTGAAAAACACAAATTCTTTGATATTAATCACATCAGATCACGGATTTGTAAACATCCCTCCCAAAAACAATATCATGATGGAAAAACATCCAAAGATACAAGCCTGTTTAAGCGCTCCTCTTTGTGGCGAAGGAAGAGCAGTTTATTGTTATGTGCATCCAGACAAAGCTAAAGAATTTGAGAGACTTGTTAAGAAAGATTTTAAGAATTATTGTTATTTATTCAAAAGCCAAGAACTAGTTAAAAAGAATTTTTTTGGGTTGTTCAAACCCAATGCTAAATTGGCAGACAGGATTGGCGATTATACATTGATTTGTAAAGATCAACATAGAATAAAAGACGTTATAGTGCAAGATAAAGAGAAAAAAAAGATTCTTCCCGGACACCATGGGGGTGTTACTGAAGATGAGATGTTTGTACCATTAATCATTATTGATTGTAAATAGTTTTAAAAATAAATTAATTTCCATTCTGCAAATTGTTATCTGAAAACAAAATCAAGAATCTTTTAGAAACAAATATTTCTTCATTTCTAGAAAATGACTTTTTCCAAACAGGTTACGATGTTATCAAACATGTTTACGATGGAAGGGTTTGGATTGTTGGTGGATTTGTGTTTTGAGCTGTGGTAAAAATTCTTTATGACTATGATGCTCCTTTAAAGGATATTGATTTGATGCTAGAGGAAAAATTTCCTTTGACTGAATTTGAAACTCCAAATAATTGGGTTAGAGATAAAAGTTATTTCGGTGCTTTAAAATTGAGAGGTCCTGAAGGGAATATAGATATTTGGTGCTTGCCACGAATTTCATACTTGAAAAACTCAAACTTAGGTTGTTCTATAAATTCTTTTTTGCAAACTGTACCTTTAAATGTTCAGGCGTTGTCATATGACTTAACTGATAAGGTCATTTTTGGTTCAGATGCTTTGAAATCTTTACAGCAAAAGGCGGTTCGAATTCAGGATTATTCCAGAGCATTAGATGATGCCACAAGACATAATTTAACATTGAACGAGTTTATTGGGAAAAAAGCTTTGCAGTATAATTTCAAACCGATTTTTTATGATTTTCATAATGCTTCCGTTCTTAAGAAATAATAAATTAAAAGGTTTCAGTAGTTACTCCTTGTCATCAATTGTGTTTTCAGTCGGGGATATCATAAATTAAAAGGTTTCAGTAGTTACTCCTTGTCATCAATTGTGTTTTCAGCCGGGGATAACATCATCATTAACCTTTAATTTATGGTTCAAAAATTGTGATTTCTTTTTATTGTTAATTTTTGTTAACATCATCATTAACCTTTAATTTATGTTTCGAAAATCAATGTTTTTGTTGCAGGATTAGTTAGTAGCTTTTTGCAAAATACGCGTAGTGTTTTGCTTTTTTATCACAATAAACACATTTCTTGTTTGGTTTTTTCTGACCTAAAGGTATGTTTAGTGATTTTGCACCACCGCTCTTGTCTTTTATCCAGTCTTCGCACTCGACTCCACCACACCATGGAACAAAAGCGATTTTTTTGGCGTTTATCACGCTTTTCATCGCGTCGAAATCATCTGTTTTTACAATGCTATCATCAAGTTGTTTTTTTGCTTTTAAAAATAGATTTGTTTGTATTTCATCAAGTAATTCTTTTGCTCTCTTCTTTACATCTTTGAATTTCACTGCTTCTTTAGCGCCTGTATCTCTTCGGGCAATCATTACTTGTTTATTTTCTAAATCTCTTGGTCCAAGTTCAATTCTTAGAGGCACTCCTTTCATTTCCCATTGGTGGAATTTCCATCCTGGACTATAATTATCTCTTTCATCAAGTTCTGTGGAGAATCTGTTAAGTGTTTTCTTAAGTTCTCTTGCTTTTTTCAAAACTTTATCTTTGGTGTTTTCAAATATTATCGGGACTATGACGATTTTTATAGGTGCTATTTTCGGTGGTAGAACAAGTCCTTTATTGTCGCCATGTATTCCAAATAGGATTCCGAGTGATCTTGTGCTAAAACCCCATGATGTTTGCCAAGGATATTGTTTTTTTTCATTCTCATCTAAGAATGTAATTTCAAAGCTTTTGGAAAAATTTTGTCCTAAACCGTGGGATGTTGCTCCTTGTATTGCTTTTCCATCTGGAAAAAACATTTCAACGCTTGTTGTATAATTTGCACCTGCAAATTTTTCTTTTTCAGATTTTATTCCTTTGAGAACTGGTATTGCATACAATTTTTCGAATAATTTTGTATAAATATTCAGTATTGTTTTTACTTCTTTATTCATTTCTTTTTCTGTTGCGTGGACTGTGTGTCCTTCTTGCCAAAGGAATTCTCTTGTTCTTAAGAATGGTACTGGATGTTTGAATTCCCATCTGATAATGTTGCACCATTGGTTTATTAATATTGGTAAGTCGTTGTATGATCTAACCCATTTTTTGTATGTGTCATACATTATTGTTTCTGATGTTGGTCTTATTGCTAGTCTTTCTGCTAGTTTGCTGTTGCCTCCGTGTGTGACCCATGCAACTTCTGGACTGAATCCCTTTACATGTTCTTTTTCTCGATTCAAAAGGTTTTCAGGTATTAATAAGGGGAAATATGCGTTTTTCACGCCTGTTTTTTTTATTTCTTTATTGAAGAATTCCTGTGCTTTTTCCCACATCTCATATGCGTATGGTCTTATGACCATACAGCCTGATACTTGGGTGTATTCCATGAGCTCAGCTTTTTGTATTGTTTGAGTGTACCATTCAGAGAAATTCTCATCCTTTTTTACGGTTACTCCTTTCTCGTCTTTTTTTGCCATGTTATTGTTGTGTTAGTCTTTTTTATATAGTTTTCCATTGGTCCTTAGATAAACTTTATAAATTCTCTTAACATATTGTTTTTCAAGGTTTTTAAAATGATGCGGGTTGTTTATAGGAATGCTGGTTTGAATTATTTGTTTTTTCTTGCCATACTGCTTGGAATAGTTATTCTTTTAGTTCCTAATATTCTAGAATTTGTTATTGCTTTCATGCTCATAGTGTTTGGCATTTCAGGTCTTATTTTTAGGTCAAAAAGAGGTGGTTTTTTTTGATATCTTTAATGCAGTTGTTTAGTCTTGTATTCGTTACTTTAGTTATTTTCTTGCTGATAAAGTTTTTTAAGAAGTTGTTGTTTTTTGTCTTGAACTCAGTAGTTGGTTTGTTGGCGTTGTTTGGCTTTAATCAACTTTTTGGAGCTTCAATCCCTATTAATCTTTGGTCTATTCTTATCACAGGTATTGGTGGTGTCTTTGGTTTTTTTGTGGTTCTTATTCTTCATTTAGTTGTTTAGAATCTTCTTCTGTTTGATTAGATAACCAGTTGTAGACACAGTTTATTGCTAATAGATTTCCGTTTGCTCTTTCTGGATGAAAGCAGTAATTTTTGTATTTGAACTCGCACGGCATATTGTCACCTCTAACTAAACTACTTGGTTTAGTTCTTAGTATTTCAGTATACTAATCAGTATATAAGTATAACTAATATATAAATTTTTCTGTTGTGACTAGAATAAGAATCAAGTAGTTTCTAGTCTTCAAAAAGAAAAGGCAATTCTTTTTCAGTTTTCTTCAAATAACTCTTAAGATATTTAACTTCTCTATCAATAAGCGCAACATTCTTCTTTAATTCGGAAATAGTGCTATGAATAGAAAACTGTTCAAGATTTAATTTATTAAGAAAAGTGTTTTTTCGCTCTAAAAACTCATTAGTTTTAATTATAAGATTAGATTCTTCATCTTCGTTCTTAATCTTTTCTTCATTTTCCAGAAGATGTTCTTTAGCTTCAAGATAATGAATCATTGTTCGTATAGCTTTAATATCATCTTTCCAAAGCTTTTTGGCATTGATAACTTGCAATAAGTACTCTTTTGCAGCAATCACGTTTTCTTTCGAGAGTATTTGATAAAACTCTTGTTGTTGAGTATTTGAAACATTAAAGAACAAGGATTGTTCCATCATTAACATATCTCCAAGTACCTGACCATCATCCGCAATACTCGGACCAATTAAATACTTTGGAACTTCTGAGACTTGAACTTTAAAAATAGAGTTTTTAGAATTCAAAGCTTTTCTCCACTTGTTTTTTGGCAAATGACTCAAGATTTTATATTGATTATAAACAAATGGTTGTTGTGCTTGAAGGTTATTCATAAATAGATTTGTGTATTTTTTAATATAAATATTTATTTGTTTTGACAATATATATAAACAATAATCTATTCTTTATATTATGGTTCAATTATCAGATTTAATAAAAAGACCACCAGCAAAGATAATTCCGAAGAACGAACCGACAAATAATCAATCTGTTGAATTGTCTCACGGATTAGCATCTATAATACCCTCTTCGAATCAAAGTCCTGACAGGTCATTTTCATCTTCACCAACAGTAGTTAGCACATTATTAGCTAATCTGATGAAACAACCTGATTCTGATTATAAAACGCCTGTCAAAGCGAAGCCTCAATTAAATATGCGACCAAGAATAAATATGCGACCTGAAATAAACAAGTATAAACCCGAACCAATCACTTTTTCAAGAATAGATTTGAACAAAAAATCACAATTACCAGATACTCCAAAACCTCCAGCTCAAAAAAAAGAAAATACTGATTTTGCTTTTTCAAAACCTCAAAAATCAGGTGATTCTCAATCAGCTATTGCAAAGTCCATAAGTGATTATTTAAGTGGAAAAAACAGACCCTATGACGAAAAAAATCAAAAATCAGAATCTAAAGATAAACCTGAGGAAGAAGTGCTTTCTGATAAACAAGGATTTATGAATGCTGAAGCAACATATTTTATGGGGATAAAACATGTGGAAGAATTGTATTATGCTAAAAAAAATCCTGATTTGGCATTTCAAAACATCATAGATTTCACAAAGAAAATAAACAAAATGGATAGGTTGTTTGATAATCTTCTTTTATTATCAAGTTACCCTCATTACAAAAACAAGAAAGATTTCTTACCTCAGAAAGTGTTTAATATGATTTTGTTGGCAATGGATTTTGGAAATTATTTATTATCATCAAATTCTAAAAATAAATGGGCCGTGACACTTGACAACTTGGTGGCTTCAGCTGGTTTATATCGCATAGGCATGGCTAATTTGAAGGGAATATTACATACAGATGGTCAACTTTCAGAATTACAAATGTTAAAACTTAAGAATCATCCTGAATATGCCGCGAAAAGACTGGATAAATTATTGTTTCCTAGTGGGCTCGATAAAGAAGTCATAAAAAAAGCAGTTTATGAGGCTTATGAGGAATTAGATGGTTCAGGTTATCCGAACAAGATAACTAATCCTAATACTTATTCTCAAATATTAAGAATCTTAGATATGTATGAAGCAACTACTCATTCAAGATCTGGAAGAAATCATTATAATCTACCAAACGAAGCAATGATAAAAATAATTGCTATTGGAAGAAACAATCCTGACAAACTTGACAGACGGGTTTTGCAAGATTTGATAAGAAAGTTTGGAGGATTTTATCCTGTTGGAACATATGTAAGAATCAATACTGGTCATTTAGGTCGAGTCTTAAGGGTTAACATGAACAATCCCATGAGACCGATAGTCAAGTACAAATATGAAGTTAAAGGAACCGAGGATAATGAATGGTTACAAAGAATGCCTAAAGATGAGATAGTTAATTTATTAGATGAGCCGTTGTGGTGTATTGATACTTCAAGAGGTCAAAGAGGTGCTTTAAGATATGAAGATTTGCCAGAAGAAGAACAAGCGTTATATAGAGTGTTAGAATCTGATAAAAGTGTTCATCTATAATCCGGTTCATCCTGCCTAATCTTTAGGTACGTTTTATTATCTTCGCCAAATTCTTCTGTGAAACCATAAACTTTTTCTGGAAAAAATTCGAATTGATCTTTAAACTGCTCATTGAACACTTCTTTAATAGAACCTTTAATCTTTTTTTCATCTGAATTAAAATGTTTTACCATGCATTCAATCATTTTATCAAATAAATAATGCCCTAAAAACCAGTCATAGACAAAGCTATAATTTTGCTTTGTAGAAATATTATCTTCTCTTCCAAGAATATGCTTTTCAAAGTTAGTGTGTAATCCTTTGATCCTTCTGATGTCAAAATCAACCATTAAACTTTGAAAGTCACGATGAACAACTCTTGTTGGTTCTAAATCATAGTTCAGTTCTAACAGGGTGTTTTGCCCATGACTTTCAAGAAGTATTCCTCTGTTCTGAGCAAAGAAAGCCCATGTTGAAATTACTGGCTTTATTAATTGTTCTACAAAAAAATTATTTGGTTCTGCACATTTTTCTTTTATCATTTGTACCATTAAAGGTTCATCATCAGGATTTTTCATGTCTTTTGAGTGCAAAGAAAAATATGGTATTAACATTCTCTTTTCGTAAACACATGGTCGAGGCTCTGTTTCTCTTATAATCTGGCCTATGCTTCCGTATGTAAGACCAACTGTTTCTGGCAGAAACCCAAATTCTTTTGGTGCATCAGTTGCTTCTTCAATATCGCGAGATATTTTTATACTATGTTCCACAGATGATTTTCGGACACGCCTTATATATCTTGAAATTCGCCTATCCAAATGTGTTTTTACATAATAACCATAATTATTGACAGGCCAAACAGTTCTCGTGGATGAAGTTGGTGAAACTTCCATGTATCCATCGATTTGTGTGAGTCTTCTTAGACCAGAATCCTTTTCAAAGTCAGGAAGCATTTCTGGATGAATATAGAAACGGTTTGGTTTTATAGAAAGATTCTTATCAGGGTTTGCCAGTAAAACCTTATAGTTATCTTCTTTTTTTAAATCAGTATATCCAAGCATAAAACTGTTTTTTCCTTCGATTGGGTGATATATATTTTTGACTTCTGAAAATGTAGCGTAATCAGCATACTTTCGGTCATTAACATATCTTTCCAGATACATTAATTGATCTTTTTTCAACATGTCCTCAAGTTTCATCAATTAACCCCTCTATACTTTTTTTTATCATTTCTTTTCTTGTTTCAATAAACGATTCTTTGCCTGTTATGATGTTTTTCCATGCTTTGGTATTATCATGTTTATTTGAATTGGAGAAATACTCTCGCCAATGATAACCGTGTTTATCACACACAGATGTGTAAGACTCAAAATTATTACCTTTCAAATATCCTTCATAAAGCAATTCTCCAGTTTTTTTATCACCAGTATTAGTTATTCTTTGCAGTAAATGCCATAATGGTTCAAGAGGATGTATCTCAATAGTTGTAGATTTTTTTATCTTGTTTTTAGCTTCGTTTATGAATTGGTCTGAATATCTTTGAAATCTCTTGATTCCAATGGTTGTGTAATCTTCCATGGGTGTTCCTGGTTGCGGGAGCAGGGGATACATGTATATTTCTATTAGATTTTGAGAGTGATGTTGGTCCAAAATGCTTGATATCTTTTCAACGAGATTTACAAATAATTTTCTATCAAATTCTTTTTCTCCGGGAATTCCAACTAAATGATATAGTCTGACGTTAGAAATTTTATGGGCTATTTGTGAAATGTTTTCGAAGATTGTTTTATTACTGAATCCTTTGAGCATAACATTGTTTCGTAAATAATCAGAGCCTGTTTCTGGCGCTATATGTATTTCTGTTTGATCAAGATATTTTTCTATTCTTGGCAAGTCATCAACTCTTACAGATCTGATAACCGGAATTGTTGTTTTCAGATTAGTCTTTCCCCAAGCAAATACTTCTTCAAGTTTATTTGTTGGTATATTTGTTACGGATCCTCCTGCAATGGTTGCCTCTTTCACACCTATCGAGTCGAACTCTTTAAGATATTTTTTTATTGGTTCTATTCCTTGAAAAGAGTATTTTCCTCGAACATTGCTTAATTGGCAGAATGAACACTTAAACTTGCAGGAGTAATCCGCGAATATCAGAGCTTTTTTATCACTCATGAAAAGACTTGCTCTGCGAGTATTAGGTACATCTTTTATGGTTTGAAACTTTGTTTTTTTACTATATTTTGGAATGTATACTCCTTTTATTCTTGCGAGTGATTTATTTAGTTGTTCTTCTGGAATATTTTCTTTTTTTGCTTGTTGATATTTTTTTATAATCTTTGATGCTGCAATACTTCCTTCACCCATAACGAATGCATCAATGAATCCGAAGAATGGTGCTGGGTTAAATACTCCTAATCCGCCAGCAATTATAAAAGGGTCTTTGTAGAGTGTTCGGTCTTTTTTTAGTATTTTAACATTTGATTTTTCTAAGAATTCAAACATATTCTTTATGATGCTCGGGTTTGATATTCCAATACCGATAACATCTGATTGGCATACATTCCAATTATTAAAAAGAGTTGTTATGTAATCTTCTTTGTTGTTGTAAAGATTCATTATATTTTTATCATATAAACTTGCAAAGTCCACAGTTACATTTGTTGATTTGTGTATGTGGTCTGCGACGATTTGTAGTCCTGCTGAAAGCTTTAGTGTTTTTAATTTATCAGGTTGAACCATTACAACTTTGAAATCATCTCTGTTATTTTCGTTCCAGAATTTTGAGCATTCGGGGCTGATAATGATTTGTTCAAGTTCTTTTTTCTTGGCTTCTTTTTGTGCTTTCATAAATTCAGTCATTTTGTCTCCGTAAAGTATAGCTATCGCTATGTTGATTTTTGTTCTTATGTTAAAGTTGAAAATTGATGGTTAAATTAAAAATTAAAATTATATCTTGTATGTTTCTCCTTCTTTTGCAAATATTATTTTGATTGTTTGTTCTTTTTTTTCTTTCTCTAATGCTTCGAGTTGTTTGCTTAAGTATTGGTTTGCTTTGGCTGTAATCTCGTCTATTTTTTTATCGTCATGTTCTGGTTCGTGATGTCCGAGTATTAGTTTTTTTACGCCTGCTACGAGGGCTATGTCTATTCCTCTTTCATATGTGCTGTGTCCCCAGCCTTTTTTTGCAAATCCTTTAATTCCGTGTTGTTGTGGATCATATTCTTCGGGTGTGTATTGTGCATCATAATATAGTAGGTCTGCATTTTTTGTCCATTCAATGATTTTTTTATCTGTTGGTCCTAGTTCATATGTTTCATTAATTGTTTGACCGTCGTGTTCATTGTCTGTGCAGTAGATGAATTTTTTTCCTTTTTCTTCTATTTTATATGAGAAGCATCCGTCTGGATGGTTGACTCTGATGTAACTTGTTTTGGCGCCGTTTTCTACTGTTTCTCCTTCTTCTAAGTCGTGAAAGTTCATTTCAGCACCGATTGTTTTCATTTGGTTTAGTGTTACTGGAAAATTTGGGTATTGTTGTTGTCCTGCAAGTGTTTCTTCAAGCGATCTTTCCATTTTTCTCTCGCCGTATATGTCAAATCTGTTGCCTTTGATGTATGCTGGTTTGAAAAATGGAAAGCCTTGTATGTGGTCCCAGTGTACGTGGCTTAGGAATATTTTTGCGTGTCCTTTTCCTTTACTAAATTCTGTTTTAAGGAGGTCTATTCCTAGTTGTCTTAGCCCGCTTCCCATGTCAAGTATGTATTCATCATTGTTATCTAGTTTTACTTCGAGGCAGGTTGTGTTTCCGCCATAATTGTTAGTTTTGTTATTCTGTGTTGAGGGTGCTGGTATTGATCCTCTGACTCCGTATAGTTTTATTTGCATTTTTGTCACCTAAATTTATTGTCTGTACACGTGGTATCCTTCTATTGGTAAATCTGCAACTAATCTTTGTTGATTGCCATTTTCTTGATATATTATTGGCATCATGTATTCATAGTCAAAGTATCTGTTGCCTTCGTATATGTTGTATTGGTATTTCATTACGAGTTTTTTGTTGTTTTGGGTTATTTTTCTTAACTCTGTTATTAATCCTTCGACTTGTTTTTTGTCTTGTTCTTGTTGGTATAATGCTTTTGTTATGTTTTCAATTCCGTTGTATTCTTTTCCTGCAAATTGTCCGTTGTGTATTTGTTGTATGTTTTGTGTGTTGTGTATGTTTTGTGTGTTCATTTCTTATCACCGATATTAGTATGTTTTATGTTATATATAAAAGATTTTGATTGTTTTTTTATGAAAACCAAAAAATTTATATATTAAATTTAGTTATTGTAAAATAATTATGAAATTAGATTTACGAAACCGTCAAATTCTATATGAATTATGGCAGGATGCTAGAATCTCAAGCTCACAGATTGCTAGAAAAATTGGGGTTTCACGTGAAGTTGTTGATTATCGCATAAAGCGCTTACTCGAGGAGAAATACATATCTCATTTCATAACAATGGTTAATACTGACCGGCTTGGTTATGTTTCTTATAATATACATCTTCAATTGAAAAATTTCGATGAAGAAAAACTTTTAGGAATGATAAAATATTTGAGTAATCATCCTTTTGTCAAATGGGTTGTTTCTTGTTCTGGAAAATGGGATTTGGTTTTTACAATGATGGCTAAAAACAAGATTCATTTTGATGAGTTATTTACAGATATATGTGATAAGCTTCGAGATCACATAGCCGACTATGATATTCTCACTCGAATTAAGATATACAAGGATTTGGATGTTGTTTTTCTTAAAGGGGAGATAAAATCGTCTACTTATTGGAAGAAAAAAGATGTTCCTAGAAAGGTTCGTCTCGACGCACGGGATTTAAAGATTTTGGGTGTTTTAAGTCAGAATGGACGTATGCATTTATTGGATATTGCAAAAAAAGTTGATTTGACGCCTGAAGCGGTTAATTATCGGATGAAAAAACTTGTTTCTCAGCAGATTATAAGGAATTATCGAGCTGTTATTGATGTTTCCAAGCTTGGTTATCTTTGGTATATGTTAATGCTTGATGTTCAGAATATCACACCAAAAAAAGAGAGTGAAATCATGACTTTCTTTAATGACACACCAAATATTTTTTATGTTGATAAAACAATTGGACGTTGGAATTTGCGTGTTGAGATTATTACTAAGAACCATGAGGAGTTCTATAAAATTCTTGTTGATATAAGAAATCATTTTCAGGATATTTTGAAATCCTTTGAGTTATTAATTCTTTTCAAAGATTGTTATCAGGTTTCTTACGCTCCTGGTATGATAGAAGAATTAAAAGAAGAAAAAATTGTATAAGAAAATAATTTTAAAAATTGTTTTAAAAAATATTTATCGATAGTTGATTTTTAACTCTTGATTGAACTGTTTTTCCACATCATTTCGGAGTTTCATAACCATAACTTCTGATGTAAAATCTTTGTTATAAACATCAACTACTCCTCTGCTCGTGTTATATATTAGTATGTGTGCATTTTTGAATTCGTCTAATTTCATCGGTTCTGCTTTGCTTCTCAAATCTTTGAATATTTCGAAGTCTGATAGTTTTTTAGGTGCAGTTTTTCCTTGTAATGTTAGTTCTTCATTTTCTTTTTTTCTTTCGTTAAGTCTTTCTTTTGTTGCGTCATCATCGCATTCAAGTTGCATGATGTAAACATCTTTTACACAGTGAGAATTTATTATTTCGTTTATTTGTTCTCTTCGTTCTTTTAGATGATATGTTGCGTCAAGAATAACGCCTACACCATGTTTTAGTTTATTTTCTGCTTGTTGGTGCATATCATCATACACCATTTCTTTATTGATTTCAGGCACTACTTCTGTAAAACTAAATGCTGTGTCGTATGTTTCTCTTATTCTGTCGCTTTCAAGCGTTTCTGGGACTCCGAAAACTTCTTTTATCATGTTCAGCGATACTGTTTTTCCTGAAACTGGCAATCCTAATCCTGCGACAAGAAATTTTTCTTCATATTCATTATTGCTTCTAAGTGCTTTTGCAACTTGATAAAAATTTTCAATGTCTGCTCGAGATTCAATCATGCAGAGTTTTGATCTACCTTTTTTTTGTTCTTTTGATATTAATTTTATTATTTCTTCGTTGCAGGTAAGTGCTCCTGTTTCGTATATTCCTTTATGTAAATCTGCTTTTTCTGCTGTTTGTGTTAAGTGTACTTGTCCTATGTATTTTGAATGTTTTTTAAAGAATGCGATTGCTTTTTTGTTGGCTTCTCTTAGATTTAAACCACCGTCTTTGCTTGTCAGGTCAAGAACGTAATGTGCTGTGTCTAGATTTATATTTGTTCCATATGTTTCGTGGAGTTCTACTAATTGTTCTTCAAGAGCTCCTCCTGTTTCAACGCACAGTTTTACTTTAAAATCTTTTTTGTTGATGTAGTTTGTTAGGTTTTTTATGTATTCTTTATACTCGTTCCAGTCTGCTCCTTTAAGTATTGTTCCTGGTTTTGTTACGTGTACTGTTAGAAGTTCTATGCCTAATTTGTCTGCTAGTTGAATGGTTTTTTTCATTTCTTCTTGTTTTGTTTCTTCTGCATAAATAGTTATTTTTCCATCGGGTGTTTGCACGACTGGTTTTTGATTGCCGTCTTCTTGTTTTCTGTATTCTTCCGGCACAACAAACCATTTAAAGTTCATATTCAATGGCTTGCTGTCTTTTGGATTTCTGTCTTCTACAAAGGGTGCGTGCATCATTAGCTTTACGCCTTTTTCTTTTAGTTTGTTAACATAATCTTGAATTTTTTTATATTCTGGTCCTTCGAGTGCTAATTCATCGAATGTTTGGAAGTGTACTTCTATTCCTCCAAGTAGTCCGTTGAATTCTTTGATTTTTTTGTCTATTCCGCCGTTGAATTCAATTAGGTAGTTTCCTGGAAATAATTTTCCTGTTTTACTGTTTGGATTGTCTGGGAATGTGACGAGAATGTCTAGTGTGTCGGGATTTGTTCCGCTTATTGTTTGGAATAAATCTTCTGCTGTTTCTAGTCCTTTTTGGACGTATTTTGTTGCAAAGTCAAGTAGTTTTGATTTCATTTTTTACTAGGTAGTAGTGATAAATATATAAAGGTTTCGTTTTAAACTAGGATTTTTCACTTCAAAATAGATATATTTAAATATGAATTGTCGAACAGTAATATTGCTATGAAATTTCTAATGAAAGCAATGTCCACCGCGGTTTTTCTGTTTATATTTGTCGTAGGTTTTATGATAATAAAAGACAACCCCAATATTTCTGGGATAACAGGAAAAGTGATATCTGATACTTCTAAACTAACAGAAGTTGTTGAAAACACAGGCGACACAATAGAAAAAATCGATGAAGTTGCTGAGTCAACAGGTTTAAAAGATTTGGCGAAAGATAAAGTTCTGGACATATTGGGAGTTGTAGACACAAAATCCCTTATAGAAAACATTCTTTTGTTGCGTGAAAATTCAAACGACCGAAACACTATTATGATTGCATCAACCATAACCTCGATAAATAAAGAGATAGAGGATTCAAAGCCAGTCTTAAAGAAAGCATGGCAGGATACGCTCGAATGCGTGTTTGCTGGTTGTGAAGATGACGTGTACTTGGAACTGATAGATTATGTTGCCTTGCAGAATTTAAAAGGAAAAAACCAGGCAATACATTCATTAATCGAAACGTACACCTTTTGGAATATAAACAATGTTCTTTATTTTTCTGAATCATTAACCAAAACAAATGCTTATATTGAAGAATTTGAAAGTGAAAAAATAACTGCTTTGTGGGAAGATTTAGTTGATTGTGATGGGAAATGCATTGATTTCACAGAACAAACATTTGTTCTAATAAGCGCTATGAACACCGCACAGTGAAACAATATCTTTTTATATGATTAAGTTCAGATACTTGTTTAATGGCTGATTTTACAATATTTTTAAGGTTTTTACTAGCTCTACTTTTAGGTGCGTTAATAGGCGCTGAAAGAGAACGATTTGCAAAACTAAGAGATGAATATTTATTTGGAGGTATAAGAACTTTTATGTTTATTTCACTTCTTGGAGCATTATCTGCTTATATTGCAGAAATGTATTTTTCATGGTTTATTGCGTTCTCATTTTCTGCAGTGTTAATACTTATTGCAATCAGTTACTTTGCAGCCACGAAATTCAGTAAAGGAGCAAGCATAGGTCTAACTGCAGAAATAACAGGTTTATTGGTTTTTATTATTGGACTAATAACCTTTAAAGGAGAACTAATCTTTGCAGTAGTTCTTGCAATTATCATAACCACAGTCCTTTATATGCGTGATACGTTGCATAAGTTAATCAAAAAGGTGAGTAGAGAAGAAATGTATGGAACATTGATATTTGCAATAATTGCGTTTGTAATTTTGCCTTTTCTTCCCAATCAAACTTATGGTCCGCTTGATGTTTTTAATCCTTATAAGATTTGGTTGATGGTGGTATTCATATCTGGATTAGGATATGTTGGATACATACTCATTAAACTTCTAGGTTCAAAAAAAGGTCTTGGATTAACTGGTTTTTTAGGAGGTCTTGTGTCAAGTACTGCTGTAACCATGTCTTTTGCAACAAGTTCTAAAACTGAGAAAAATGCTAAAACTGTGAGGCTTTTCGTATTTGCAACATTAATTGCTAATGCTGTAATGTTTGTTAGAGTTATAATAGAGGTTTACGTAGTAAACAGAATGATCCTTGGAAAACTTTTAATTCCTTTGGGCGTGATGTTTATAGTGGCACTTGCAGGAGCATTTTATATGTGGTTATCTAGCAAAAATTCAACCACTATAACTAATAAAGCTCAAAAAATAGAAGTGACTCACACTAGTCCTTTAAGTCTTGGTCCAGCACTAAAATTTGGACTTTTATTTGGAGTTGTTTTGTTTGTGATAAAATTTGCTCAAATATATTTTGGCAACAAAGGAATATTTTTAGCCAGTCTTGTTTCTGGGTTTGTGGATGTTGATGCAATTACTCTTTCAATGGCGAGTCTTGCAGGAACTGAAATCTCTGCAAAAGTTGCAGCAACAGCAATAACTATTGCTGTTATGAGTAATACTGTAATTAAATTTATTTATGCAGCAATATTTGGTTCTAAAAGCTTTAGAAAAAGTCTTGGTGTGGTTTTTGCTCTTATGATGGTTGCAGGCATAGTTTCTATTCTCTTAATTTGATTTTGTATTGGTATGTTAAATTAATTCTAGTTTTTCAATTATGAGCTCTTTTTCTCCTTGATAATTGCTTATTTTTCCTGTAATGCTTACTTTGCTGCCTGTTGTGAGGTTGACTTGTTCAAATAAAACTGCTTTTAATATTTGTTTTTGAGATAATTCAATTATAGTTATGTTTTCTTTAGAAATTACTTTTTCCAAGTAACCAATAATTTTCACAGTGTCTTCTTCAGTTTTCTGGCTTAGGTCAGATATTTTTGTTTCTTCCAACTCACTTGTTTGTAGTATTGTGAATAGTGCTATAAGTCCCATAACTGCTGTTGCTAGTGCAAATTTCAATAAATTTTTCTCTTCCACAATATTTTGTTTGATTTATCGTGTTTATTAATTGTGTGTGCTCTGTTTCGTGAAATTTTCGATTATTTTTGTGCATAACATTTAAATATGTCCTCTTATTTTATAGGGTTTAATGAAAGAGGATGAGTTGAGTTTTAAAACAACGAAGGACATTTCTGTGCCTAAGAGAATCGTTGATCAAGTTATTGGTCAGGAAGATGCAGTTAATGTTATAAAAAAAGCTGCTGCTCAAAGAAGGCACGTTCTTTTGATTGGAGAGCCCGGAACTGGAAAAAGTATGCTTGGTTTGGCTCTTGCAGAGCTTCTACCTAAAGAAAAACTTGTTGATATCATGGCATTTTATAATCCTAATGATGAAAACCAGCCTTTAATCAGAACTGTTAAAGCAGGTCAAGGTAGGGAGATGATTGCTAAATCAAAGATTGAAAGCTCTGGTTTGTTTAAGAATCAGAATGCTTTAATGTTTATTATTGCGATTTTTGCTATGATTGTTCCTTGGTGGGTCAGGACTAAATATGATTCTGATATTATGTTTGCAGCTTTTTTTCTTGGAGGTATGCTTTTTCTTGCGGCATTCATTATATTTCTAAATTTAGGAAAGCGTATGGCTGTTAATAAAAGTCCTACCCCTAAGTTGATTGTTGATAATTTTAAGAAAAAACAAGTTCCTTTTTTAGATGCTACTGGCGCTCATGCAGGTGCTCTTTTAGGTGATGTTTTGCATGATCCTTTTCAAAGTGGTGGTCTTGGCACTCCTGCTCATGAAAGAGTTGTTGCTGGAATGATTCATAAGGCTCATCTTGGTGTTTTATTCGTTGATGAAATTGCAACTCTTCAGCCTACAACTCAGCAAGAATTATTAACCTCTCTTCAAGAGGGGAAATTTGCAATTACTGGTCAGAGTGAGCGTTCTGCTGGTGCTATGGTTAGAACAGAGCCTGTTCCTTGTACTTTTGTTCTTGTTGCTGCAGGAAATGCGGATACTGTAAGGCAGATGCATCCTGCTCTTCGTTCTAGGATTAGGGGTTATGGATACGAGATTTTTATGAAGGAGACTGTTCCTGATACTATTTCTAATCGTAAAAAAATAGCTCAGTTTGTGGCTCAAGAAGTTGTTAAGGATGGTCGTATACCTCATTTTTCAAAAGCGGCTGTTATGTATATTTTGGAAGAAGCTCGAAGAAGGGCTAATCGTAAGGGTCATTTGACGTTGAGACTTAGGGATTTGGGTGGTCTTATTAGGGCTGCTGGGGATGTTGCTTTTGAAGAGAAAGCAAGTGTTGTTGAGAAAGAACATATTTTGAAAGCTAGAAAAATTGCTCGTTCATTAGAGCATCAAATGGCTGATGAGATTATTGAGCGGCGTAAGGAGTATGAGGTTATTGTTGTTGAGGGTGAACGTGTGGGTCGTGTTAATGGTTTGGCGGTTCTTGGTTCTGGTGGTAGTTATTCTGGTATTATTCTTCCTATTGAGTCAGAAGTTACGCCTGGTGGCAAAGAGTCGGAGATTATTGCTACTGGTAAACTTGGTGAAATTGCTAAAGAGGCTGTTAAAAATGTTTCTGCTATTGTTAAAAAATATTTTGGTCAGGATATTAAGGAAACTTATGATATTTATGTTCAGTTTTTGCAGACTTATGAGGGTGTTGAGGGTGATTCGGCTTCAATTGCTGTTGCTACAACCATTATTTCTGCTTTAAAGAATATTCCTATTAAGCAGGAATATGCTATGACTGGTTCCCTTTCAGTTAGGGGTGAGGTTCTTCCTATTGGTGGTGTTTCTTCTAAAATTGAAGCAGCTATTGATGCTGGTATTAAAAAGGTTATTATTCCTCGTTCTAATCTTAATGATGTTGTTATTGATACGGATCGTTTGAAATTGATTAAGATTATTCCTGTTGATACTATTTATGATGTTTTAAAGGTTATTATGAATTGGAAAGGTAAGTCTTCTATTTTGAATAAGATTGAGTTGGCTGAAAAAAGAAAAAGATAATTTGTTATCACTGATAAGTTATAAATAATCGAAACATTTAAATATTAGTATTAATTCTTTGATAAGATAAATGGCAATTAAAACAATAGAAGAAACCAATCTCGAATTGGAAAAACTTGTTGATCTATTTAGACAATTACCTGATTCTAATCAGCAAGAACAACTACCAAAACCACTAATCCCTATAATGAATATAGGTGCCAAATCAATAGTTAATGACATCAATAACATATTATACTCTGCAATCGAAGAACGAATAATAGAAGTCAATGCAATAAAAATAAAAACAGAGTTAGACATAAATAGCAAAAAATCAGAAGAACAATCATTGCTTTCTTCATATCTCAAGCACGTTTTAGATGTCAAAGAAGTTAACCCAAAAACAGAATACACTTTTATCAAAAACTTATCATATAATACAACATCTGAAGGAACATCTGCAAACACAATTACTTTCAAATTAACTGACTTAAACAAACCAAATGTTGAACTTGATTTAGGAGATGGAAATCAACCTCAATATATGATAAATCTACAATCATCAGAAATAAAATCAATACAGTTTATAAAGACAAATAATAATTTTTTATCACCTATATTCAAGTTTGGTTCAACATCAAAACAATTTTATATTGATGCAGCGATTCCTATTGAAGAAAACTATGTCAACTTTAAAGGCATGAAAGTACACCATGTGGCGAAAGGAAATTTTCCATCAAAATTTGATGGTGCATCTTGTTTTTCGGAACGCATGAAACTTAAAAAAGGCACCTTTAGAAGAGATGGCTCAGATTTTTCAGAACGTCCAGGAAGAATTTCTGGGTTGATATTTTATGATGGTGAGTTATTAGAATTGTGCAACTATAATATACCTCGACCATTGCGAGACGACAGATCCTTTCAAGGTGATGTAACTATTGCAGCAGTTGCTTATTATAAACAAAAATTCAAAGATAAGAATCTTAAAGGTATAAAGGTATATGAGGGCGAATCAATTATAGAAAGGCTGAAATCTGCATTTAAGTAGAAATCTTTAAATTAGTTCTTTAATTCCCAATCATTTATGGGAATAAACAATGCTGCGAAGCCGGATCATATAATACTTGCAGGAACAAATCCTAAAAGACCAGTACATGGTTATTCTTGCAAAGCGTTATTGCCATATAAACAAAAGCCACTAGTCTATTATGTTTCTAAAGCCTCAGCAGAGTCAAAGATGTTTAACAAGCAAATAATTATTGGTCCAAAAAAAGATCTTGAAAATGTTTTATTTGAAGAGTTTGACAAGATGAAACACTTTTCTTATAAAATAATTCAAGAAAACGAGCCAGGCGATGCAGAACAAATCGTGCATAATGCGATAAAAGCATTGGATTACCTTGAAAGTGATTCGAAATACACCTTTATATCAGGCTGTGACATTCTTGGAGTAACAGGTGCTGATATAAAAACAATTTGCTTTGATGGCGTTGTTCAGAAAGGTATAAATATGTATACTGATTAAATATTTGTATGATTCAAACACAAATAAATAATCAGTATGAAGTTGGTTTACAAAGACAGATTCTTAAAGTTTTCCATGCAAG
>Ga0180007_10002015_pt1 | contig 25266 bp, 25 predicted proteins | sample MM_PC_MetaG_FD_121122 | JGI IMG/M metagenome (GOLD analysis project Ga0180007, IMG submission 121122) | Groundwater microbial communities from the Aspo Hard Rock Laboratory (HRL) deep subsurface site, Sweden - MM_PC_MetaG | ecosystem: Environmental > Aquatic > Deep subsurface > Groundwater... | reverse complement strand
TCCCTACCACCACCTGGACGTGCTGGGCCACAGCCTGGCCTGCGTGCGGGCCGCCGGTCTGCTCCTGGCCGGGCGGGGGCCCCTGGCCGGAGCCCTGGCCCAGGAAGGGCCGGGCTACCTGAGCGAGCCGCGCCGCCGGGCCCTGTTCATGACCGCCGCCCTGCTGCACGACCTGGGCAAGCCTCCCACCCGCCAGGCCAAGGACGAGGTCTGGGCCACCTTTTACCGCCACGAGATTCTGGGGGCCAAGCTGGCCTCGGGTCGCTGCCGGGCCCTGGGGCTATCCAAGGCCGACGCGGCCTGGGTGGGCCGCCTGGTGGCCGAGCATATGCGGCCCTTCCACCTGCTGGGGGCCCAGGGGCGCGGCCAGCTTACCCGCCGGGGGGTGCGCCGCATGCTGGCCGCCCTGGGGCCGGACCTGCCCGCCCTGTTCATGCTGGCCATGGCCGACACCATCGCCGGGCGGGGGCCCTTGCGCCCCCCGGAGGCGGAGGGTAGGCTTTTGGCCCTGTACCAGGAGGTGGCCAGGCTGCGCGACCGGGAGCTGGCCGCCGCCCTGGCCGCCCCGCCCCTGGTGGACGGCCACGACTTGATGCGGGCCCTGGGCTTGCCCACGGGCAAGGAGGTGGGCCGCCTGCTGACCCTGGTCCGCGAGGCCCAGTTGGACGGCGAGATAAGCAGTAGGGACGAGGCCCTGGCCTTGGCCGGACAAGCGCATTCGCAGAGCTTTTCTTGACGCTAACCGGTGCCGATGATAGCTTTTGCCCATATCGGAAGTGGAAAGCTCACTGGTGGGGCTCCCGGACTTCAAATCCGGTGTACCGTCTGAGTAAGGCGGTAGGTGGGTTCGATTCCCATGCACTTCCGCCACAATGATTTCAAGGGGTTAGGCGTGATGCCTGGCCCCTTTTTTTGTGATTGAACTTGGGTGGAACCCGATTGAAAGGCGGTTGGACGTAAATTAGACGTAAATTTAATTACGTCCAGTTCTAGGCGACATCCCGCTTCTTAGATGAGCCTCCCTCCAATACGCGTAGATGTGGTCTGATGGAAGCCACGCCTCTGACATAGGCCTCGGTGGTGTTCACGTTCTTATGCCTGAGGTGTTGTTTGATGGCGACCATGGGTATGTCCCCGTTGGCCAACGTCGTCGCAGTCAGTGCCCTGATTCCATGACATCCGAAAGGTTTTACTCCTGCGCTCTTACACAGAGCTTTTGGCCACTTCTTGCGCCCCGTAAGGAACGGTTCAAGATAACCTTTGCCTTTGCTGCGCATGATGAACACCCATTCGCTGATGGCTGACTTCTTGTGATCCAACAGCATTGCAGTCAACTCGTCGGTCATGTCGACCCAGTCGGCTTCAAGATTACCGCCTTTCCGTTTTCGCGTGAAAAGGCGAAGTCGTTGCCTGGCGAAATCGATATCGTCCCACTTCAGGTTTAGCACCTCTTGCCTTCTACCTGCGGTGTGGAAGTAGGTCCAAAGAAGAACCGCATCCTGCGGGTCTGCAACTTGAACCACTTTGAAAAAGTCCTCAAAAGGTGGCATGTAGTGGTGCTTTTTGTCGTGATGGAACTTGTCCACCTTTAAAAACGGGTTGGGGCCAGGGCACTTGTCATACTTCATCCCCCAGTTCCAGGCAGCACCAAGGTGAGTTCGATCTTTGTTGGCTGCGTTGCCAGAGCGGTTCTTGGCCTGGCTTTGTAGATAGTCATAGACTTGGCCTACCGTCAGGCTTTGGACTGAGGCCTTAGGCTGACCATGTTGCTTTAAAAAGCGACTTAGGATGCTACGCTTTTCGTTGTGCATGCCCTTGGAGACGGTCAATATGGCATGGTCCAGATAGCCGGTGGCCCACTCAAGCAGTGAGACCGTAGGGGTCTTCTCCTTGTCCAACCATCCCCGAATTGCTTCCGGTTCCATCCCCGCGTCTAACCCTCTTAGGATGTCGTCGTGGGGGATTCCCGACTTCAACAGCTGCCTGACCTCCAGTTCCCAAGCCAGGGCCGAATCCTTGTCCTGGCATATCTTCTCTTTCCTGAAGCCCTTGCGGTTGACTTGCGCAACCCAGAGCTTCTTGCCGTTCCTCTCCCGTTTGCTGGGCATAGGCCCTCCTCACTGTTTCCTCTATTAGGTTGTCAAAGAACAGCACACGGCCAGAGATGCGCACTCCACCGTACCTCTCAGGGTAGCGAAGGAGCGTGCTCTCGGCAACTTCGAAGAAGTTTGCCACCTCCTCAGCCGTGCGCTTTTTTCCCAATCCCGGACACATCATCTTTAGCTTAGCTGCCTTTTTTTTGAATCTTGCGGTTACCTAAAATTTCATATACAAAACACTGGCACGAGGATTTGCTGTAGAACAGACGCTAGAGTAATTTGTTTAGCCGCACAGGATTAAGGGGAAAATATGAGTACTGATGAATTAAAAATTGAGGATAAATTAAAGACCATGCAGCATTACTGTTTCTGGCTATGGGAATATCAAAGAAGAAACAATACATATCGTGCTAAGTATCAGCAGTACGCCAACCCATCACCACCAAGAGTGATTGACAATACTTCATTCGGCAAAATTTATACTGCCCCTACTGAAAAAATATTATTCGAGATTTTTATGATATTTGGACGCCGAACGAAAGATCCACAAATAGGACCTAATTCTCAAGATATATTGAGCGAAATGCTTGACGGTAACTTCAAATTCCCTCAATATACACTATCGGAAATGGAACCTTTATTTATTAGAGATACTCGTTTTATTTGCAGACAGGAGGGGGTAAAGTTTAAACATCCTGTAGCTGAAAAGGATGCTATCAGGCTGGCAATCAATGTGGAGAAGGAACCTTTAGATCCGCATAAGAAACTTAAAAAAATACAGAAGCTGGTGGCATTGGTATACTATAGACACCAGATTGATATGTCGATGGATGATTTGTTGGGTCAAGAACATATTGGTGTTGACGCTGACAGAAAAGCGCTGCTGGCATATTTAGAAGTGTTGAATGACATTCGAATGGAAAGAGGGCCTCAAAAAATTAAAAAGGAAACTGATGTTTCCAGAGCTGTTGGGCTTTGGTTGTGGGATTATACTAGTCAAAATGAAGTCGGTGCGTTGGAGGCAGAAGAGGAGATTTTTAAACAATTTGACAAACTGTATAATCACAAGCAGTTTTTAGAAACAAGAAGTATAAGGAGGTTCCTTAAAAACACGGGGAAATGTATTGAAATAGGAGAGGTTCTTGATATAGCGCATTCATAACATCGTTATTAATAAATTGCTTTTTTGGAGGGAACTAAATTAGCTCTCAATTGCTGCTAGATTGAAAGCATCCACAGCCTATTCATATCTGATTATCTATCCGCCACATGATTCACGTTCATTAACAGATCATCCATATACTTTCCAAAAAAATAGGCCTCTTATGGGTGACGCCTAAAGAAATTATTCTGGCGGCTTCCACCCGAAATTCCCCTCCTGTAGAACTTGAGCATAACCCGGCAGCAACCGCATTTCGCGCCGCTGCACCTAATTTAAGGAGGTTTTTAAAATGTTTGAGCGGAATGAAGTAAACAGAGGTGAGCGCAAGGTTTTCCCTCCCCCCCAGCCCCCAGCGGAGGAGCATGATGCCGAGAGTGTGGATGTTGGGCACCAGGAGGACGGCATGGAGCCTCGCCCACCGGAAGATGCCCCCGAACAAGAAACGGCTGGTGAGGACGGGGTTGAGGCCGAAGCCGAGGCAGGTCAGGAAGCAGCTGCGGATCAACCGACCGAAACCCTCGAGGAGAAGGCCATCAGGCTGGCAAGGGAGATCCAACAGGATACCCCAGTCCCTAGAAGGTACTGGGCGCTAGGCGAGGCCATCAACAACATCCTGGCCCAAAACGGCAAAAAGGGGAAGTCGAAGATCATCAAAGGGATCGCCGAGCAATCACACCTCTCTGAGGATTCCATCCGCAAGGCCCAGCGGTTTCATCAGAAATACATGAACAGGCCAATCTTCGAGCGCCTCTTCGCTGCAGGACCCCACGTGTCCTGGCATATGGTGTCCAACAACCTGAGCATCGAGCCCAAGGACTTCGTAAAGATGTGCGAGAAGAACAAGACCGCTGTGGCACTCAAGAACGCCGTTATCGAATACAGGGCCCCCGACAAGACAAAGACCAACAATGATGGCGAGGTCAACGGCGAAGACAGCGGCCCACAGGACAACCAAGAGGGTGCAGCGGTTCCCAAGCCGACGAAGAAGGACCTTGAGGCGAAAGTGACCGCCTTCACAGAGAAAGTGGATAAGGCTCGACGCAGAGTTGGGGTCATCATCCATACGGCCAAGATGGAGGGGGCAAGCGAAGGCATACTAAGGGCCTTGGATCAGCTCATGGACGACCTGAAGCTGTAACAACCGGGGGCGGTGGCTCACTCACGGGTCACCGCCCTCAACTATAAAATCCAGTTCAAATTTAATAAAGCGTTCTCCCCAACCTGAATCTCAGGTTCGGCATGCCCTCGATGAATATGGGCAAGGAAGAACTAGCCAAAACCAGTGCCCTACGTAACTGAGTTTTGGGCCATAAGGAGCAATAAAGTGGAAGTATTAAGAACTAATCCTCGCGAACCTTTAGCCATGGTCGATCCCGCAGAATATTTGGCTGATGAAATGCTTGAACAACAAAAGGACCTCGTAAAATTCATCGCCGACCTCTACGGAGACTTAGAAGGCCACTTCAAATTGATTACCTGGACCAAGCACTACAAGATCACGGTGGCACTTGATGTAGTGGAAAGAGATGATCTGGCCTACCATGCGATCACAGTAAGCCAATATGACGATGTCTATTTTGCCCTTGGTTTGCAAAAGTCGGCTCCTCCTCCAGGAAAAAGAGGAGACTCGTCGAGCGTGGTGGCCATACCGGGTCTTTGGATGGACATCGATATCAGTGGCCCAGGTCATGCAAGCAGTGATTACCCCGAGACTCTTGACCAGGCCTTGGAGTTTGTCAACAGTATGCCCTTCGGCCGTCCTACCCTAGTGGTGAACTCAGGTGGCGGACTTCATGCGTATTGGCTGTTCAAGGAACCGTGGGTGTTCGAGTCAGAAGAAGAGAGGGTAGAAGCTGCAAATCTGTTAAGGCGGTTCCAAGGACACGTCTGTGATTTAGGAAAGCAGAATGGATGGAAGCTGGATAACACCAGTGACCTTGCACACCTCCTAAGGTTGCCAGGTACCCTCAATCACAAATACGACCCGCCTACCCCGGTTAAAGTCATATACAACGATGGACCACGGTATAACCCCGGTGACATAGAAAATGAGTTGCCACCCGATATTTCAGCGCCTCCGAGACCAAAGGATCCCTTCGCGGGTTATGACGATCAGCCCCCTGCCGACTTAGAGCGAATACTAGAACAATGTGCCTTCATGGGGCATTTCAGGGATGATGCTGCCGAGCTGAAATATGGCGAATGGAACGCTGGGCTTACAATTGTTGCACGTTGTGAAGACGCTGGGCGCTGGGCTCATAAACTGAGCGCTCCTCACAGGAACTACTCTGCCGAGGAAACGGAATCCAAACTGGCTGAGGTCACCGACAAAATGGGGCCCAGAACCTGCGAATGGATCAGCAGAAACGGCTTTGTCGGATGCCGGGACTGTGACTTCAGAGGGAAAATCACCAGTCCCATACAACTTGGCTCCGCACCCGTAGCACGGCACGATTCAGAAGACGGTCCGGATCCCGGGTCCACAACTGCATGGGACAGGGCGCAAGGGCGTTTTCCCCCCACCGAATTCGACTGGAGCATCCTGCCCCCGGAGGTGTCGGCAAGCTTCCAGCAACTCGCCAGATCATGCGCTACTTCCCCTAACGCAGTGCCAGGTATAGCCTTCGCGGTAATAGCCTCCATATTCGGTAAAAAGGTTACTGTGGCAGCCAAGCGGAGCTGGGTGGAACCACTGATCATCTGGTATGCGGATGTTCGCGATACAGGGGAAGGGAAAACACCAATACAAAGTCTGATAATTAAGCCGCTTCAGAACCTCCATGATAAAGAATTCGATAACTTCATTTCGGAGCAGCAGCGAGTTGCGGAAAATTCCAAAAAATCTCCAAAAGACCGAGAAAATTTGCCAGTTCCCAACCAGCGCTGGTTTTTGATCAATAACCTGACCATAGAGGGACTTCATAAACAATTAAATTTTCACCCCACAGGTGGGATCTTATGTTCCCTGTCGGAGTTGTCATCCTTCATAAGGGGGCAGGACGAGTATAAGAGCAAGAAGGGTACGGATCGGGAAAGCTGGTTGTTGCTCTGGGATGGAAATAACGTACAAATTGCGAGGGCAAAGGAATCGATTAATATTCGTGACCCGAGAGCATCGGTAGTGGGTGGCATACAGCGACGTGTTTTTAAAGATGTGTTCGGGGGGCAGAAAGGTTTTTATCTGGAAGATGGGACTATTCATAGATTTTTATTCCACTACGAAGCCGGTGTAGTTTACGAACCCACGAGGGAAGAGTGGTCTGAAAAAAATGAAGAGGTCTGGGAAAAGATCGTTAAAGAGGCCCACGATCTCGTTGGGCAGGGATTAGATATTTCTTTGGAGCTAACCGATGAAGCCAAACAGGAGTTTCTTGAATGGCAGCGCGGGCTCCAAGATGACTTCCCTACTGAAGTATCGGGGTTTATCCCAAAAGCAGTGTCGTATTGCCTCCGGCTTGCTGGGGTTATTCATTGCATGTGGAAGCTGTCAGAGGGAACTGCACCTGGTCCTAAAATTGATGTTGAGGATCTTCGACGTGGGATTGTCGCAGTGGAATTTTATTTGTCGAACGCGGTGCAGGCCATGATGAGCTTACGTGGCAAGCAAGGACCTACCGCTGAACCCCAGGAACAGATCCCTGATGAAACTATTTTTGCAAGGGCTTTGTTGGAGGCTAAGGGCAAGTTGGATAAGGGTTTGATCACATGCGGGGAGTTGGCGGAAATATTTAATGAGGTATCGCCTACAGGAAAGCCAGATGTCACCGCCAAACAAATTGGGGTTTGGATTGATGAGCATGGCTTGACAAAGCATCCTGACTCCAAAAGGGCTAATGGCAGACAGGGGATCTGTTTGACCTGGGATGAAAAGGCGGATCAATTTATTCAGGATCACCTTGGAAAAAAATAATCCGCAAAGTTGCAGGTAGTGAACTGTTAACTTGTTAACTTGTGAACATTGATTCTAAGGGTAATCAGAGATGGATATTTCTTGCAATGACTAGAAGTAGCACTCTTGTTAATTCTTTCTTGACACTTGTGTTATGCAAACTACCTAAGAACGAAGTTAACAAGTTAACATGTTCACACTGTGCAAGTAAATTTGAGGATACATGAAATGGGTGACGATCGATCGCACATGTGGAATGCTGACAAAATGTCCACAAGGATTAATAACGCGCTAGTAAAAGCATGCAGTCTAAAACATTCAAAAGGCAATCAGTGCAACATCTGCAGGTACTGCGAATTTGTTCCCTGTACATCTTTCACATCTATCACATCGGAAAATGGACCACACAGCAGAGTACAAATAAGAAAACCCACAGCAAAAAACGCTGTGGGTCCTGGAACACAAGTAGAAATGGTTAGTCTTCGGAATCGCCACCTTCACCAAGTATCAAAGTGATCTTGGTCTTGTCGCGGCTTACCTTCATCTCTATTTTGGTTCCCTCGGGAGGCGTGATGCCCCAGGACTCCAGAACTTTCTTGTTGAGGCCGATAGAGCCCTTCTTGGAAAGCTTCGGCTGAATTTGTGAAGATGCAGCGACTCCGCCCTTACCCACGAAAAGGTCGGGGTAGTCAGCAGCAGCCTGCTTTGCGATAGCTTCTTTAACCTTATTACGGGCGTAGGCCATACTATCAATGTTGAGCTGCTTGGCAATTTCTGCTACAGGGGTTTGGGCTTTAACAAGCTCCATCAGTTTTTCTTCGTCGATTGTCTTCTTGGGCATTGGGCAGTTCCTTTTTAGACTTTTTGTGTGTTCGCCCTAGGCTTTGGAAATACCTAAGGGGCAGATTAGGTAACGGTTAATTTATATACCATATCCCATCGGTTAGTACAATTAGGAGTGGGTACAACTCACCTCGTTTAATACCCCTACCAAAGTCAGGATGAATTATGTTAGGATACGCGCCGTAGGTCATCGACACCGTTGGGCATACTCTGGTTGGCGGACGTGGTCCTAGTGGCCCTGATGACATCAGCAATGAGATCGCCGTGGGTACGCGCGGCAGCTTGATCATACCCAAGAAGTTAGCGGATAATCTGGGCCTCAAGGAAGGCGACAAGTTCAAGGTGAGGAAATCGAAAAATGGGGTGTCGTTGAGGAAGTTGTAGGGGTCGGATGGGTTGCTGAGTTGCTGGTGGTGGCAAGAGGGTAAATGGGCTACCGATTTCTCATCGATGTGAAACCAGGGGCATCACAAGGCTCAAAATGGGGCGAAGCGTTGAGACTGCCGCATAATCTGGGTGAAATCCACGTATTATTTTTTACTAAAAGCGAAAGGAACTGATGGTCAATTCGATTATGAAAGACACCCTGATGAAAACGCGTGTGCTTTTTGCCGCTTTAGCGCTTATTTTTATCTCTTCCTCAGTTAGTACTTCGCTCGCCTCAGACGTCGATAAATTGATTAATGTAGAGATAGATAGGGTGATTAAGGGAGACTACGTCAAAGGCAGACAGAATTTGTTTTCCATTCTAGAAAAGTATAGGCTCAGCAATTATGGTCATTGGGTAGTATATAATGGCATTGGCATATCTTTTCAAAAAGAAAAAAAATACCAAGAAGCAATAACCTATTACACCAAAGCAATTGAAGCTGATCCTAGGCAGGCGAAAGGTTATAATAATCGAGGTTTTTGTCATCGCAAGCTAAAACAATATCGTGAGGCTATTGCTGATCACGAAAAGGCACTCAAATTAGCTCCGAATAAGGCCTTTATGTGGGATCAATATGCCATCGCCTTATACTCTGCAGGGGAAAAAGATAAGGCCCGCCAAGCATTCGAAAAGGCACTAGCATTAGATCAAGATCGCCCTAAAACTTATGGTTTTTTGTCTTATTACTGGAAAAAAGAAGGCGACATGAAAAAGGCAAAATACTACGAGGATCTGTACCAGCAAAAGAAAAAAGCAAAGAAATAGTTCGCTAGATATATTTTCCCATACCCGGTTTATGGGCGAGATCATCTTTCTGGACTGCCGTAATACGTTGTGGCTGAAGTCAAGTTGTCTATGTTTACTTCCCCGGCAAAAGCCCCGAAAACATCCGCTCTAATTTCCGCACAGTAGCCGCTGTCTTCCTGGATGCCCTGATCATGCTGGGTGTGACCACCATGGATTCTGTCGCCTTTCCCTTTGCATCGTACAGGGCGAAATAGAGATCTCCGTTGCTGGTCAGGTCTATGCTGGCCCGAGTGAGGCCCTGCTTGTCGGTGAGTTGAATTTCTTGAGCTTTGACCACCTTCTGCACTTTGGTCTTGGCCTGGACCATATGACTACCAAAAGTCCCCCCGATAAAACCAGCTGCCATGGCTAGCAGCATTAATAGAAAGACCATTTTCTTGGGCATGACACGCTCCTCTGCTGTGGACTCGATGGTATTCTAGCAAAACCGGGCCGTTAATAACGCGCTATTGAGCAGTTGGGTACTCGACCAGCCTGGAGTAAGGATTGGCATGCGGATCTTTAGGACATCACGCCCCGCAATCCTGCTGGGCCTAGTTGTCGCCGTCGCGTTGATCCTTTCAGGCACCCCCGCCTACTCCGCATCCTTCAAGCCCATAATCCTAGACCCCAGCTATGACCACACCAAATACGCACCCCAGTGTTCAGATCAAGATATCCTCCGCAAATTCAGGGCCTACACGACCTGCTTCGATGGTCCTGATGATGACGATGGAGATGGATTGCCCGATAAATTGGCGGTCCCGCACTGGGTAGCCTATGAGATCAAACGCTATCCCGGAGTACTGGGCAAAGGTCCCAAACGCCCTCCGAGGTGGATCACGGACGAAGATCTTTTTGCCCAGGGCATAGCGCCCAGTGATGACTCGTACAGGTTCTCCAAGGAATTCCGCGAAGCCAACCCAGAAAGCCCTCAGCTAGGCTATGATCGCGGCCACATGGCCATGAAACAGCATGCCTGGAGGCTGGGCCCCAATGCCGACTGGAACACCCACACGGTGCTGAATGCGGCCCCTCAGAGGTCAAAGCTGAATCAGGGCATCTGGCTGGACCTGGAGAAGAAGACTGCCGAGTGGGCGGACAAGTATGGTGCTGTCTGGGTAATTACCGGGCCAATTTTTTATGGGCGGAAACCTTCAAGATGGCTGGGCGAACCTGGGGAAGTGCCCGTGGGCATACCGGATGCGTTCTTTAAAATCGTCGTCCGCCTTGTTGACAATCAGCCCGAGGTGCTGGCTTTTATCTATCCGAACCAGGACAACGGAGATCATGGCGGATATGAACACTTGGCCTACTTGACCAGCGTGGATCATATTGAGGAATTGACCGGGCTGGATTTTCTTGCCGTGCTGGATGATGAGATGGAAGAGGTATTGGAGCGGCAGAGGGCGGTTGAGCTTTGGCCCTTGTAACCTGATTGACCGGGGAGTGATGATTCCGCTACTATAATCAAAATTAGAACAAATAAGGTTTTCTCCTGTTGAATCAATGATAAATCGCCTTGACTGGTAGGCAACAAAGCCTTTGGGTGCGGTCCAACCACGTGACAGAACGCGCCGGGAGCATCAAAAGGCACAAAACGAAGCGAAGAGCGGCGACTGCCGCATAATCTGGATTCTAGTAAACCTTTTTGGATACAGGAAGCACCAACAGGCAATAAGTTGGCAACAATTACAAGAACAACTGCATTTATAGACTGGGATACTGCTAGGCGAGTTGTACCACATGATCCAAGTATTGGTCGTAAGCGGTTGGTCGAAAGAGAAATATATTGCCTCCAGGATCAGATAGCCATGGCCCTGACTAATCGTAGCCGTATGTCGTATTTCAGGGTTAGCATGCGCCTTTACCATGGCTGGTATCGTGGGAAAACAAAAACCGATGAGCGTAGAGAACTCGATATTTTTTGTGCAAAAAATAGAAACCAAAGAGTATTAAAAAACGTATCTTTTTCCCCAGAAATATTCTTTGGTGATCAGCTATTATGTGGTGGACAACGTTGCGCAATATACGATACTTTGCGGGTTAGAGAAGGAAAGTTTGAACCAGAACAGAAGATGGTTGACACATCTTTAATAAGCGACATTCTACATTATGGTCATACTCAAAAAAAATCACCCATTGTTGTCGTTGGTGATGATGACGATTTACTTCCTGGAGTTTTTACAGCGGATTCATGGGGTTGTCAAGTAGTGCTATGTCGGCTGCGTAGCGATGACAACCAACATTTAAAAACCGATGGTCTTGTAAGCAGACTAAGGAAAGAACCATGAATGAAAAAGATCTAAAATCAATTTTTGCGCCATTTGCTGATCCTGAGACGAATATTCGAATGGTACAATCAGAAGATTACATCACATTTGAAATAATTAGAAATGGTGCAGAGTTAAGGTATTTTTATTACAAAGACACTGGTAAAGTTATTGCGAGACATGATCAGCCAAAAACATATATTGGTATTGACTCATTGCTGGCATCCTCTGAATTTGCCAATATTCGTATGATGGCCACAAACCAAAAACACATGCTTTCTAGCCTAGGGGGAGAGCCTTTTCTTCAGCCTAATTTAATCATTAAGCCATCGATAAATGAAGGTAATGACTATGATGCATTTTCTGATTCCCTGAGCAGTTTCGCCGGAGGACGCGTCCAGATTTGTTTGATTGACGGTCCTGCTGGTATAGGGAAAACAAGGTTATTAGAATGCCTTACCTATCAGAGATCGCGCGCATACTTGAATGGCAGTGACTTACCGCCTATTCTGTATGTTACCAGTAGAGGGAGACGACTTTCTAATCTGTATGATGCACTCGCTAGCGCCACTCAAATTATCAGGGCAAATTTTACTTTTGACCAAGTGCCAATACTTGTGCAAAGAGGACTAATTAATATCGCCATTGACGGTTTTGATGAGCTTGTTGATGCTGATGGATATAAAGATGCTTGGTTCGCCCTACGTGATTTCCTAGATGAACTTGGTAGCGGAGGTCTTTGCCTTCTCGCGGGGAGAGACACTTTTTTTGAACAACAGGATTTCTTTGACCGACTAGCTTTGTCATCAGAAAAGTTTCATCTGATCCAAGTGCATCTTTCGCCAATATCTCCTGGCGAGGCCAAGGTATGGTTAGAAAATAACGGTTGGGATAATTCTGAGATTAATTCTGAGTATACTGATTATGTTCTTGAGCCGGAAAGCTACACTTTACGACCATATTTCCTGAGCATTTTAGCTGGTACTAAAAACGGATGGCAAGATGTAATTAAGAGTGGATCGCCACGTAATTTTCTAATTAGCCAGTTCCTAAAAAGGGAAGCATCAATTTTGTGTGAAATGGTAGATATATCAGAAAAAAGTGCCTTGGGAGGTTTGAATAAAATGTTTGAGGAAATTGCAATAGACATGAAAGAAAGAGAGTCTAACGAGGTAGATGTTGAGTATATTGATTTTGCATGTCAGATAACATTTCAAGATTTAATTGATGCTAAAGAAGTGAGGAAATTGTCACATAAAGCTGGGAGCTTCGGTCTTCTAGAGCGTGGGATTAATAAAAATTTGCGGGTGTTCCCGCACACTGAAATATCATATCATTTTCTGGCTAACGCCATAATTCGCGATATAATAAAAAATTCAATTCCTATGCTGATTAGGAGAAGTTTGCTTGGCAATGATTTTCTTGAAGTTTTTCAAGATGTATTTGATATAAAAAATACCGAAGAAGCTACCGCGGTAATTACAAATATGCAGCGGACACTTTCTATGGAAAAAACAGCAGATAGAATGGGTGAAAATCTTGGAGCTATGTTGTTAACATCACTTTCTCGCGAGATTCGTGGGCTCACTCGCAATCTATCTTTTATATCAACAAGCGAAGCCATAATTACCGGCGTAGCTACAGCAGCTAAGTTGACTGATATATATGTTGGCCGATTAGATGTTAGAGGGGCTGATTTAACTAAACTGGAATTCGACTCATGCGAAGTTTCAATCCTCGTTGTTGATTCCGCAACTAAATTCGGTTCGCATTGGCCTAATGTATCGATATTGCACGTAGATGATGAAGTTGAAGAAGTAACAAAAAGATCACCTGAAGAAATCCATGAATGGATTAGAAAGCACTCTGGTACCACAAGCGAGACGACATATTATGATGACTTACCACTAGTCCGGTATTTTGATCAAGTATGTCGCCGTACGATGCGTAATTTTTATTTGCGGGCTAATGTTGACCACCCGGCATCAGACGTATTGGAAAACCCGTACTGGGAAGAAATAAAAGAGATATTAGAAGACGAAGGTAGACTGAAAGTATCTCAAAGAGCTCCCAGCGGTCCCCCTACACCGCTAATCCATATTAAAAACCCAAAGGCTCTATTAAATCCATCCGCGGTTGATGACCCGGAATCATTTAGAATAAGGAAACGTATTATAGATAGAGCCAAGGCTTTAGACATTTAATGCTCACAAATAGCACTTTGTGCTTCATATATTAATATTAACCAATAACTAAAAACCTCCACCTCATATAGTTTTCCATCGCTCCCCACCCAAAGGAGTGAGCCATGAGCCTAGGTGAAGCAGTGGAAAGCAAGGTTCGAGAGATCCGGCGGAGTAGGGGCGGTAATGCCCGGCCATCACCGCGGTCCTAATCGTCTCCACGGGGCTGGTGGTGCACGCCTCCCTCGGTGCTGAGCCTCGCCTTACTTGATTTACCTGTTTTGGAGGACAAATTTCTTTCGTAACAGGTCTTAGCCTAGCGGTAGGCCTTGTAGGCTTGCTGCGCCGCGGGAGTGTCACCCTTTCCTTGCGACATGAGGCTGGTCAATCGGTTGTAGGCGCGAATATATATTTGATATGACTCGGGACCAGTGACCCGGGGGGCAGTCCTTGTCGTTGTCAGGGGACTTCTCGGAGTAGCCCATTTTCGTTTTGCAAATCAAACGGGTACCATCTCTCATCCAGTGCCCAGGACTTCCCGGTAGTGATGCGCCAGGGGAAAAGACGAAGCCACATGTACCCACCAGCGCCAACTGATCCCCCGGCCGGTTACAGTGGAAAAAGCCCAGGATCCTGGGCTTTTCTCCCCTACCTCCGCTTGACATGAAGAACCCAACCTCCTACGCTCACGGGGTAAACCATTTCCTTGTGGGGACACCAATCCATGAACAAATCCGACCTGATCCAGGCCCTTGCCGACAAAGAGGGCCTGACCATCAAAATGGCCGAGAAGGTGGTCAACACCGTTTTCGACCTAATGGCGCAATCCCTTGCCCAGGGAGATCGGGTCGAGGTTCGTGGCTTTGGTTGTTTTCAGGTCAAGGATTATGGCGGATATGAAGGGTGGAATCCCAAGACCGGCGAGGTTGTTGAGGTGAAGCCCAAGAAGTTGCCCGCCTTCAAGGTGGGGAAGGGTTTGAAGGAACGCGTGGATATTGAGGAGTAGCCAGAGGGGAGGGTCCCATGCGTGATTTGGCCAAAGGAATAGTGTTGGAGCAAGCGGACGGCAGGATGGCTTTAATCCTAGCCAACGAAATATATCAAAAAGAAGCTGTGCTACAGGCAGCCTACAAGTTCATAGATGTGTGCCACATACTGATCGAGCCTAATGGCGACAATCATGTTGGTGTTTACTTTCAGCTAAAGCCGGCAGCCAGGGCTGATATTGAAATGATAGCACTGGAGTTTTGTAACGAGGTGCTTGACCAGCAAGTGCGATCGGATCTTGAACGGAGTTATGGCCCCTTGCGAGATATGATCGTTCGCCAAGCCTTCGCCCCTGTTTCCAAACCCACCTCGATGCTGGAGAATAAGGACTAATTGAATGTCTGCTCAGCCCTATACTATTTTGCCCTTTTGGTTCAAGCGGTACCATGGTGCAGGGCTGCTGATGGTAAACGAATGTGGCGAATACCATTTTATAGATTATGCTGACTTTGATGCGCTGATATCATATAAGCTCCCCGCCAAATCTACCAATATGCTCGACCTAAAAAGCAAACACTTTGTTTCAGGACAGGATATTGACCAAACTATTGAGATGACCGCTACCAAACACCGCACTCGCAAAATGTTTTTGAACAATTTTACATCTCTCCACATGATGGTCATTACTTTACGCTGCAACCACCGGTGCGAATATTGCCAGGTTTCGTGTGAAGATCAGGATGCTCATAAATACGATATGAGCTCCGCAGTGGCCAAAAAAGTTGTAGATTGTATTTTTCAGTCCCCCGCACCTGCCATCAAAATAGAATTTCAGGGTGGAGAGCCTTTGCTCAACTGGTCTGCCATAACTACGACGGTAGAGTATGCCGAAACAATCAACAAAACTGCCGGGAAATATCTAGAGTTTGTAATCTGTACTAACCTGACTTTGATAAATTCAGATCAGCTTGATTTTATCAAGTCTCATGGAATATCTATTTCTACATCTCTAGATGGTCCACAGGGTTTACATGATTCCAACCGAAAGCTGCGAATAGGAGAGAGTAGCTATTTAGCATTCCTAGACAAGCTCAAGATGACCCAAGAAGTCTTGGGGGCGGATCGAGTCAATGCATTAATGACGTTCACTAGCAATTCGATCGGTCGTGTTACTGACATCATCGATGAGTATGTTCGTCTAGGCTTTTCCGGCCTGTTCTTGCGTTCTATCAACCCCTATGGATTTGCGGCCAAGAACGTGGCGAGTCTCGGGTATCCAATGTCTGAGTTCGTGAGTGCATATCGCGAAGCATTACATTATATTGTTAAATTAAACTTAGAGGGGACTAGATTCATTGAATATTACACTACTCTGCTGCTCACTAGGATCTTAACTCCGTTTCCGACTGGATTTGTTGATTTGCAGTCACCATCAGGAGCTGGTATTGCTGGCGCTATCTACGACTACAATGGTGATGTCTACCCGGCGGATGAGGCACGGATGTTATCGAGGATGGGAGACTCCAAGTTCCTGATGGGGAATGTCTTCAACAACACATACCACGATATATTTATGGGGGATATCATCCAAGATCTCGTAAAAAAATCCTGCCTTGAGATTATGCCAGGGTGCTCAAGCTGCGTATACCGACCTTACTGCGGGGCCGATCCAGTCAGAAATTATCTGGAGTACAAGGATGCTGTAGGAAAACGACCTGGCAGTCCCTCCTGCATCAAGCACACAGGGATATTTGATCTTCTGTTCGGACAGCTTCGCCAGAACGACCAGCCCACCATGGACGTCTTTTGGGCGTGGATCACAAACCGAGAAGTGGGAGAGGTCAGCCTTGCGTAGATTCCAAGGCATACCCCACAAGATGAAGTCAGCTCGTATCGGTAGGGTGGCCACCAGTAAGGTCCCCATGCTATCGCGGGGGCAGACTGTGTTGGTGCAGGAAGCCTCCTCCCCTGCTGGCTTGGGGTTTGCTGCGATCCTCGGAACGGACGCAATAACCGGCGTATTCGCACCTCCCTCCATTTCAGGGCTTTCTGCTGAAGATCTAAGAGCTCTCAATGCCGGTGATATCGTCTTGGTCCAGCCTGACGGTTCAATAACTGTGCTATGGGAGGCTTCCCTTCTCAACAACGCGTTCCTTTTATCCACGGCCTGCAACTGCAGATGCATGATGTGCCCCCAACCGCCCGAGACCCACTCCCCACATCACCTGGAGATGGCTCAGCAGGTCCTGCGCTTGGTTGACCCGGGCTTCGCCGGAGAGATTTGCGTGACTGGCGGAGAGCCCACCTTGCTGGGTGAACGCTTATTTCAGTTCTTAGGCCAATGTACCAAAATAGCACCGAAAGCCTCCATCGTGCTCTTGACCAACGGCAAGCGCTACGCCGATTTCAAGTTCACCAAGGAGATGGCCCAACTCGGCCTACAACGGATAATGCACTGTGTCTCTCTCCATGCCGACGTGGACGAACTCCATGATCAAATAGTCGGCAGCTCAGGAAGCTTCGTGAAGACCCAGCGAGGTCTGCACAACCTTGCCAAGTTTCGGCAGAGAATCGAAATCCGCTGTGTGGTGAGCAAGCTTAATGCCGATCGGCTACCGCAGATCGCCTGGCATATCTACCGTAATTACCCTTTCGTAGAGCATGTCACCTTCATGGCCCTGGAAATGACCGGTTTGGCGATAGAAAACCAAATCGATGTCTGGATAGATCCGTTCGACTACCAGAAGTTACTGGAGGAGGCTGTCCGGTCTTTGCATCGGGCCCATATGCGGGTATCGGTATACAATCATCCCCTCTGCTTGGTATCCCCTTGGACCAGATCTTTTGCCCGCCAGTCCATCTCAGACTGGAAAAACATTTATTTACAGCGGTGCGAGGGGTGCCCGGGCAAGGCATCCTGTTGCGGATTTTTTTCAACCTCGGAGAGCAGGTTAAGCGAACACATTCAGCCCTTGAAGCAAATGGAATAGGTGCCTACAAATGCCCTATTGACTTATTACCTTTGAGTGCGGTACTGAATATACTAACTAGCTGGTCTCTTTGGAGGAGCCATTATGAGAACCATTTTCAAACGGTTGGCCGCTCTGGGAGGCCTGATAACGGCACTGGGCTTAAGCGTGGGGCAGGTGCAGGCTCTGCCGGTATCCAATCACGCCCTCAGGATCTCCGAGGTTCAGGAACAATCACCGCTCTACCTTGAGCATGCCACCCAGCTGGTGGATAAGAATCAACAGCTTGCGTGGCACACCTCACATAGCTCTCACGCATCCCACGCATCCCACGCATCTCATTACTCGCACTACTCGAGTCGTTAGACTAACAGCTGCAGAGCGTTAATTCGTAAAAGGCCGGATAATCATCCGGCCTTCGACCGTTTGGGAGTTTGACTAGGCACTGTGTAGCCCTCCCTTAAAATAGGGCCAGCGATAGATAGACACTTCTGGCCATCCAACTCCACAAAAGAACTCGCCCCCTAAACTCCGCCAAAATATCCACCCACAAAAATTCCTCATAGCTATTCCTATGCCAAATTTTACGCCTCCATCCCCCCAAAACTCCGCATCCTCTTCCATGCACTCGATCTTACATTTTCAAGGAAATGTTTTCAGGACAAACTTTAAACAAGATTTACCTATTAACCAAACATGGAGAACTTTATGAAAAAAGCAGTTTACACAGTGCCCCTTTCAATCAACCTGACAACACAGATGTTTGACGAGATTAAAAGATTAAGCGACGAAGCACAGATTAGCATGGCCGAGCAAGCAAGAAATTTAATGGAAAATGGATTCCGCTACATCGAAAAAAATAGGAAAGGAGAAAAAGATGAGTAACAACGGAAAAAACAAAAATGGACTGACCCCAGTGTTTTCAGAGTACTTTTCGGATGAGAATTGCAAATGTCAGATATGGTGTGCATATGGAACCAAGAACGATAAAGCGACGCCATATATATTTCTAACAAGCAGCCCTCTTGAGAGTTTATCACTGAAAGATAGCATACCAATTCGTTTCACATTACTGCAGGCCTCTAATCTGGCCGCTGCTTTAGAAGAGATCGCAAGAAACCCCGAAAAATTTAAAAATGGGTACCAGGCTGCCCAAAGTTTCGATCAGAAGAAATCTTTAAAAATTAAGGTGGGAAAACATAATGGAACCGAAGCCCCTGTGGTTGCCTTATTCTTTAAAAATGAAAACCAAGAACGCGTTATTACCATGTCACCGGTAGAAGCTCTAGGTTTAGCAAAGTTCATCCTTTCGGATATCCTGGCTGCTCTAATCCAGGAGTTCAGCAATACCTCGGCCGCAATTATTAATAACTCCGCAGATGATTCGGGAAAAATAACCTTTGGGTAGAGGAGAATCGGGCTGGATGCCTATGCGGATGTCCGGCCCGGATTATTAATATGAACGTAATTTTAGTAAATGAAATGAAACAAAGAATTCCCCTCACAGGGGAAAACTTTCTCCGTCTGCTTCGATTTGCCCAGGACCATGGTTGGGTCCCCACGGGCCCCCTTGACTTCTGGAGTTCTCACCCGTCGCTCAATGACTACTTACCCGCTGGCAGAGAGCCAGGTAGAGGTATCGACACAAAGGACGCCAAAGAGATCAGCCTGGCTTTGCGATCTGGGATGAAGGACCTGGTGTCCATGCATGGAGATCTTCTTGCGTACGACGATGACCCTGACGCTATTTCTGCGCAAAAGGAGCCTAGGGATCAGATGGAGGAACTGGTCAAGTTTTTTCAGCGCGGATATATCGTGGTGTTTAGGTGGAAGGAATAACGGGAGGCAGTACCTACTTGACAAATCATTTTGCTATTTCAATTTGTTGTCAGTTTCGTCTAAAAATACTTTTGCTACTTTGAAGATGGCATTAACATGCTCAATCATTGCATCTCTACTTCTAGGCCGTCGGTTACGATTACGCTGTGTAAAATCAATGTCCATTTCATGAGAGATTTGGTTGCGAATATTAAAAATGCTTTTTAGGTCTTCCGGTTTATTAATTAAAATTTTTGATGGAATATTGAAAAAAGATGCGATGCGAAATAGTTCATCTACTGACTGCAAACTTCCCGAGGTGAGGTTGCGAACAAGATCTTGCAGTAATACATCTCTAGGAACATCCATCAGAATAGACTGTAGAAGTAAGTCTATGTTTAAAATGTTGTCCTTGTAAATAGACGTTTTTGTCCTTTGTATGAATACTGCTTCCGCACCTTTATCCTTTTTGATTATTTCGGATAGCGCATCCCGAACAAGTTGTTTCGCCATAGAGTCTATTCCTGCACAGGCAAAGAGAAGCATCGCCCGAAGTAAATCTTGTTCTGCATCAGTTGGTGCTCCTTTTGCCTTTCTGAATTTTCTGATATCTTCAAATTGTTTAAGAAGTGCAGAGCACGCTTTGTGGGCGTTAAGAATAATTGTATAAGCATTTTTTATTGAGTCATGCTTTGGTTTTTTAGGGTGATATTTCTTTAGTCTTTGTGGCATGCAATCCTCTTTCAACCGAAGGTTACGTCGCTGGCATCCGGTGGTAATGGGGAGTAACCCGCATAACCAGGGTAGCCTGGATAACCTGGGTACCCGGGATACCCGGGGTAACCGGGGTAACCGCGGTATGGACTATACATGAACCGATAGAAACGATTACCATTTACGATGGATCCAAGATATTTCCCCCCGATATCCACGGCATCGTCGTCGTCCCATGGAAACCACCCAACCCAATTTCCATTAGAATCAAAAAGGAACTTACCTTTTCGGAAGGCAATCCATTCACCACTTGAGTTGAATAAGTGTTCAATCATATTATACAAAGTTTCATGCCAATGGCTAAAGAGTTACCGCCATGACTTTGATTTCACACATTGGCTACCTTAAAGCTGTAACAATTGGTTCTGTAAAATAGATAAATTTACCTGTGGCCCAGACTGGGTGAAGGGCCTCTCGCTTAGTGCCTCTAGCAAGATAGCATAAAGGTCTTGCCCTCGGCAATCGAACCCAGACCCGGACTCCTTTAGATTTATTGACATTTGATGATTAGGAGGATGCCGGGCTGGACGAGACTTATGGCTGGCAACCCATGGGTACGGGCCAGATTATGAGTTCTCAGCCATCGATCACGGACTATCTACCCTATGGCATTGACGGGTACCGTACCATCGTGGCAAAGGACGCCATCGGTATCTATGTGGCTTTGAGGACTGCTCTTGCCCGGGGTGTGCTCATTTCTGCGCTCAGATCTGATATTGGGGAGGGCGATGGAGGGGAGGATGTTCCGGTAGACCCGCGCGGATTTATGCAGTGGTTGGTGGATTTTTTTCAGAGGGGGTGGGTGATGGTTCAAAGGTGGGATTATTAAAAAGAGGGTTGATGAGCATAAACCTCCGCTGGATTTGAGCCACCAGTCCCACAAAAAATCGCATCGTGTTAAAGCTACTACCATCTACTCTTCAAATAATGTTCACCATCCTCAGATGTAATGGGTCCCCCATCCAGGAACAGGGATTTATTTCTTCTTTCTGCAACCCACACCTGTCCAGCGCGCGCGGTTGGTCCCTTGCGCCGACGAGCCCATGTCCCGAATAAATATTTTTTGGCACGTGTCATCGCAACATATAGAAGTCTTCGTTCCTCGGCTAAGTTTTCACCCACCCTCGGAACAAGCTTATGCTCCAACCCTGCTAGGACTGTCGCCTCCACCGTAAGACCTTTGGATGCGGCCATCGTCATGATTCTAACCCCTGTACTTTCGGTTTGGGCAATATCTTTTGCCAAAGGGGTTATTTGGCCAAGGTACCTCGCTAGACCTTGTTCGGGATCCGCTAGTTCGTCAATGGAAGACAATATTTCCTTTAGCTGTTCTGAAGGTTGAGGAACGATGTCCGTACCTGTATTTGCTGATATCCATGATCCCCATGCTTCTTTATTTTTCTCAGGTGGAAGATGCTCGTCTAGCCAATCAAGCACAGCATCGATCATTTCCGTTGCGCGTCTAGACACGGCCGCATGCGCACCACCAAACCCATGCTCTTTGGATTCCAGAAGCACCTCTCCGAATTGTCTGTTACTTCCGCTGGCAAGGTTGTAAATATGATTAAAAAATGAATCCCCTATCCCATTTTCAAGTTTTAAGAGGCTAGCCCAAGCAAGTGAATCAGTTCTATGCACGAGTAGTCGAAGAGTTGCCAAAAGACGCCGATTATTGGGTTCTCCCAAAATTTCGTTAATAACGCCAGGATCTGAATACTGAACACCAAGAGTATCCAATTCGCGTTTGATGGGCCTGCTGAACATTCCTAAATAATCACTTCTCAGTAGCACCAAAATATTGTGGGGTTCGACACTTTCCCGTGCTATCAAGTTGTGAACCAGCCGTGCGACTCCTTTTGCTTCAAGAGCTTCGTTTCCAAACGCAAGAAGCGCAGCCTCTCCAGTTGGCGAGCCCGCAGAGCAGGTAAGTGCTGGTTTCCCTCTAGGTCTATTCGGGTCCCCCTCAATCACAAAAGTTGCCCAGCTCATGATTTTGCTGCCACAGCGATGGGTGACAGTCAGTGAGTAATCATTGCACTCTGGATAGTCGATTTGGAAATTCCTGATGCCCTCAGGGGCAGCATTCCGGAAAGAATAAATTGACTGATCATCATCCCCCGCTCCTATAATTGAGCAACCGCGATCAGCGATTAACTTTAAAACCCGAAGATCGCAAGCATTGAGATCTTGATACTCATCAACAATTAAAAGGCTATAGTCAACACCATCTAGGTCAGGATGATCTTGGAGCGCACACATTAAAGCGTACGGAAGTTCAGACAAGAGAGTATAACCGAGGACATCACGGTGTTCGCGCCATCCCCCTAAAAACCTGGCTCTATCCTTCGGATCTACTCTAGAGTTATTTTTTTGATCAAGATGTTCCCAGTTTGAAGCCAATTCCAGAAATAGGTTGTTTAATCTATTTTTCTTTACTCCAACTATTTTAGCCAGTGTATGGTGAACAATTTCTCTGGTCTCCCAATCGTCAGCGATCCTTAATGGCTTGGGGAATTCGCCAACCCCAGGATTGCGCAGAAGGGTTGAAATTGCAAAGGAGTGTATGGTACTTGGCCTTTCTGCTGCGGCTGCAGGGTGCGCAGATACTTTTTTCGCAAGTTCTCCGGTGGCGGCTCTGGTGAAGGTTAGCAACTTGACTCGTGGGGAACTGCCGTTGGCAAGCAATTGATCGATAAAGGATACTAGCGTCGCGCTTTTCCCCGTACCTGGTCCGGCAAAAATTCTGGCATGTGCATCTATGGGATGGACGAGTATTAGTTTTTGTTCTGCTGTAGGATTAAATTGGCTCATCTCTTTACTTCGCAAGAATGGGGGATTTGTGTTGGATCAGAGGGCGGGTGTTCGAAAATGGGAAGAATTTCAACTGTATTTTGGCCCCCAGACCCCACATAAAATTATGATCAAGTATGTGCTCCATAATAGGGATGTTTTCATTCATGAGCAAAATCCCCATTTCTGAAGTTGATAATTCAAAAAACATCAACAGTCTAAGCATGCAACACCATAGGATCATACCACCAGTTCCCACCGGGGTCTGTCCATACATAGCTAAAAGGAAGCATTTCATGCTCCCTTTTTAATTGATCTATAATACTCCAAAAAACCTCCACTCGAAAATAAAATGGAGTTATTTTAGGGTTTATTTTCAGGTCAAAATGTCCGTGAACACCGAAACTTGGATTTAAGTTCCAAAGGGTTTTCCCAGCATATAGGTCACCCAACTTAAGTTTGAGAAGTTTATCCATATGATAAGGCATGATACGAATTCTTGCCTGAAGAGGAATGTCCTCGCCGTGGTTAATGACCGAGCATGAAATATCACCAAACTTTTCTCTCTTTTGAGGTTTGTTGAGTGGGTTCACACCACTTATGTGGTAATTACTTATCAATATCTCTACTTGGCGAAGATATCTCCGTGTATATTGTTCATATATTTGGTCTCTACGGGTTTTAATTTCAAGATATCGGTACTTGATGCCTGACGGATGGGCTGGATTATATCTTTCGATTTCGCCGTGGCAATCAAAACACAGTGGGACCAAGTTGTCTTCGTCGTTATTCGATGGATTACTATCGATGTGGTGAATTTCAATATTCGTGGTGCAAGCCTTTCCGCAAAAGCAACAATGGCGAGCGCACCATAAGAGCAATTTTGCTCGAACTTCCTCGGGTATGGGAGTGCGTTTTTTCTTGCTAGCCACATCTCCTCCACATAATTGATTGGTCTTAAATATGGAAGCCTGCAACCTTTAGAAGAAGTCGCCCAAAAATCTGATTGCTGTATCCCCCCGCAGTGTAACTGGGAATCTTCGTGGCTTAGCGGCCAATTCGGCCAGGCTGGTCCATGGTGGTGCTCCAGGCTGTGCCATATCCAGATACCAGTATATCCGTCTCAACGGTCCAGGCAGGCTCGGGCGGGCAGTCATGAAATAGTCTCTGATGAAAGCTCTCACCTCGTCTTCATAAACTATATCACAACTATATATATAAAATCCTGAGCTTATCCCCCTTCGGCCCATGGGCCGATCTTTTCCGTGTCAACCCCCACTCAACAGGAGCCGCGCCATGCGTATTTTTGTCCTGGCGCTCCTCGTGGGCGTCATTATCCACATAATCCCCTGCCCAGCCATTGCGCAGGGCAACAACCTTGGCCAGATCCTCACCCTGACCGAGTCCATATTAAATGGGCTAAAAACCGGCGCTCAAACCGGCGCTGCCCTACCAGGTAGCCATACTGACCGCAGGATCAACCAAGGTGCTTATTGGATTCCGACTGGCAATCCGTGGCACGGGATCAACCCGGCCGACATCGCCGACCACTGGAGGCGAGTTAACAAGGCCAACGGAAAGCCGGTGTACTTCGTCCCGATCGTCGCATACAACCGGTGGCGCACTGACAAACTGAACGAGCGTGTTCGGCTACGCAGCCTTGGATTCAAGATCCCGGTTCCGCAAGAAGGCGACATCGTGATGACGGTAGATGAGGTCAACTACTCTCGCCAATGGTGGGAGCGCAGGTCTGGGATACCTTCAGACCTGATGCCTAGCCCGGTCCTGATCGAGAACCAGAAGCATTACCCCTGGCGTGATCTACTTCGGGGTGCCGGTTGGCAGGGAGTGATGCCTCGTATGGGCAAGTAGAAGCTCAAAACCAAGAATCCGCAGTTAAGGGTCTGTTCTCCATGTTGAGGATGGGCCCTTTTCCTTTGTCTAAACCCAAGGGGAAAGGAGCTGGCCGTGTTTAATAACAGCGTTCGTGGCCTGAATGGCGACCTACAGGACGTTCCGTGAAAGTCCCGGCCAACATGTGGGAGCTATGTATCACCCTGGTCATCGAGGCCCTCAAGTGGCTTCTAACCGAAAAAAAGAAACGGAGAGATGAATGACCGTAAAGAGCGCAACCGACAAACAGCCCCAGCTGAATCCTGAATTTGTGCAACAGATCGATGGGAAGGACTTCGTGACCTACCAGGGACTCCTGGACCTGGCCCATCAAAAGGGGCTGACCAGCATCGTGACCCAGGTTCTTCAG
>Ga0180007_10002014_pt1 | contig 25301 bp, 18 predicted proteins | sample MM_PC_MetaG_FD_121122 | JGI IMG/M metagenome (GOLD analysis project Ga0180007, IMG submission 121122) | Groundwater microbial communities from the Aspo Hard Rock Laboratory (HRL) deep subsurface site, Sweden - MM_PC_MetaG | ecosystem: Environmental > Aquatic > Deep subsurface > Groundwater... | reverse complement strand
TTTCTCATCGTCTGATATTTTTTTTGTGAGCCCTGAAATGTTCATATTTAGGGCTATAACACTAGCAAAGCTAGAAGTCTAGATTTATTTTCATACTACCACATATTTTTTGAGATGTTACCAGCTTATGTGTTAAGTTGCTGAATTAAAAATGTATTGATGCAGTTGCATGTGTGTTGAATAAAACAGCCCTTTTTTGTGGCACCTGATAGAAATATGCCACGAAAAGGGCTGTTTTATTAATAGGGATATATATTTTTGTTTTACATGTGAATTGATGAGCCGGATTTAGGGTTGGAACGTCTTTTTTAGTTGAATTATTCGTAAATATGAGTTAATACTGTTTTTAGCAATAAACACTGTTATTAACTTTTAGCTTGGAGAGACAGATGAAAAAGATAAACATAATGATTTTTCTTTTTTTAGTGTGTGTAATTTACCCGGTTGATACCACCCTGTCATGTACGATCGGAGTGGTGTCTGCCGGCGCATCCAAAACCGGCAGGCCGTTTATCTGGAAAAACAGGGACTACTCCATGAGCGCCAGAGAGGAGATCATTTACAGGAAAGCCGATAAATCTAATGTGGGCGGCAGTTTAGTCATGTATGGCGAAACCATTGATCACATGAATATTAAACTTGTCTCTGGCGGCGTCAATGATAAAGGATTTGCCATTGTCAATTCCACAGTTGTTGAAGACCCATTTCGCACACTGGCCAACATCAATCATATACTTCAGGAAGTAGCGATTGAACGTTGTAAGACCCTGGGCGATTTTGAAGCGTTGCTGGACAAATGGTTCAATTACTATTTATTTGTGATTTGCGGAAATTTTGCCGTTATCGATGCCCAAGGCGGGGCTGCCATCTATGAAGTATGGTCAAACGGCACCAACTGGCTTTCATGGAAAAAATATGATGCCAATGAAGCTGAAAACGGTTTTGTGGTCAGGTCTAATTCTCATTTGACCGACGGATGGGTGCTTCGGGAAGGTGGTGTTGCCATCCGTTATGAACGCGCCCATGAACTGTTTACCGAGCTTTATGAAAATGACGCGCTTTCACCCAGAAACGTGTTACGGAAAGTGGGCAAGGATGTCGCAGGAGATTGTGATAAATTCGCTGAGGACTGTGAAGCCTGTTATAAATATGACAAGGATTATAAAAACGGTGATCCTGATCCCAATAGTTTCAATACAGAAAGCACGATAAGCCGGTCATCGACCACATCCTCTTACGTTATCGACGGCGCGGCCTCCGATATAGATATACCGTTCATTACCTTATATTGTGCATTGGGAGAGCCTTCGTTCACCCCGGCTGTACCCTATTTTCTTTTTTCTGAAAAAGTACCCTTTTATGCCAAGGCCGGTTCAATAGACCTTTTCGGAATTGTCTATGATCTGGGGATAGGGTGTTTCCTGAACAAAGCATCCATGAAGGTTTTATCTACCAATAACTTGTATACCAATAATGGCGTCGCTCTGGAGTTCATCGATCAGACTATTGACTATGAAAACCTTCTGGATGTCCAGAGCTGGGTATTTCCTCTGGAAGATTTTGTTTTTGATGAGACAGAGTCATTTATGGGCTATTTAAGAGATCATCCGGAAGAGGTCACATCCGACATCCTTTATAAATTTTCATATGCATGTGCCAGGTACACCTACAAGAATTACCTGCATCAATCCCTGGATTACTGTCCCTGGGATTATGTGGCACCTTGGGAATAATAGCGGATACGCAAAAACAAAAGAGTATTGGACAGTCTGCACATTGTTAAAAGATAGCGCTTTGACTGTCCTTTTTTTTTGATAAATATGGCATTAATTATCATGAATTTTTTCTGTTGCAAGGATACATGTCCAGCCGGATAAATCCATTACTTGCCAAAGGCACTTTTCTCTAAACGTTAACAGGGTTTACCATTGACATACTTTTGTCAATAATGTAAACAACTTAAGCTTCTATATGGGTATTGGTCAAACATGAGCCGTTTGGCCGGGCCTAATTGCAGTCAGGCCATCAATCTGACCTTCATTATTAAAAATAGTTGCATAAAAACAGTTTTTAATAAATATAATTAAAAAATTTAATAAGTTATGTTGTTAAAGGGGGGTGCGATGCAAAAATCGGTGTTGGTTTTGATCGTGTTTATCTTTACATCCACCGCATCCATTGCCGGAGAGGTAAGGTTTATTGCCAATCAGAGTGTGCCTGAGTTCGTAATCAGTAAGGAAGACGTATCTGAAATTTTTTTAGGAATCCGTGTGCAATGGTCAGACAAAACGAAAATTAAATTTGTTCTGAATGGTGATGAGACATCACATAACGCCTTGATGAAAAAATATATCAAAAAATCTCCCTCCCAATTTAAATATTACTGGCGGAATATGCTTTATACCGGTAAGGGGGCCGTGCCCAAAACATTTGATTCCGTTGATGATCTTATCAAATATGTTCAATCAACCGAAGGCGCTATCAGTTACATCGACAGTACAGTCAAGGCCGATAATGTGAAAATGATATCTGTGAAATAGGGAGAGGGTATGTTAATGAAAAAAAAGATATTTTTAATCATAACCATAGTACTGATTAATAGTCCGATGAATGCATTGGCTGAAGAGGACGAGGTGGATATCCATGGCTTTATTTCGCAAGGATATCTTTGGTCTGACCGGTATAATTTTTACAATGCAGAAACCGAAGACGGCACGTTCCAGTTTAATGATTTGGGGGTAAATTTTACAACCCAGTTGTCTGATAACCTTCGGGCAGGCATGCAGCTCTATGCAAGGGATCTTGGTGACGTGGGAAACGATGAAATTAACGTTGACTGGGCATATGGCGATTACCGGTTTTCAAACTTGATAGGTGTAAGGGTTGGCCGGATCAAGCGATCCTATGGCCTCTTCAACCAGATCAGGGATGTGGATCTTGGTCGAACCGTTATTTTTCTTCCGGAAGGCATGTATTTTGAAACCCTGAGAGATCAATTTTTGAGCGTGAAAGGTGCAGGCATTTACGGTACCTTGCCTTGCCGGGTTGAGTATCAGATTCTTTATGGGGAAACACCTGCTTCGAACAGCAGCGGTGCGGCATCATTTCTTGAAACCATAGGTGTCCACTTAATTGATGTTTCCACAGAACCCACCTATACATTTCATATGCTCTGGCGGCCCATGAACAGTCTCAGTGCCGGTGGATCCACGTTTAATTTTAAATCAACAGTTGAAACCTCGCTGGGCGCGATTGAATTTAACGGTGAAAATTATCAGGTTTTCCTTCAGTATTTTTATGACAATCTGATGGTGGCAACTGAATATCAGTGGGGTGATGCAGCGCTTCTTTTTCCTGCAACACCTGCTTTAAAACGAGTAGCAAAGCCAGTGGGTTATTCCGGCATGGTCACCTACCGGTTTGCGGACTGGTTTGAAGGCGGGTTGACCTATAGCGAGTATTATATAGATAAGAATGACAAGGACGGGAAAAAGGCTCTCGCAAATGCAGAGGTAAAAGACAAAAAAGAAAGGTGGCTCAAGGACCTGTCGTTCTCAACCCGGTTTGATATCAATGATTTCTGGATTCTGAAACTTGAAGCCCATCGGACAGATGGACTCTTTTCAGTTGTTGACTATGGTGGCAGAAAAAAACCGGGTGCCATATCCCATCTCGTTGCTGTCAAAATGTCCTATGTCTTTTAACCCGGATATTTTTGATATACCAGAATAACCGGATGCTTTTAAAAATGAGAAACCGGCTGTTGAAAATGGCGGCCGGCTTTTTATGAACGGATTAATCAAATCCTTTCCGAACCAATTCTTGACAACCAGGCACAAGCGGAGTAATTAAGATTTATTTATCCGCTGGTGTAATTTTATCTTCCAAATGGAACCGGTTTTTTTCAAGGATCAGTCAATGATCATGATCTTCATTCAATGGAATCAATCGGCACAAATACAAATTAAACTGAGGAGACGCACATGACTGAAATTATTGATATAAAAGCAAGGGAAACGCTTGATTCAAGAGGGAACCCGACCGTTGAAGTGGATGTGGAACTGGCTTGCGGCGCATTTGGAAGAGCTGCGGTGCCATCAGGCGCTTCCACCGGTATCCGTGAAGCACTGGAGCTTCGGGATGGTGATAAAAAAAGATACCTGGGGAAAGGCGTTCAGAAAGCGGTTGAAAATGTGGAAACCAAAATTGCCGATGCGGTGATGGGGCTTGACGCCACTGATCAGGTCACGCTCGATAACATCATGATCGAACTCGATGGTACCGATAACAAGTCCAACCTGGGTGCAAATGCCATTCTTGGCGTGTCCATGGCCACGGCAAGGGCTGCTGCAGACGCGTATGGCCAGCCATTATACCGGTATCTGGGGGGCATCAATGCCAGAAACCTGCCAGTACCCATGATGAATATCGTAAATGGCGGCGCGCATGCTGCCAACAGTCTGGATATTCAGGAATTCATGATCATCCCTGTGGGTGCGGATTCGGTGCGGGAAGCCATCCGGATGGGAGCAGAAGTGTTTCACAACCTGAAATCCCTTTTAAAGGATAAAGGCTTGAGTACGGCTGTGGGCGATGAAGGCGGATTTGCGCCGGATCTGGAATCCAATGAAGCTGCCATCCAGTTTATTATTAAAGCCATTGAGAAGGCAGGGTACAAACCCGGTGCCGATATCGGCCTTGCCATGGATGTAGCCGCAAGTGAGTTATTTAAAGACGGTAAGTATGTGCTTGCAGCAGATAATAAATCCCTTTCCGCTTCAGAAATGATCGATTATTATGAAGGTCTGATCGACAAATACCCGATCCTTTCCATTGAGGATGGCCTGGCTGAAGAAGACTGGGACAACTGGGCTGTGCTTACCGAACGGCTTGGCGGCATTGTCCAGATTGTAGGCGATGATGTGTTTGTGACCAATCCGGACATTTTGAGAAAAGGCATCAGAGATGGTATCGGAAATTCAATTCTGATCAAGCTGAACCAGATCGGAACGGTTACGGAAACCCTGGATGCCATTGAAATGGCAAAACAGGCCGGGTATACGACCGTGGTGTCCCACAGATCCGGTGAAACGGGTGATACGTTCATTTCCGATCTCGCAGTCGGTGTGAATGGCGGACAGATAAAAACCGGTTCCCTTTCAAGAAGTGACAGGATATCAAAATACAATCAACTGATGCGCATTGAGGAAGAACTGGGTGGGGCAGCCCGATTTTTAAAAAATATTTTTATTACCAAGTAGACCTCAAATTTATCTATGATCCTATTTGCAGAACCACATCAGGTTCGAGGGCACATTCGGGTTTTATCGATCATTATGGCGGGCGTGAGTCTGTTTTTTATATCCACTGCGTCCGCCTATGTGCTTTCGGGGCCCCATATCCTTCACAAAATGATCGGAAAGCTGGGTAAAACCGGAACACTCCTTGTTTCCGGAGAACTTAAGCTTTACGAAGAAGATTTTTTGAAAAACTACATTTCTGTTACGGAGACATCGAGTTTCAGTTTCCCGGACAAATTTCGATCTGACACAGTCTCCGGTGATACCCAGAAAATATTTGTGTCATCATTTGAAAATTCTGTGACCATTGTCAATGAGGAGGTCACATCCTTAAAGGAATCCATTTATGATGCCTATAAAGATATCCTTCTTTACCGGTCAGACGAACTGATTCAGCCCTCATTAAAAAGACTTGGCATAGACACCTCTGTTTCAAGTGTCGGCCGTTTCCATGGCCGTCTGGTTTATGTGGTGGGTGCGAATTATCCTGATGAAAGTGTCTCACAGGTCATGGTGGATAAAAAAACATTCCTTCCGATCCGGTTGATCCTTGTCAGAAAATCTATCAATGCAACACAAAACGTTCTTGATGTCTCTTACCTTGACTGGAAGAAAAAAGGAAAGACATGGTGCCCGGGGAAAATCCAGTTCTTTCTGGACAACAGGATTTCACGTGAATTTACCATGACCAATATGGTGGTCAACCCCTCACTTTCAGAGAGTATTTTTGATATTTCCCATTTGAAAACCATATACCAGAACCGGGTTGAAGAGAACGCCGAAGAGGCGAGGCCCGAAAAGGTTGATGAGGTGCAGAAGACAATAGATGATTTCAGTAAAATGTATGAATAGAAAAGATAAGGATGGGCCAGGCGGGAGCTTTGAATATCTTTCGTCCGGACGCCATCTCCCCGGCATATGAACACCTATTTCAGGTTGTAAAAAAACAGTTGGAGTAAACACACATGGCGAAAAACACAAAGTATATTTTTGTTACCGGAGGGGTTGTTTCTTCCCTGGGAAAAGGTCTTGCATCCGCAGCCATTGGTGCGCTTATGGAAAGCAGAGGATTGTCTGTAACCATTCAGAAGCTTGACCCCTACATCAATGTCGATCCAGGTACCTTGAGCCCGTTTCAGCATGGAGAGGTGTTTGTAACAGATGATGGTGCGGAAACCGATCTTGACCTTGGCCACTATGAGCGGTTTACAAAAGCAAAGCTCAGCCAGAACAATAATTTTACAACCGGCAAGATTTATAATGCAGTGATCACCAAGGAACGGCAGGGCAAATATCTTGGCGGGACTGTACAGGTCATCCCCCATATCACTGATGAGATCAAGAAGAGCATCATGCTTGTGGCCGATGATGTGGATATTGTGATTGTTGAAATAGGCGGCACCATAGGTGATATTGAAAGTTTGCCGTTTCTTGAAGCCCTTCGTCAGATGCGTCATGACGTGGGCAGAGAAAATGTGCTTTATGTTCATCTGACGCTTGTGCCTTATATTGCCGCAGCCGGCGAACTTAAAACAAAGCCCACCCAGCATAGTGTGAAAGAACTGAGAAGCATCGGTATTCAACCGGATGTGCTGTTGTGCCGGACAGACCGGTTTCTCTCAGAAGATTTGAAACGAAAAATCGGTCTTTTCTGTAATGTTGACAAGGAGGCTGTCATCACCGCCAAAGATGTGGATTGTATTTATGAAGTGCCCCTTGTCTATAATCAGGAGGGATTGGATGATATCATCGTAAAAACGCTGAACATCTGGTCAAGAGCACCCAAGCTGAAGGAATGGCAGACTTTTGTCGATAAATACAAAAATCCCGATTTTTCGGTCAATATTGCCATTGTGGGAAAATATACGGATCTGACCGACTCCTATAAAAGCCTTAATGAAGCCCTTTACCATGCAGGCGTCCCCAATAGCAGCCGGGTCAACCTTCTGTTTATTGATGCAGAAACCATTTCCCAAAGCAATACGGCAAAAGTGCTTGAGGAGGCAGACGGGATACTGGTTCCCGGCGGGTTTGGCGAACGCGGTGTGGAAGGGAAGATCCTTGCGGCCAGATATGCCAGGGAAAACAAGATCCCCTATTTTGGCATCTGCCTGGGGATGCAGATTGCGGTGATCGAATTTGCAAGGAATCTGGCAGGCATGAAAGACGCAAACAGCTCCGAGTTTAACAAAGAGACCCCATGCCCGGTGATTTATCTGATGACCGAATGGTATGATGACCGCACCCAGACGGTTCAGAAGCGAGATGTCTCATCAGACAAGGGCGGTACCATGCGTTTGGGCGCATACCCCTGCAGGGTTAAAAAGGATTCACTGGCATTGAAGGCTTATAAAAGGGAATTTATATCAGAGCGTCACAGGCACAGATATGAATTCAACAATGCATATATGGATACCCTGGTTGAAAACGGTCTTGTTATAAGCGGTGTCTCGCCAAGCGGAGAGCTTGTGGAGATCATAGAAATAAAGGATCATCCCTGGTATCTGGGTTGCCAGTTTCATCCGGAATTCAAGTCCCGTCCTATGGAGCCGCACCCGCTTTTTGTGGATTTTATTGCTGCAGCCCTTAACTATGCAGGCAAGAATTCAACATCAACCGGATAGAATCCGGTCAAAAATGAAATTTTTTCCAGGCATTTCTCAAATGTTTTTAAAACTATCACCTGAAGAGATAAGATATAAAAAAACGTTTCATAGGCGCCTGAACAAAGAAGCCAGGGCATTCCAGAAACCCATGGCCCTGGTTGCCATATTTGCCTGGATTGATTTTGCCTATAATCTTGACCCGATCCTCCACCCGGAATTTCCTGAGTTGGTATACTACAGGATGGCGTTGACCCTATCAGGCCTGCTCGTCTTTGTTTTATCCTTTTTTGAAACGCTTCGGGGCAAAGGGCTCGGGCTTCTTTATGTCCTTCTGGTTTTTTCACTGCTATCCTGCTCTTTCTTCACCGGAAGGATCGCTGATGACGCGGTATATGTTTCAGGCCTTCAGGTTCTGGTCGTGGTTATTGCTGCCGGTCCTGCACCATTCAGAAGTCTTCTTTTGTTTTATTTTTTGTCCATGGCCCTGTTTTTTGGCGCAACGCTTATCTATCATCCGGATTTGACATCCTCTTCAGCCCGTTATTCAATGAATAACCTTGTTATTTCCTATATACTGGGAATTATTCTCACCTATTTTCTTTCACGTTTCAGGTTTAATATGTTCGTTCAGCAGATACGTCTGGAGGAAGCCAGGGTCCAATCGGAAATTGCCAACAGGGCCAAAAGCGATTTTCTGGCCAATATGAGTCATGAAATAAGAACACCGATAAACGGCATTATCGGGATGACCGAAATCGTGATGGAAACGGCCTTGGGAAACGAACAGAAAAATTACATTAATATCATTTCAAGAGAAGCGATCTCACTCCTTGAAATTATTAATGACATTCTTGATTTTTCGAAGATCGAAGCAGGGAAGGTGGAACTGGAGGAAATTCCTTTCAGTTTAAGAATTCTTTTTGACAATATCGGCGATATCATGGGAATACGGGCTGAAAAGAAAGGCCTTCGGCTGATCACCTTTCTCCATCCTGCTGTACCCTATCAACTGATAGGTGATCCCGGGCGCTTAAGGCAGATTATTGTCAATTTGGCAGCCAATGCCTTAAAATTTACATCAAAAGGTGAAGTCCATATCCGGGGTGATATCATATCCGAGAAAGATGAAACCGTAACAATGCGTTTTTCTGTTAAAGATACGGGGATAGGCATTCCAGATGACAAAAAGGCTAAGATATTCGAAAGTTTTGCCCAGGCAGACGGTTCCACAACAAGGGAGTTTGGCGGTACCGGACTGGGCACCACCATCGCAAAGCAGCTTGTTGAGTTAATGGGCGGTGAAATCGGCCTTGAAAGTGAACCCGGTAAAGGAAGTGTGTTCTGGTTTACGGTTATATTCAAAAAACTGTCTGGCGAAATTATGGCAAAATCAGCCGAACTTGCCAATCTTTCCGCGCACCATGCGTTGATTGTGGATGATAATCCAACCAATCGGTTTATTCTCACCGAATACGTCCATTCTTTTGGATGCACCTCCCAAACCGTGCCTTCAGCCGCAAGAGCCATGGAAGAACTTGAAACCGCACTTACGCTGAACCGGAAAATAGATCTGATTATTCTTGATTTTCAGATGGCAGGAGAAGACGGGTTTGACTTTGCCAGAAAGGTGAAATCAGACGATCACTTCAATCACATTCCTGTCATCATCGTATCCTCATCCGGCACGAAAGGGGATGGGAAGATTTGCCGGGATATCGGTATAGAAGGGTATATCAACAAACCGGTGTCCAGAAATGAACTGCTTCTGATAATGAAATCGGTTCTGGGATATCATTCCAAGGACGCCCTGGGCAAACGGTTGATTACCAGGCATTCTTTGTCTGAAGATTACAGACGTCATGTCAGTGTACTTCTTGTGGAAGATTATCCCACCAATCAGCAGGTTGCATTAAGGCATCTCCAGGGCGCCGGATATGATGTGGATCTGGTGGAAGATGGCAGAAAAGCCGTAACCGCATTTAAAAACAAGAAGTATGATGTTATTCTCATGGATATCCAGATGCCTGTCATGGACGGATATCAGGCCACCCAAGAAATCAGGCGTATTGAAAATGAAAAAGAGAATAGCCCGGCAAGAGTGCCTATTATTGCACTAACCGCTCATGCCATGAAAGGTTACCGCGAGAAATGTCTTCAGGCAGATATGGACGATTATGTATCAAAACCCTTGAAGCGTCAGAGCCTGATAGAAATGGTGGACAGATATACTATTTTGCGAGCGGAAAATCGTATCCTGGATCAAATTGAAGCAGAGATCAACTCAAGTAAAAACGAGGAGAAAAAAGAGCCTCGTAGTACTTCCGCAGATTCCCCCATGGATTACAACACAGCGCTGGAAGAATTTGAAAATGACGCTGAGTTTCTGAAGGAAGTTTTTGACGGTTTTATTTCAAACGTGGAACAACAGCTTTCCATTATACGGAAAGCCCTGGAAGATAAAAACAGCGAAAGTCTTCGAAAAGAAGCCCATTCAATAAAAGGAGGGGCTGCCAATCTGACTGCCTTTTCCTTGTCACGAATTGCCGCTGAACTTGAAATCTTAGGCAAAGAAAACGACCTTGAGCGGGCAAAGGAAGTGTTTGAAAGCCTTGAATCCGCCTTTACTGCACTTAAAGCCTGCCAAACGGCTTTCCCGGCATCCTGAATCTATCCTGACAGAAAAATTCTCCCTGGTCATAGACAGCTATGTCAAATATGATACGTCTGTATTATACGGAAGTGTTTGACTATTTTATGTTTTTCCTTTATATTTGAACCGTTTTTTCAAACAGGAAAGTCGTTTGGGGCGAATTTTGACCTGTAACCTTGAATCCTATGGAGGAAATCGTGAGAAAAATGAAAAAAGTGTTAGGTGCGGTACTGATCGTATTGATGGCAGTTTCGTTTGCGTATGCCGAAGTGGACAAACCGCTTCATATCTACCTGCAGGGCGGCGCAACGCTGCCTATGGGCGATACAAAAGATGGTTTTAAAACCGGATTTAATGCTGGTGGTGGCGTTGGATTTTCAATAAACGAGAATATCGAGATCGTAGGTCGGGTTTTGTATCATAGTATGAAACCAGATTTCGGAGGTGATTTTTGGTTAGGTATGGCTGATGGGTATAACTTGGATGACTATGATGCAAGTGGCGGTGAATTACAGCCGTTGATGTATGGTGGTGAACTTAAACTTAACACTGGTGATGAAGAAAAGAATTTTTACTTGATTGCAGGCATTGGCAAGGCAAAATTAAAACTTGCAGATCTTAAAGTGAATGGAGAAAAAAGTAAAATTGCTGATGATGAAACTGAGACCTATTTCTGTGTGGGTGGCGGGGTTGAGTTTGGGAAGTTTTTCGTTGAAGGACGGTATGTCATGATCAAGCTTAAACCGGAAGGTACGGATGAGGAATTTGACTTCAACATGGTTCCAATCTGTATTGGCGTAAAGTTCTAAATTTTTATACAATAAACAAAAAGGCCGGTGGTAAATATTTCACCGGCCTTTTTTCTTGGTTAAATGGTCAAGTGGTTGAATGGAAGACTGGTTATATTCCTTTCACTATTTGACCAATTACCTATTCAACCAATTAACCAATACGCCACCTCCCAACATCACATCTTCACTTTATCCCTTCCAAAACCCCCTTTGCCCCCGGCCAGTCATAAAGAATCGCATCCCAGACATACATCGGCTTTTTGATAGCGAGGCATCGTTCCAGCTCTTTTTTCGCCATATCCTTTTTCCCGTCTGCAACATAGATTTTCCCCAGGCGCAGGCTTGCGATAGTGAGGTTCGGGTCTTTTTCTACAGCCCACTTGGCCAGTTTCAGGGCCTGGTCCATATCTTTCAACGGCCATGGGGCTTCCGAATAAATTGCGGCAAGAATCACGCCGGAAAGGATGGCAAAACGGTTGTTTTCATCAGTTTCCATGGCCTGGTGAAGATATTTTTTGGACAGTTTGACCTGCTTTAAAGCTGAAAGGATTCCTGACATGTCGGCCAGTCTGGCATATCCGGTCCCTGCCCAGTATAACCCCCCCACGGATTCCGGATTGATGGCAATGGATTCTTCAGCAAGGGCCACGGTTCTTTCAACCATTTTTATCCGCCTGGCTTTATCTTTTTCCTCTTCCGCTTTCTTGAAAATAATTTCCCCCAGCCGCCATTTGGCCTCTTCGTTGTCCGGAGCCATCCGGACAGCTTCTTCATAAAGCGCCTCGGCCTTGTCAAGATTGGCCAAATCAAGGTGCATTTGGCCTTCGAGGGCCCAACCCTGTTCAAATATTTCTGATATGCGCTCATTTTTTTCGTCTGCAAAACCACAGACAGTAAGGTAAAGGAAAAAAAACATGTAACAGGCAAAGAAAAATCTCGTGTTAAGACATGTGTGGCGTTTTTGCATGAAAACCTCCTTTGGGCAGATCAAATTTGAATGGTTGACAGGATGCATTTGATAATCAGATTGATTATTGAAGAATCAATTCAGTGTCAAGGAGATATCAAAAGGCATTTAATTGATTCATCTCACTTGTCAGGATTTTTTGCGATTTGTAAACTATTGGCTGTCGATTTTTTTTGAAAAAGCGCATGTCATATGGCTGTTGCGCCGCCAACCCTCTGTTTGTCCGCCTTCAGCGGATTTGTCTTTTGGCATATCCATTGCTACTGCACGGTGTAACACAATCAGGATGACCATACGAACATGACGGGCAGGCCGCGTTCGTTAAAACAGGATACCATTTTAATCATTCATCGTGTTTTCAAAGGAGTTCAATAATGGTTCGCTCTTCCTCATTTATGCATCATGGTGACAATTATTTATTTGGAGAAAATGGTCAGTATACGGATCTCTGCCTGAAGATAGCCGATGATATTTTCTCATCCTATCCGTCAATGGCACTGATCGGGAAAAATGAAGACCGGATAAATGCATACTCGCATATGGACTATTTAAAGGAACCCAGAAACATAAGTGTGTTGTGCCAGGAAAAGGCATTGCCGATCCGGAAAATAAGAGCTGCCAGATGTATTCTTTCAGGCAGGCTTTTTACTGAGCACGCTGCTGCCGGTGAGGCAACCCGTCTTGGTCTTGGCACCAAATATCTGATCAATCTCAAAAACAGTCTGAGTCTCAGCCGGATTTCTGAATTGATGTCAAAAGACCAGGGCAATCATGTCCCTGAAAAAGAGATTGTTGAAAAAGCCGGATGTGCGCCGGGTGACCTTTTCCCGCTCTCTTTGGGAACACGCCACATGTTGCAGTTTTCTTTTGATATTTATAACCTTGCAAAAGAATTCAATATGGATCCGGTAAAAGCCCTGGCAAAACAGAAAATGCTGATCATCCTGAACGAAGCCTCGGCAGATACCATCATTCAAGAGATGATTGAAAACCGGTTTTTCGGATTTGCAAGAGAAAATGTGATGTTCATGATCCAGAAAGCATATCACGGCATACGGTTTCATAACGGTAAGGCATTTTTTGATCATACCTCACCCAAAAGGCTTCATAATCATGGCAGCCTTGTGATCCAGCAAACCGCGCATGACCAGATTTTCACAATGGACTGGCATGAAAAACGTGTTTTTTTAAAAAACTATGAATATGGAAATTGCCTGGAAAGCATGGACGACAAGATCACCTACAATATTGAAGATCTGGAATTCCTGACAGGGGCGATTGATTATGAGGCGCTTGGCTTTGCCCTGGAACGGGGGGAACACGGGGTGGGCATGCTGATGGAAATCGTTAGAAATGATCCTGAAAATCCTCAAAAGGGGGGCATGGCAGCCTATGATCCCCGGCTTGAAAAAAATGTGATGATCGAGGGGTTCCAGTTGATGGGAATCAGAAACCATCAGATCACCTTCCTTAACAAAAATTTCAATCATTATCCCAGGCCATATCAGTCATGGGCGGCAGTGAAGGAATCCGGACTGAACATGCCCATAGCCGTCAAAGGCGGCTATGTATATTTTCAGCCGGTCCAGGGAGATATAAATTTTCTGGTAAACACGGAATTCTACAGGAGAGAGAACATCAAGTCCATAAGAGCATGGAAATCTATTGCCAACACGCCTCTTGCCATCGGGCACATGAGGATGCAGGATCAGCAGGATGGCTTCCCGGACTATGCTGAATGGATAATGGGAAGGCGATTGGCAGAAGAGCAAACCATGTAATGACAGTCTTCCTTTTAAATCATTATGGTAGAATTAAAATCACCGTTTTTTTCATGGTCTTCCTGAACGTTTCAGCTCTTGACGGGTTTTAAAAAAATTGGCATGATCAAACATCTTCAAAAATCCAACTTTAAAAAGTGTTGTCAGCAAAAACTTCTATTAAAGGAGACAAATGATGGTAAAATGTATCCGCATGTATGGCATCGTGTTCATGTTTTCGGTAATGTTTCTTGTCGGGATGATAAATTGTGGTGGCGGTGGCGGGAGCAGTGATCTGGGGGCGGATGATGCCAATAATGACAACACCAATGGAAGCGTAACTGCCGATAAATTCGGGGGGCATGGTACAAGTGACGGGAAATTTTCAGACCCCATGGGAATTGCCATTGATGAGGATGGATATGTATATGTTTCCGACACCGGGAATGCCAGGATTCAAAAGCTTACGGCCAATGGCGTTTTTGTGACCCCAATGGCGCCTGTCTTCAAGCTCCTATCCGATGGGGCTGGTGGTCTATGACGATCGGCTTTATGTATGCGATGAGTACGACAAGGTAAAGGTGTTTGATCTGAGTGGGGACCGCTTGGCATTGCGATCAAAAACAATCAGGTTTTTGTGACAGACGCCGCAAACAACAAGGTCAATGTGTGGGATAAAAATGGCACATTCGTAAAAAGCTGGGGAGAAGAGGGCAATGGGGACGGTGAGTTCAGCATCCCTACAGGCATTGCCACCATGGGAAACAAAACGGTTATTGTCGGAGATATCAACAGCTCGCCAACCTTTGCGAGAATACAGAAGTTCACGTTGAGCGGGGATTATGAGGAAACCATTCAGCCTGAAAGCGGCGGATTTTATCCCAGAGCCCTTGCTGTAAATGATGCTTTGGGAAAAATTTATGTCTGTAATGCCAACAGCTATATTTTAATAGTCGATACGTTTTAGGGTTTGGGCGGCACCTGAATGTTGCCGTCAGATTCAGGTGCTAGAACATATTAAATACATAGAGAATCAGAAGCACGCCGGAAAAAGATAACTTGAGCGCCACACTGGCGATGTTCCCTACAATGATTCCCCAGCCGGCCTGAAGGGCGAGGCTGGCTTTTTTCCCGGTGATGATCTCCCCGATGAGTGCGCCTAAAAATGCAAATAGGAGCATGCCAAAAGGGGGAAAAAAGAAGATGCCCGTTATCATGCCGATAACCGATCCCCCGATGCCCATTTTGGAGGCACCGTATTTTTTGGCGCCAATGGAAGGGATGATGTAATCAAGAACAGATACCAGAATTGTTAAAAGAAAGGTCACGATCAGAAATGGGGTACTGAAGGGTTCCCAGCTTTTGGCAAAGGAAAGCACAAGGATAGCCAGATAACTGAATGTGGGGCCAGGGAGAATCTGCATGAAACATCCGATCAATCCTGCCACTGAAATTAAAAGTCCCAATATTGTAAAAATGATCATATAGAGGCCCTATACCAGATGGTTGTCTTTTGGTTCTTGCAATTATCTACGGCGCAAGCGATCGTCTGACAAACGCCATCAGACCGTTGGCAATTTTTTCATCATTTTCCAGCGCATCTTCACCAATGAAAATTTTCATCCGCTCCTTGAAATACTCGGATGTATAGGAGTATTGAAGCAGGATAATCAGATTATCAAGAAAGAACGCTGTCATGTTCGGGTCAGCATTTGCTGTAAGGGTCCCTTCCTTTTGCCCCTTTATAATGGCATTGGTATAGAATTCAAGTGCAATATCCTCAATCTTCCGGGTGATGTTTTTTGAAAGATGGGAAAGGCCTTCAGAAGTAATCTCCTGATACATTTGAGTCAGTTCCGGATATTTCCTCGAATAAAGCTGAACACTTTTTATCATTTTCTCAAACTTGTCAAAGAAATCACCTTTTTTATCATTGATGCCTTTGTATACGGTTTTAATGATACGGTATCCGATGTCATTGATTTCCAGGAAAAGGGCTTCCTTGGAATTAAAATAATTATACATGGAGCCGATGCTGATCCCGGCTTTCTTTGCAATCACATTGATATTTGCTGCCTGGTAGCCGTTTTTTGCAAATTCTGAAATGGCGGCATTCAGGATTCGGTCTTTTTTGCTTTCCGGGATTTTCAGAAAGGTTTCCGTGCAGTATTTTTGGGTCTTTGAGCGCTCGATGGTGTTGCCAGATTCTTTTTGGGTGTTCATGTTTTTATTTTCCCGGTGCGATTTCCCGATCGACTTTTATTTTATAAAATTGTATTAATTTAGGGGCAGGGTGGCATGATTGTCAATATTAATCTGGCAATTTGAAATGCGCGCCATGATCAAACGCGGGCTGTTTGGGCAAAACAGGGATGAATCAAAAAAAGGAGGGGGAATGATGCGTATCCGTGTGTTCGATTATTTTTTCATCGCATTCATGGGATTTATGCTTTCCGGAACAGATGCCTTTTCATTGGGCCGGTTCACACCGCTTGCTTCGTCCGACCTCCAATCTGCGGAAACAGGGCCTTCCGTCACTGCCTTTCAGGTCGGAACCGGTATTTATGATATCACCGGCCCGCCTGCAGAAGTCATGTTTGCCGGTATGGTTGAATTCAGCCAGCTAGGGGAAGGCATCCTCATGCGGCAATATGCCAGGGCGTTTATCGTCAGGGACAATGAAACCGGCAAGCGTGCCGTTTATGTCAATATCGATCTTGCAAACGTGTCCGAGGCGGTTCATGACGAGGTGATCAGGCGCCTGAAAGCGGCTTATGGCGATCTCTATACGGAACAAAACGTTCTGATTCAGGCCACACATACCCATAGTGCTCCTGGTGGGTATTTTGACTGTTATGGATTGAATCTGTTGATGGGCCTTGGATTTTGCAGGCAAAATTTTGACGGGATCGCAAACGGGATTGTCGAAGCCATTTCACGGGCCCATCATACGCTTAAAGATGGCCGGATTTACATCAACGACGGATACGCTTCCTGGCTTCCCGGGGAACGCTTTTCCTTTAACCGGTCGCCGCTTCCGTATCTGGAAAACCCGGAGGACGAACGAAACGCCTATGTGAATCCCGATGGATCAGAAGACAATACCAATCGCCTGATGACCCTTCTTAAATTTCAACAGGGAGAAGATGAAAAAGGGGTGTTCTCCTGGTGTGCCGTTCACGGGCATGTGTCCGGGCCATTTCTGAAACTCATCAACGGGGACAGCAAAGGGTATGCATCCTATGTGTTTGAAAGGGAAAAAGGGTGCGAATATTCGGAAGGCGCGTTTGTCGCCTCGTTTGCCATGAATGATGCCGGAGACGCGTCAGCCAATCTTCCGGAAGATGCAGATGATTATGATGATGCGGACGCAGTGACCGATGCGGATGGCAAAGCGGTTTACCGGGCAGACGGGATTCACGATTATGACCGGATGAAAAAAAGAGGATTGACCCAGTACAATCTTGCCATGAATTTATATGAGGATGCGGATGAAGAACTTGCAGGGACTGTGTCCTATGGAAAAATGTTTGTCTCTTTTCCGGGGTTTGAAATCGATCCGTCTTTTATCAAACCCCATCAGGTCCGTTACGATCATGAATCCATGGATACCTGCGTGGCCTGCAGCCCGGTTGTCGGGCTTTCCATGCTGAAAACCTCTTCCGAAGATACAAAAGGCATGCTGCCCGGTGCGGAAGGAACCGCCAGGGATATTTTCGATACGCCAACGATCGTTGATTATCTTGCAGATCCTCTGGGAAACAGCATTCAGGATATGCTCTGGAAACTGTTGATGCCGGATGACCTGTTTGAGTCAGACAGGTTGTGCCAACTGGAGAAGGTCGGTGTGGTGCCCATGGGCAGGGCCGATGACTACCTTTTTACCGGATACAAGGCCGTGCCCCGGATTCTGCCGATCCAGATTGTGAAGATAGGAAATTTTGCCATCATCGGGCTTCCTTTTGAAGTGACAACCATGGCCGGAAGACGGCTCAGGGATGACGTGCGAAACGTGTTTCCGGATATCTCTCATGTGGAAATTGCCGCATGCGCCAATTCCTATGCCAACTATCTCACCACCCGCGAAGAATACGCCATCCAGCATTACGAAGGCGGCGCCAACTGGTTTGGGCCCTATTCGTTAAATGCCGTAAGGCAGATGGTCCATGACCTTTCCTGGTCCATTAAAAATGACAGTGACCTTCCTGATTATGCCCTGCCCATGGACAGCATCGAAAATACGATAGACAAACAGTGGCTGTTAACCGGCGATGTGATTTGGGATGCCGTACCCAAAGGCGAATATTTCGGCAAAGTCAAAACAGACGCAAAGGCTGTTTATTATCCCGGGAATACCGTGTCCGTGGAATTCTGGGGGGCGCACCCGAATAATGATCTTCAGGTGCAGAAAACCTATCTGTCAGTTGAAAAACTGGATGAATCCGGAAATCTTGAGAAAGTTGTCGCCCGGGACAGGGACCCTGAAACGATTTTCAGATGGAAACGGTCAGGCCTTGCCGGCTCGGTTATCACGGTTTTATGGACGATACCGGAAGGCACAGTACCGGGAGCCTATAGAATCAGGCATTACGGGCATTATAAAAAGGGATGCCATTATAAGGTCAAACCCTATGAAGGCCTGTCATCTGTGTTTTCGGTTGTTGAATGACCCTTTTTTCTTGTTTTAACATACCGAACTGGTATATTCCTTTTTTTTAATCATTTAAAATTTTTTCCGGCAGCGGTTTCATGTCTGCCGGTTATCGTTATGTTTTCAAAGGCGTAAACCCGGTTATGACATCAAACAATACAAAGCCTTCAACACTGACACGCTTTGCCTGGTTATCGATTGTTACGGCTATTCTTACAATGGGGTTCAAGGTCGCCGCCTATAAGCTTACGGATTCCGTTGGTCTGCTTTCAGATGCACTGGAGTCTCTGGTCAATCTCGTCGGTGGGTTTATGGCACTGGCCATGTTGACCATTGCTGTCCGTCCGGCTGATGAGAACCATCCTTATGGGCACAGCAAGGCCGAATACTTTTCAAGTGGCGTTGAAGGAACGTTGATACTGATTGCCGCAGTGGGGATCGGTATTGCTGCTGTTGAAAGGTGGATGGCTCCCAAACCGCTTGAACAGATCGGTCTGGGTCTGGGCGTATCAGTCGTTGCTTCATTGATCAACCTGGGCGTTTCACTTGTTTTACTCAGAGCAGCCAAAACCTACCATTCAATCACCTTGGAAGCCAATGCGCGTCATTTGTTGACAGATGTGTGGACATCTGCGGGCGTGTTGATTGGCGTGGGTTTGGTAGCCGTGACCGGTTGGGAGCGTCTGGATCCTGTGGTTGCTCTCCTTGTGGCCAGCAATATTGTTTGGTCCGGGGGCCGTATCGTGTGCAAATCCGTTTTGGGCCTGATGGACACCGCCTGGCCCGTTGAACAGCAGCGTGTGCTGGAAGAAATTTTGGCGTCATATGTTCAAATGGGGGTCCGGTATCATGCGCTTCGGACCCGGCAGGCCGGTGCGCGTCGATTTGCATCATTTCACGTTCTGGTGCCAGGCGAGTGGACTGTGCAACGCAGTCATTCCCTTCTGGAGCGTATTGAGGCTGACATTCATCAGGCCGTGCCAAACCTTTCAATCGTCACCCACCTGGAACCATTGGATGATCCTGCGTCATTTAATGACTGATCCGGTATACGCCCCATCCCGCAGATTCGATTCGACCCAGTTGTTTGAGGCGCGTGATGCTGTTTCGCACGTTTTGTTCGTTCAACCCGGAGGCATCGATGATGTCAGATACCTTGATACCGGTTTTTCCTTTCTTTATCAATGCTTCAACTTTTGACATGACATCGGATGGGGAAAGGGCGACGGTTTTCTTTGACCGGGCAGGTTTTTTAACCGCCTTTTTTCGGGCTTGTTTTTTGGGTGCGCTGACGTTTCTTTTGGGTGTTGGGTTTTTACCGGTGGTTGTTTTTATAGGCGCCGCAGGCGCATCTTCGTCCAGGTCGATACCGAATATGTCTGACAATCCTTCTTCAGGCTCAAGAACGCGGGATGTTTTCCGTCTGGCTTTTGCAAGAAGATCGTTTTTGCTCTCCTGAATGGCTTCTGAAATCAGGTCGTTCGTGTCCGCTTTTCTTAAAACGAAAAACAGGTTCGGATCTTCATCCAGCCGGGCGCCGATGCCGTAGAGCACGGCTGCAACATGCTTGCACATGGCGGCCCAGTCCGGGCAACTGCAGTCAAAGGATATGTCTTCCGGGCAGGGGAACAGACCGTCTCCTTTTTGGGTGAACAGGTCTGCCAGCCCTTTTGGGAATTTGCCTGAAATGAGTGTTTGCATGCTCTCCATTTTGCCTTTGCAGGCTGCTTTAATCCTATGCCAGTTTTTTTGGGGAATCGCACGGATGGAAATGACAACGCTGTAGGGTTTTGAGCGCGATCCCTGAACCAGTGCCTCCACCTTGCCGGGTGTGATGGTGAGGTCCAGCACGGCCCCATGACGCACATAGCTCCGGCCGCGTCCGATCCTGTTTGTGTAATCGGCATACCGTTCAAGATTTTTGTTCCATTCTTTTCCCCACCATGTGGTTGCCAGCGCATTCCCGTTGAGGGTGACGGGTTTGAGCGCCGGATTCTTTTTTTTCAGCTGTTTCAGCTTTTGTTCAGCCTTGGCTTTTTTTTCAGCCACACTCACATATTTGGGGAAATGATAATGGTAACGCATCTGGTCTCCTTATAGTCTCAGCCTGAATAGATTTATCAAATCATGATTATTCAATTCGGTAATCAGGGTTTCGCCGGACTGGGCGATCACCTGGTCTGAAAGGTCCTGTTTGTCTTTCAGCATCATATCAATTTTTTCCTCAATGGTTCCCCTGGTGATAAACTTGTGAACCACCACATTTTTTTTCTGTCCGATCCTGAAGGCCCGATCCGTTGCCTGATTTTCCACAGCCGGGTTCCACCACCGGTCAAAATGCACCACATGATTGGCCTTGGTGAGGTTAAGTCCCACACCGCCTGCTTTAAGCGATAACACCATAAACGGACAATAGACGTCCTTCTGAAATGTTTCAATAATTTCTTTTCGTTTGCCCACAGGCACACTGCCGTGCAGCACCAGCCCCGGCCTGTGAAAAATGGTTTCCAAAAATGACCGCAAGGGTTCTGTCATCTCTTTGAACTGGGTGAAGACCAGCAGTCGCTCGCGTTTTTCATAGACGGTTTCGCATATTTCCCGCAGCCGGATGAATTTTCCGCTGTCCTGCTCACTGAAATCCCCTGAACCGGCGATCTGGTCCGGGTGATTGCACAACTGCTTGAACTTCATCAGGGAAGAGAGAACAATGCCTTTTCGCTGAACCCCATCGGTTTTATCTATGGCGCGCGTCAGATCCTCAACTGCTTTCTGGTAGAGAACAATCTGTTTTTTGGAAAGGGACGCAAACGATTTCATTTCCACCTTGTCAGGCAGATCCGAAATAACGGTTTTGTCTGTTTTCAATCGTCTCAGAATATAGGGTGACACCAGCTTTCGCAAGCGGCCATATCCTTCGGTGTTTTTTGTCAATGATTTTGAAAACCGGGCGAATTCAGCTTTGTTCCCCAGAAGTCCTGCATTTAAAAAATCAAACAGGGACCAGACATCGGAAAGCCTGTTTTCCACAGGCGTTCCGGTCATGATGATTCGGTTTCGGGCTTTTAATTTTTTCACGGCCCGGGTCTGTTTGGTTCCCGGATTTTTAATGGCCTGTGCTTCATCCAGAATCGCATAGGTCCACTCGTAGTCATGAAGCCATTCATATCTCTGGATCAGGGCATAGGTGGTGATGATGAGATCAACAGCATCAAGTTCGCTTTTGTTCAATTGAAGATCCCCGTTCCTGGATTTGCCCGATTTGGCGGGCGGGGTGAAACCGGGATGAACAACCCTGAAGCAAAGGGCAGGAAAAAATCGATCAATTTCATCGATCCAGTTTGAAATAAGGGATGCCGGAACAATGAGAAGACTGGCGTTTAAGGATTTTCTGCTTTTTAATATGCTTAAAAAGGCAAGAATCTGAACGGTTTTTCCCAGGCCCATATCATCGGCCAGACAGGCGCCGAAGTTCAGGGTATCGAGCAGATGAAGCCAGTTCAGCCCCTGTTTTTGATATGGCCGCAAATCCGCCCGGAATCCCTTGCCCGGATCGATATGGGGCAGTTCCCCCAGATTTTTAAGCCTGCCAATGAGCGATTCAAGCCACATGCCATGGGTAACGGATAATTCCTTACCCCCTTCAGGAAGACCAAACAGTTTTTCCGGATTCAACTGAAGCCTCAGGGCTTCACGAAGGGTGAGTCCTTCACTTTCAAGGGCTTTCGATGCTTCACAAAGTGCGATGGCCTGTTTCAGTTTTTCATGATCCACCGGCACCCATTTGTTTTTAATAAATGCCAGCCCCTCGGACTCTTCCAGCATCCGCCGCGCTTCCTCTGCCGTAATCTCCATGTCGCCCAAAAGAATATGGGCCTTGAAATCCACAAGCGCATCCAGCCCCACACGGGCAGGTTTTGAATCCCCGAGGTTAACCCTGACAGATGCACCGGGAGACTTCTTCTTCCACCAGTCCGGGATCCGGCATAAAATGCCTGCGTCCTCGTAAACGGCAATCTCCTTTAAAAAACAAAAGGCCTCTTCCGCTCCCCAGGAAAGGGGATGAAACAGTTCCCCGGTATCGATCATTTCTTTTACAAGATCACTTTGCTCCGCTGCGGCATATACCGTTGACAGCAGCTTAAGCAAGGTGTCCTGATGATTGTCATATTCTGTAAGTGCATGTTTCAGGGGCAAATGTTTTGGTTTCCCGTTACTTCCCATGCCGGATGAGTATGTGGCCATAAACGCAAAAGGAAGATTCCCTTTTTTGTTTTCCACAAGGTGGAAGAAAACGCGTCCGGCCAGATGTATGGAAGGATTGAGGGACGCAAAAAAAGACGCCATGCTGCCGTCATATTCACGGACAATGCCGGAAAAAGAGTCCCCAAACCCGGACCAGACATCATGAAGGAGGGTCTTGTCAATATAATCTGCCCCGGTCATCATGGGGATGCCTTCCATCATCCCGTCCAGTTCAGTATCTGAAATCTCAGGCGCCGCCAGATGTCTCAAGGTTTCCAGATCCGGAATCCGGCTGATCTTCCGCACAAACAATGCCGAAAGAGAAATAAAATAATTGAGTGACAATGACAGTTCGCTGTCCTGTTCATGAAATCCAAGGTAGAACAGCCAGGAATGTGGATCATGTGTATACCGGTCATGGATATTCTTCTGTATGCCTGCCGCAGTGCCAGATAATGTCCCGTCCGTCTCGATCCATTCGGGTATTATCGCCCTGTCCGGCATCACGGTGATGGTGAGCTGTCTGTCCATGGCGTCATCATTTGACATAAGTCTTCGATTATTTCAAATTCATAATGAAATCATTTGCTTGTCGGAAAATGGCCGTTTGATGCCTACCGGCCAGGAAAAGGTCATATCGCAAAAAAAACATTTGGCCAATTATTTTATAATTATTTTATAAAATGACCGAAAACCGATAATCAGGAAAAAAACCGCCATGCAAAAAAAGATTCAGGTCATACAAGGATCATCGCATACAGGAAAAAGTATATATATTTGCATAATATGTTTATTAATATATACATTCAGATTCAGCAAGCGGTGCGCCTGTAGTGTCTTTAACCATCGGCGGGTTTAATGTCATTTTTAGCCAGAGCGATTATCCTGCGGACTGACAGGCGTCACTTTTCTCTTGTCCAGTTTTTTTGCATCGGGTCCGGTATTTTATGTCAAGAGGGCTTCGAGCTATCATGTCACCTTCGCTCTCATAAAAAAAATCTGATCGTCGGCCCCGGCGTTTCGATCTGGGGCTATCCGAAAATATTGACTCGAAAAATAAAGGGATCGGAATGCATATTTCCCACCCACATGGTGAATCTTTATTTTACTTTCAATATCTTAGCCTCGGCATTTAACTGTTTTACCTTTCTTTTTTTCTTGAAGCAAATAAGGACAAATAAGGGGGGACAGACTCTTTATAAATTTCAGTACCCACCTTTCTGATTTCTAACTGTAACCAAATTTGAATAACATTTTTAAAGAAACTATGAGACTTTCGTTGTTTGAATTTGTAAAGAGGACGTCCCGTATTTCCGTTGAAGATGGATCATCCATGTTTTTTGTACCGACTAATTTTTTAGAGTGCCTGCGGCGATTCTCGGCAAGCCGATGTGTGCGTTTACCTTTTTCAGTTTGACGGTAGCGGTGCTGAGCTTTTCGATGAGACAATCTGCGTGCGGTCAACCGGCAATGTTCGGAACAATAGGTTTGTCCCCGAAAGCAACATCGGCAGATATTAAATGCGATATGACAAGAACGGCAAACAACAGTAATCAGCAGCACGAAATCCAGCCTTGCAATACGCCGGAACCCGCTGTAAAGTGATCAGGAACTTCCGACAACAAACGGTGAATCGAAGTTCAATCTTAAAAAAGCCCGAAACAGCCATTTCGGGCTTTCCTCTTTAAAACAAACATATACTGTTGTCCATCTTTTGCTTTTGTCTGAACCAATGGGTTTGATTTTAACTTGTTTCCAAAAAGTGGCGGGGTATGCGGGGTATTATAAAAAAAACCTGGGCGGGATACTGCGGCGGGGTAATCAGCCGTTACACTATTTCGTTCCTGAATATGCCCAAAACCGTTACGCTATTTGAATCTTAACAGTTGAGTTTCCATAAAAAACCTCCTTGATGTTTTACCTGTATGCGTATATGGAATAAACATTACAGGGAAATAATGATTCAATTGAATGATCTGTTTGATGTTAATTATGAAAATCATATTATGATATTTTTATCAACAAAAAAATATATTTATTCATGCTATTAAACGAATAGTGTGATTTTTATACTAATTCGGGAGATATTTATATCTTTCATTGGTATTTGCGGGTCAATATGAAGGGTGCGCATGAATTTTATAATATGATTTTAAATAGTTGTCGTTAAATAAAGTGGCAATATGTCGTGCATAGGCCGCGATTTTTGTACTAATAATAGTTGAACAAAACCGCTTCGCGGCAGCCAAAAAAACCTCCTTTCCGAAAATCATCCATTCCAATCAAATTAAGCAGTTATCCAAGAATTCATTCTTTTTTACATCTCGTTTTTGA
>Ga0180007_10002013_pt1 | contig 25312 bp, 16 predicted proteins | sample MM_PC_MetaG_FD_121122 | JGI IMG/M metagenome (GOLD analysis project Ga0180007, IMG submission 121122) | Groundwater microbial communities from the Aspo Hard Rock Laboratory (HRL) deep subsurface site, Sweden - MM_PC_MetaG | ecosystem: Environmental > Aquatic > Deep subsurface > Groundwater... | reverse complement strand
GATTTCTTCGCTGAGGCGGTCAGTGTCACCGCTACCCAGGCGGTGGAAACGGCGCAGCAGCTTCTCGACCTGTCGAACCAGGATCGCGACAAGATCAGGGGGCTTGGCCGGGCGGCGTCGTCGACTCTGCAAGTCCATCGGGCACTGATGGAGCATCCCATCGCCACCTCGGGTTTGCTGGTGGAAAAAACCGGCATCACCCCGGCCACGGTCAACAAGGCTTTGGGCCATTTAGAACAGCTCGGCATCGTGCGGGAACTCACCGCCCAGAAACGAAACCGGCTTTTCAGCAACGCCGGGTATGTGGAGATCATGAGCCGCGGCACGGAACTGCCGGGCAGGTAGGTCAGTTTGATTCCCGTTTTCGGAATCGAATCGGATGAAGTTGGGCTTCGCTGTCTGTTATCCGATTAAACTGCAAACCCGTCACCCTCGTCCGGATACTGGAAATCGGGGAGTAAATCGTTTCTCTTGTCGGCCTGGCAGATTTTTACCCGGCAAGATAAGTAACCTCTGCCAGCGGGACTTCCCATTGGTCACACTGGCAGAGCCGTCTATACTCCTTTCCGGAATCCTCACGAAGGCGCTGGACCATGGCAAGCACCGTTATCCGTTCGATAGTTTCCAGTCGGCCATTCCATATTTCACATGCGGATCGGGAGAGCTGGGCGACGATATCCCCCCTGGCATCATGCAACACGATGTGGTCTCCTTTGTTTACTGCATGGAGGGTGTCTCCCGGCTTGAGCGAGGCAAGACGTTCGTGAATAGAAATTTTGGGCGGCATGCGTCCCGCATAATCAAGAAACAGATCCTCCATTCCCAGTATACTATAGCGGCGGCGCAGTACCTGTTTATCCGGTGAATGAGCCAGGGACGGCTCACGTTTGAATAAATAATCGCCATTGAGAAGTCCAGTGTGAACATTGGGCATATCCTTTCTGTCAAAAAGGCAGAGGGTTTCCTTGGCGCGGGTCATGGCAACATAGTAGGCCCGTCGTTCTTCCTCCTCTTCGGTTGGATCTTTTCCGCATCTCCATTCTCCAGGGACAAATACATGGGGAAATTCCATCCCTTTGGCGGAGTGAACCGTGCTCAGGAAAACACCGGTTCCAATTGTCTGATCCCGTTTTTGTTCCGCCAGACTTTCATAAAGGTACTCTGTGACGTAGCTGGGAGATTGTTGCGCATTGCCGCTTTCGTCCCGCCATTCGGCAAGGATCTTTTTCAGCAACTCCCACCATGGAATGAAAGGATGCTCTCCCGCGAGATTATCCACAATTTCCAGCAAATCTGTTGCTGACAGCAGCTCGTCATGGCGGGATTTGAGTTCCGCAAAGAATTGCCGGATCTCACGGATTCGATGGAGGGGCGGCGTCTTGTCCCGATCAATACCCCAGATTATCGGAATGTTCTGCTGTTCACAGAAAGCACGAATAGGGGCGAGTTCGTCACGGGTTCTTGCCAAAACGGCACAATCCGGCCATTGCAAGGAGGGATTGCGTTGTCTCAATCGCAGCAACTCCTCAACAAGGGCTGCGGCTTGATGCCCTGCGTCAGTGACATGTAAAATTTGCACACGGCCCTTTGCTATCGGGTCAATGTCTTCCCATGGTCCACCTGCAGGGAGCCGCTCCCTTCCCTTGTTGATGCGTATATCGTTGGTGGTTTTCATCCGGTCTCGGTTATGCGAGATCAAGGCGTTCGCAGCGGCAATGATATTGGCCGATGAGCGGTAGTTTTCAACCAGGTAGGAGGTCTTGGCCTGATAGTCGTTCTGGAAACGCCTGATAAACTCCACATTAGCACCGCGAAAGGTGTAGATGTTCTGGTCGTCATCCCCGACCACGAGAAGTGACAGTTTGCTGTCCGGGTCGCTCAGCGTTCTCCCGGCCAGAGCCGAAATCAGCTGGTATTGATCGGAATCGATGTCCTGGTACTCATCAACCAGAATATAACGATATCCTGCCAGCAGCCTCTCCCTGAGTTCATCGCTTTCAAGGCAGGTCAATTCGACCTCTCCATTCAACAAACGAACTGCCTCGGGAATGACGGTTTTGAAATCGTCAGCCTGCATTTTTCGACCTTCAGTCCGCTCGGCGAAAGAAGAGCCGGTCAGCCTCATCGCTAAACCATGATAGGTGAGAACGGTAATACCTTTGGCATCAGGGCCGACAAGCTCAATGAGCCGGCGTCTTAATGTATTTGCCGCGTTACGGTTGAAGCAGAGGATAAGGACGCTGCGTGGCTGTGCGCGTTTCACGCGCAGCAAGTAAGCGCAACGGTGAGCTACCACCCTGGTCTTACCGGAGCCTGGACCGGCCAGCACCAGCATATTTTCATGCGGCGCTGCAGCCACGATGGCAATTTGCACAGGGTTTGCCAGGTTATCAACTATACGATGGTATGATGTCTGGCTGGTGGCCCGGTCAATGACTTGTTTCCGTCCCGGGAAATAACGCTGGATAAAACTGCTGCGATCCATAGAGAAATAAGCAATGATCAGGTCGAGGGCTTGCCGGATTTTTTTGAGACCAAGCCGGGCATACTCATTCATCACGTGGACTTGGAAAATCCGCTCTTTATAGTGTTGCTCAAGAGGGCTGTAATCCCCTTTTGCATAACGGCGCTTTTTTTCTTCAGGAATGATACGAATCGTCATTGCCTGACGAAAAACAGCGAGCCCTTGCTGGAGAATGATGATCTGCTGTTCGTGAAGAAACATGAGTGCACGATCAATTGCCGCAAGGCTGTCCTTGAGTTGGCCGGCAAGGAAGAGATTGCTGCGGAGTGCGTTGGCAATGTCATCAAGGGAAAAGTTGACCAGGAGTTCGGCGCTTGCGGGGGTGTTCTCGGGTATTTTAGCATAGAGTGTGTTCAATACAACACTTGCGACGGAACGTCTCTTCTCTGCTGTGGCAAGCAAGGCCGGCCAGTCTCGATTCAATTTAAGACGATAGTGGTCCTGGCCAAAATAACGGAACTCAAGGCTGCCGCGATTTCCCGCCAGTCCTTTCCCATCCAGCGCCAGGCTTTTCAGAAGATTACGCAGGAGCTCGGGAAGGCTTTCATGCCCTTCATCAACGAGACGCTGATTCAGCCGCCGCAGGGAAAGATCGAGCCATCCTTCGGCCTCCGGCTCCGTTTCCTGCATGAGCTGGAGCATGGCCTTTTCCAATTTGCAGACCTTGTCAAAACGTATGCGTGAATGATCGCCGACCTTGTACCGAACAAAGGCATTCATGAGAATCCCTTGTTTTATCAGTCCCGCTTCGGTCATGGCATGGAGCACCCGCAGTACTTCCTGGGTATCGCCTGCAATAGAAGGAAATTTTGGGGCCTCATTGCCCCTCTCCCTGAACGCGGGAAGTTCAGCCAGTTCGTCGGCGCTCATTCCTTCGTCCGCCCTGGCATTGAACAAGGCGTTAAGGACCGCAAACCAGCGTTTTTTCTGTTTTTCTGAAATACTTAAATGGGCGATTTTTTCCCCGGCTTCTTCCATGCTCCGGACAAGCGGAAGTCCCTGGAAGACACGGGTGTTGTTCTGATTACGTTCAACAAATCCTGCCCTTTCCAACCAGGCGACAGCTGTCTTCACCTTGGTGTCTGCCATCTGATCATCGCTGCCGAAACCGGTATTTACATCCTCATTTCGGAGTAGCTCACCGGTGGTGATAACGACCTGGTTGTCTTTGCTTCGCTTGACACGGCGTAAGCCCCGTAGAATTTGACTTATGTCGTGTTGGGTTAATTCAGATAAAGCACCCAGTTTAAACTGGGTTTCAATATCTTGTTCGTTATAGAGAAGGACGCACTCCGCATCCTTGGTGTCCCGACCGGCCCGGCCGGCCTCCTGCAAGTAATTTTCAAGAGAGCCCGGAATATTTTCATGAATAACCAGCCGTACATTGTCCTTGTCGATCCCCATGCCGAAGGCGTTGGTGGCGCAAATAACCTGGGTCTTGCCGCTCATAAAATCTTCCTGGATTCGGCGTCTTACAGGGGCTTCCAGGCCGGCATGGAAGGCGGCAACCTGCCATCCTTTCTTGGACAAAAAATCTCTCGTGTATTCTGTTTCATTCCTTGTTGCGGCATAGATGATTGCCGAACCCAGTTCCGGATGGGGGAGACGCTCAGCAAGGATTTCGTGAATTCGCTCATTCCTCTCAGCGCTATTGATCAGCTGGACTTCGAATGAAAGATTGTTCCGCTCCACGCCTCCTTCGAAAATCTCCAGTTCCTGTCCAAGTTCCCTGCGAAAATGGCCGGCGATCTCCTCAATCACGTCTTGCTTGGCTGTCGCGGTGAAACAGGCTATCGGCGGTAAGGTGTCTGTTGTTTTAAGGCAAACTCCCGGATAAAACGGGAGGCGTAAAGATAATCAGGACGGAAATCGTGGCCCCACTTTGACAGGCAGTGGGCTTCATCGAAGACCCAACAGCCGATTTCCCGTTGGCTTATGGCATCGGTGAGGGATTTGTTGCGCAATTGTTCCGGTGACACGTAGAGGATAGCAATGTCTCCCAAACGAACCCTCTCCAATACTTCACCCCTTTCCGGCGGTGTCAGCATCCCATAAATGGCGGCAGCGAACATGGCGCCGGTCTTCGACGCTAATCCGTCAACTTGATCCTTCATGAGTGCTTGCAAGGGGGAAATGACAATAGTCAACACTCCTCGGCGGAAATTGCGGACCATGGCCGGTATCTGGTAGCAGAGGGATTTCCCTCCACCGGTGGGCAGAATGGCGAGCTGCGGCTTGTCTCTCATGCCGTAACTGACAATGGCCTCTTGCAGGCTGTTGCCGTTTTCGGTGGTCGGAGCCGCGCGGAAGGCTGGATAGCCGAATAGCCATTGTAACTGTTTCCGGGGATTATGAGTGGTTTGACACCAGTTACAGGAGGGGCTGTTGCAGGGAATCTCTCGCAACTCCTTCAAGATCGGCACAACATCGTTAAAACGGTGACGCACCCAGGGCGGGAGGACGGAATTATAGCCGGCAACCCTCAGCCATGCCATGCAGTATGCAAGCGCGGGGCGTTTGTCCGAATTCGTCAGGTATTTGTAAGTGCTCGCTGATATTGCTGTATCGCACGCTTTGTTCAGGACGTGTTTTTGAAAGATGGCGAATGCATCGTTTTCAGTAATCTGCGCCGCCCCTATAACGGCAAAAACCTCTTGCAACCCCTCGCTGCGAATTGACAAGTTCCCGCTCTCGGCAAAACAGTAGCGATAAAAAGAAAGAACATCCTTTTCGATTTGGAGAAGTTGCGCAAAGCTGTCCCACTGGTCGCAGAATACTGATGCAGCCAAGCGTGCATCGGCAACAGGATTATTCATCGAATCTCTGATCAGCTTATAATTTTTTACCAGACGATGATAGGGATTCTCAGGAAAAGCAAGGGGGGAAAGGTACAGCGTATCAACGACAGGCTTTTGCAGAACTCGCAAATTCGGAGCGTGGGATGCTAAAATAGGGAAATCATGACCAAGAATGTTATGCCCCAAAATGTAATGAGCTGAATCCGCAAGTGCATCCAGTTCTCTGAGTGCTGCATTCAGATCAAAACGACCTTTCCTCTCAAATGTGCGATCATGGTATACCGCTCCGATATGATAGATTTTATCGCTTTCATTAGTTTCAAGATCCAGCAATAAGCACCTTTCAAGAAAATCTTTACTGATCACAGTTAGTTGCCTTTATGTGATGTGGGCTGAAAGGGCGGCAGGTCTTCCCTTGTTTCAACGATTGAACGTTCCAGCGTGTAAGCGTTTCAGAGTTTGTACCTCCCTTATTTACTTGGTGTCATTCTGGGAAGGGCCTTTTGGCGAAGATTCGCCGTAATAGCGCTCCCTCGGACTCGAAACCGCCTTGATGGCGATGTCCTGCACCTTGCCGTAAGCCTTGTCAAGCTGGGAGGCAAGCAGCTCAATCTGTTTCTTCTGGTCGGCGGAAATCTGCTCCAGGGACTGAATCCTGGTGGTGAGCACATTTTTTTCGCCCTCAAAGGTTTTACGCAGCAGTTCCTCATTTTTCGCGGCTTCAGCGGTCAACCTTTCCGCAGTCTCCTTGACCGCTCTCTTAATGCCATCCTCCAGTTCCCTTGGGAATTTCTCCACCTGGATATCCAGGGCGACGATGCGTTTTTCCTCTTGGGCCACCGCAGCCTCACGTTCCTTCAGGCCGGACTCCTTGGCCGCCACTTTCTTCTCGAATTCATCCCTCTTCTGGTGCAACTCCTTTTCCAGGCGGTTGATCTCGTCCTGCAGGGCATTGGTCTTCTGTTCCCGGTCACGTTTGAGCATGTAGTCATACTCCTCCTGCTCGCGACGACGAGCCTTTCCAAGCTGCTCCTGCTGCTCCCCGGCCCTGGCCTTGGCTTCGGCCTGTTCCTGCTCCCAGGTGGTGCGGCCGCGTGTTATCGCCGACTCCAGCTCCTCGCGGCGGGAGGCCATCTCTTCCTCAAAGGCGGCTCGTTTCTGCTTCTGCGCCTCAACAAGGGCCGCCAGGGAGTAAGCGGATTTTTCAATCTCAAAGATTTCGGCAAGCTCCTTCTCCTTGACCGCAACCGCCTCCTTGACCTTACGGTAACGGTCGGTCTGCTCCTCGATCCTGGCGGTGATATCGGTCAAGGCCGCGCCGATCTCGGTCTTGATCCCGCCTATGGACTCGCTCACCTTAACGGCGGCAAGTTCTTCGGCCACAACGGTCACTTCCCTGTCCCGCCGTTCCTCCTTTTCCTTCTCCGGCCGTAACTCTTCGCCGGCGCGCTCCTCCAGCTTCCCCACCAGTTGATTGTACGCCTCAAGAATCTCTTTCTTGGTATTTGTCGGCGTTACCTTCGGCATCTCATCCTGTTTTTTGCTCATGTCCTCACCTTTTTCTTTGATATTTCTTACCCAAAATCATGCATACATCTCCGCGTTTCAGCGTTTGAACGTTCAAGCAGCCAGCCGGTCCAGATAATCCTGCAGGATATCGGGCGCCAGATTTTTAAGATCGCGGCGGGCCGCCACCATTGCATGGTGATTGCCGAGGCGCCTTGCCTGTTCGGCCCGCCGCAAAAGCTCATAAGCCCGGGCTTCCCTGGTAACCGGTTTATTTTCCTGTTCCACCAGGGGAAGAAGACCTTCCAGAAAGCCATAGATCGGTGCCAGGGCCGGGCCACGTTCGTAAATAACGTCGGCCAGCGGCCGATTTCCGGCAAACACCCAAGCAGAAGCCGCAGGTGGATTTCCGCCGCGGCATAATCGCCAAGCTGCAGATGCAGATAACCGCTGCACAGATCAGGCGGAACATAAAATGTGGGCCTGTCGTCCATCAATGCCAGCAGATGCCTGATCAGATTTAGCCGTAACGTCTGGTAGCTTTCGGAATTTCCAAAGGGTAAACCGGCAATCTGCTTCCACAGGTAGTTGAGAGCAGATTCCGGTTCCATCCCTGCCATATCGCGGAAAACCCCCTCCCAGACATGCAGATCCCGCATGCCGCGCCCGGCTTCGGGATGACCCGGCAAGTCCTTGAGTACCCCGGAAAAGCGACTCCGTGCGTCGTTAAAATCAAGCCTGGCAAGGCTCTTGTAGCCTTTGCCGACCGCGATGAGGTCCCACTGAAAAAGACTGAGCTGCATTTTTTAGCCTCAAAAACGGCTCTGAACGGAAAATGGAGAACGTACGCCTCTTCTGCTTTGCCTTCTTAACAGTTGCATACAGGGCAATGACAGCTCAGCGCAAACTGTTTGGCGCGCCCTTGCAGATTTTTTTTCATTCTGCATTTCACCATTACCGAGCGGCTCGCAGAGCTGTTCTATTTTTTCAAGATACGGCTTAAGTGCGAGTTTTGCTGTTTTCATGGTTCTGCCTTTTTAATCATGGGTGATCCGCAGAAGAGTGTCATCGAAAAGAGCCCGGACAGCCTGCCGGAATTGCCCCTGGCAGCGGAACGAACAACGGGTGAACACTACTCCGTATTATTGTGATTCACCATAAAAAAATTAACAAAATTATGAGATTATAGAGGAAGGAAAAGGACTGAAGGAAGCGGATGGGAATGGGGCCCGGCAGGATATCGTATGTTTTTGTACTGTCTGTTTTCTCTTCAACCACGATGCAACCTGAAATTTGATTTCCTTGCAAAACAACGGGCGGCTGAAACCCTTTCAGCCGCCCGTGACATGAACAACACCCCGAAAACTGTTTTTTTATTTCTCTTTGGCGTGATTGGCCCGCATGGTTTTCGCCAGCTCCTTGATTTCGCCAAGATCCTTGGTCATCTCATTCCAGCCATACCAGTAAGCGTAATCCGGGTTGACGTGGAAAAAGGCCTGGTAGGCGCGCATGCGGTGCTTCATGTACATCTGCACCAGTACCTGGTCGATATAGGAAAACCCGTCAAGCTTCTCGTTCCAGTTGGCGCCGTTGGTATGCATGAAGGTCAGCAGGAACGGATAATTATGCGGATAGCCTTCCGGTTTCTTGATGATGCCCTCTTTATACAGAGCGGCAACGGTCTCAATGGCCTCAGCCATCAGCCGGTCGGATTTCTGCAGAATGGCATCGCCCATTTCCAGCTGCTCCCGGGCATACATTTCCGAATGGCACTCGGAGCAGATGGCGATCATCTTGTTGCGCTCTTTTTCCCATGACTCCTGGTCAAGTCTCGCCATCTTCACCGCCTTGACCGCATCGAAAACAGGAGTGGGCTCACCTGTTTCGGGATTCAATACACCAAGGGCCTTGAGGATGGTGACCCGGTCCGCCGCCGCCTGTTTGTCTTCAGGCAGAGGCAGCCTTACGCCGAGGAAGCCCCAGGCCGTTTGGTTTGCATGGTTGCCGTCCGGCAGGTGACAGTGCTGGCAGGTGGGGGCAACGGCACCTTCGGGCAGGCTTCCCTCAATCTTGGCAAAATGGCGCGCGCCGTGTTTGGAGCTTGACCACATCTCCCACTGGGGATGGTCATAACCCATATGGCACTGCTGGCAGGCCCGCGGGTTCTGGGCCTCTTTTTTGGAGAAGCTGTGGCGGGTATGGCATTCATCGCAGGAGTTATTCTGGTAACGGTAGCCTTTTTCGCGCAGCTCTTTCTTCTGCTCCTCGCTCTTGATACCCATATTGTGACAGCCGCCGCAGCCGCGGCCGCCTTCGATCAGCTCATCCGGGGCCATGTGGGTGGCGGGAATGGCGTTGAGCGAGGTCCAGCCGAAATTGTGTTTGCCGTCGGCAAACTGCTTGAACTGCTGTTCATGGCATTCGGCACACACCTTCTCGTCCGGCAGCTGGGCAAGTTTGTAGTCATCGGCGGTCTTGTGTTGATCACCATGGCAGGTTCTGCAGGTCACCTCTTCGCTCTCGGCATGTTTACTCACATTAAAGTCTGCCACCTGACCGGGTGAAATCTTGGTATGGCAGTCGATACATTCATCGGCTGCACAAAGTCCCGGCAGGGACAGCATACTGAGCGCTATTGCCGCCAACAGAAGCTTCCTTTTCATCATTTTCCTCCTTTGTTGTTCGTTTTCCTCACAGATTGGGTCTGAAACAAAATCCTACAGAGAGACATCCGGACTGTCTTTGACTTAAGCCAAAAAACAGCCCAAAATGCCGTATTTATCAGACGGATTTATGAATGACTTACAGCAGGAGAGGCAAGGGGCAGCAGAATGATGAAACGGGTCATGCCGTCTTTTGCCTCAATTTCTATATTGCCGTGGTTGGTGTGGACAAAACGGTTGATGATGTTCAGACCGCGCCCCCTGACCGCGCCCCGCCTCATCTTTTCCAGCTGCTCAGCCGGAATCCCGCCTGAATTTTCAATGACCAGCCGTGCCATGCCGTTCCTGCGGCTGCTGGATATCGCCAATCGGCCGTCGCTCTGCTCGGCCACGGCGCGTGCGGCATTGCCCAGCAGATTATCCATCACCCGCTCAAGGCCGAAACGTGAACAGGAGACAAAAAGATCCGGTTCCAGTTCAGGGTTCATGACAGTAACGCTGGTGAGTTTTGATTCGTGCACCACCTCCTCGATGATGCGGTATCGCACCGAGGCAATGGCAGACAGATCGACGATTGTCTCCCTGCCCTCGCCGGTCATGGCCTGGGTCAGATCCTGCATGCGGGCGGCCTCGGAAGCCATGATATCAAGATAACTTCTCAACTTGTTGCGCACCGGCGCAAGGTCCTCATTTTCCAGCAGCTTGCGGGCCCGGTTGGCAAATCCTGCCACGGCGATTGCCGGGTTCTTGATGTCGTGCAGGATGTCCCCAAAAAACTCGAACTTGGAGGCCTTCATGATCTCCTTGCCGAAAAAGGTAATCAGCTCGATTTCTTCATCCGAGAAAAAATGTTTCTGTTTGGTGGCGTTGAATGCCAGGAGATGACGCACCTTGCCATCAACACTGAGGGGGAGCAGCAGAATGGAGTGGATATGATGTTCAGTGGTGAATTCCCGCAACTGGCTGCTCATCAGGGAGCTGCGGGACGGGTCCTTGATCAGCAGATAGGATTGGGTTATTCTCTCATACTCGGTGTCGCATTTCTGTTTTGTCCAATTGATGGCCGCCTGGAAATATGGATGGTGCGCTACGGTAAAACTATGACCGAAATTATGATAACAACCGTCCTGCGGATAAGCCGCCTCAAGATTGATGAACTGCTGGTCCTCGGAAACGGTGAAAAGCGAACAGCTCTGCACTTCAATCATCTCTTTGAGTTCCGGGATCAGCAGCACAAAAAGATCTTTCAGTTTGATGCCTTCCCGCCGGCTCAGTTTGACGAATATCTTGTTGAAGATGGTCTCCTTGCGGCGGTTCAGCTCCTCCAGGTCAAGAATCTTCTTTTTGGCCAGGACAAAGCTGATACGGCGGGAGAGCAGTTCCGCGTGAATGATCTCCAGCTTGTCAAAATGCCGGTCATTCTCCTTGTAATAGATCTGCAGGGAGCCAAGCAGATCATTGCCTGAAGGCTTGGGCAGGGGCATGACAAGCGGAACGGCAAGCAGGGAATTGAATCCCCAGGACTTGACGATATCCTTGTTCTGGTAAAGAGGGTCCTTGAGGATGTTGGGCACGGCTATGCAGCGCTGCTCCTGCACTACCAGGCCGGAAATGGTATTTTTTACCGGGATGGTGGAAAGACGGTCATAATCCGACACACCATATGAACCGAAAGAGGTAAGCCGCAGGGAGTCGGGATCAAAGATACGGATGGTGGCTGCATCGGCAGCAAGATTATGCACGATTCGCTCAGCCGCAACCTCAAGAATTTCCCTAAAGGAAAGACTCGGGTCGATGGACATGATTTCTTCAATTTCCTGAATAATGGTGGACAGAAACCAGGACTGATATTCCGATTCAACGGTGTTGATCAACTCCTGCAGCTGACCCTCGCTCAAATTGCCTTTGCGGAGAAGATGCTGACTGAAAAAATCTTCCAGTTTTCTTTTCATGCCCACCTCCTGTATTCAGATACCCTGAGAAAATGGCTATCTGCCTCCTAACGGGAAATTGCTTTTTTCATCTTATACTAACTATCAGAAATTTTACACTTTTTCCTGCACAATATTTGAATTATTTTCTTTATTCCGGCCAGACCAACAATTTGCCAGGAAGAGGAAAGGAAAATCCGTGATGCCGCCTTGTCAATTGCCAAACCCGGCTTCTCTGTCTCTTGACTCCGACTGCAGCCGGGGATAGAGTGAAATGACCATGAACAGATTAAAACTTACCGTTGCCCATAACTGTACACTTTCCGGTGCTCCGCCGGAACTGATCGCCGTTCTCAAGAAAAAACTCACCCTGGTGAATCCCAAATATCGCGACGCGGTAAGATATGCGCGCTGGATCGGCAAGAATCTCAAAAAGGAACTGCATTTCTATACGCTGGCCGGCAACGACATCATCTTTCCCCGGGGCTTCGGCAACCAGGCGGTGATTCTCTGCCGGAAAATGGGCCATCAGGTCGATATCATCGATCACCGGCGGCAGCTCGACCCGGTTGACATTTCCTTTACCGGTAACCTGCGCCCATATCAGGACAAGGCCTGCCGCGCCATGCTTTCCAGGGAGTTCGGCGTGCTTGAGGCGGCAACCGGCAGCGGCAAGACCGTCATGGCGGCCGCCATCATTGCCGGACGCCGGCAGCCCGCCCTGATCCTGATCCACACCAAGGAGCTCCTCTACCAGTGGCAGGAACGCATCCGCAATTTTCTCGGCCTGGAACCGGCGCTGATCGGCGACGGCTCATTTGCCATGGCCGATGTCACCGTCGGCCTCATCAACACCGTGAAAAAACATTTAAATGAGCTGCCGGCCCATTTCGGCCACATTATTATCGATGAATGCCACCGCACGCCGAGTTCCATGTTTACCGACATCATCAAGGCATTTGACTGCCGCTACATGCTGGGTCTGACCGCCACCCCCATGCGCCGGGACGGGCTGACCGAGCTGATCCACTGGTATATCGGCGACCCGGTCCACAGTGTTGCCCAAAAAGATCTCGACCTGCATGGCGCCGTATTAAAACCGAGCATCATCTCCCGGTCGACCACCTTCACCTTCAGCTACAGAAGAAACTACCAGGACCTGATGACCGCCCTGACCGGCAACGCCTGCCGCAATGAACTGATTGTGGACGATATCTGCAGCGAGGTGAAAAATGATACGGGCACGGCCCTGGTGGTCTCCGACCGGGTGTCACACTGCGAAACCATCTGCAGGATGCTGGCGGACCGGGGGCTGCAGCCCCTGCTGCTCACCGGCCGGGTATCAGGGGAGGAACGCAGCGACATCGTCCGCAGGTTGCAACAGGGTGAGGTGCGGGTGCTGGTCGCCACCATCCAGCTCATCGGCGAGGGCTTTGACTGTCCGGGACTGACCAGTCTCTTTCTCTGCACCCCCATCAAATTTGAAGGCCGTCTCACCCAGGTGATCGGCCGCATCCTGCGTCCCGCCCTGGGCAAGGAGCCCAAGGTTTACGATTATGTTGATCCGGTGGGCGTGCTGAAGGCCTCGGCCAGGGCCCGCCGGCAGATCTATGAACTGACCCTCTATTCCTGTGACCAGCTGTGACCACTGCCAGCCCCAGCCGACCACAGCAGCTGTCCGAGGCCATGGCCTCGCTTGCCATCCGGGCAACCCTGCCGGCGATTCGCCGGGCCCTGGCCAAAAGCTCGGCGGTGCTTGCCGCCCCGCCCGGCTCCGGCAAAACTACCGGAGTGCCGCTGGCCCTGCTTGATGAACCCTGGCTTGCCGGCAGAAAAATTCTCATGCTGGAGCCCCGCCGCCTGGCCGCCCGTGCCGCCGCGTCGCGCATGAGCCGCCTGCTCGGCGAACAGATCGGCCAAACGGTGGGTTATCAGATCCGCTTTGAGCGCCGCATTTCACCGGCCACCCGTATTGAGGTGCTCACCGAAGGGATACTGACCCGCCGCATCCAGAACGACCCGGAACTGACCGGTGTCGGCCTGGTCATCTTTGACGAGTTCCACGAACGCTCCATCCATGCCGATCTGGCCCTGGCCCTGTGCCTCGACATCTGCCAGCTGCGGGATGACCTGCGCCTGCTGGTCATGTCGGCCACCCTGGATGCCGGTCCGGTGGCGGAGATTCTCGGCAATGTGCCGCTGATCACCGGACACGGCCGGAGCTTTCCGGTGACAACCTACTATCTCGATCACGAACCGGCCGGCAGGATCGCCGCAGTCACGGTGCAGGGCGTCAGGCGGGTGCTGGCTGAACGCCAAGGCGATATCCTGGCCTTTCTGCCCGGCACGGGAGAAATCAGGGAGGCCCGGGAACTGCTTAAACAGCATAAAAACGACGATACCATCATCCTGCCCCTGTACGGCAACCTCAGCCAGCAGGATCAGGATCTGGCCATCATGCCTGATCCGGCCGGTCGGCGGCGCGTGATACTGGCCACCTCGATTGCGGAAACAAGTCTCACCATTGAGGGCATCGAGAGTGTCGTTGACAGCGGCTGGTCGCGGCTGCCGCGCTTTCAACCGGCAAGCGGCATGAGCAGGCTGGAAACGGTGCGGGTATCAAGGGCGGCGGCCCGCCAGCGGACAGGCAGGGCCGGCAGGCTTGGTCCGGGCTATTGCCTGCGGCTGTGGACCAGGCACCAGCATCACGGTCTGGTTCCTTTCCATCCGCCGGAGATCTGCGCCGCGGACCTGGCCCCCCTTGCCCTGGAACTGGCCCTGTGGGGGGTGAGCGACCCCGGGGAACTGCGCTGGCTTGATCCGCCCCCCGAGGCGTTCTATGCCGCCGCCCGGGAGCTTCTCATGTCCCTTGGCGCCCTTGACCATAGGGGCCGCATCACCGCAGGGGGAAAACGGCTTGCCGCCCTGCCCCTGCATCCCCGACTGGCCCACATGCTGGTCATGGCCCATGAGCTGGGCCAGGGGGCTCTGGCCTGCGATGTGGCGGCGCTTGTTTCCGAACGTGATGTGGTCAGACCATCATTCATGGCAGTCAGTGCCGATCTGCACCAGCGGCTGACCTTGCTGGCCCGGTACCGCAGCCGCGGGCCGGCAGCCATCAGGGAGCAAGGCGGCGATGTTCAGGCCTGCCGACGGGCGGAGCAGCTCGCCGGTCAGTGGCGGCGGATGCTGCACTATGAAGACAAGGGGTATGATGAGGAGATGGCCGGCATAGTGCTGTCATTTGCCTACCCGGACCGCATAGCCGCTCAGAGGCCGGGTCAACGGGAGCGCTATCAGCTAGCCGCAGGCCGCGGCGCCTTCCTGCCGCCCGGAGATCCCCTGGCTGCCAGCAGCTATCTGGTGGTGGCCCAGCTTGACGCCGGCCGGAAGGAAGGGCGCATCTTCCTTGCCGCGCAGGTCAACCCAGCTGAACTCAGGTCCTGCCAGCCGGAACTTTTTCATTGGCAGGAAAACGTCAGCTGGGATGGTGGGCAGCAAAGAGTTACGGCACTGCGCCGGGAATATCTGGGCAAACTGGTGATCAGTGAGCAAAATTGGCCCAAGGCCGAGGAAGAACAGGTCATGCAGGCCATGACCTGCGGCATCCGGCAGATGGGGCTCGACTCGCTGCCGTGGAGCCCTGAAGCCCGCAGGCTGCAGGCGCGCATCAACTGCCTGCGCCAGTGGCAACCGGAAGGAAAGTGGCCCTGTCTGGAAGACGAGCATCTGCTGGCGGATCTCGCCTGGCTCACCCCTTATCTGACCGGCATAACCCGGCGTGACCAGCTCAGGCAGCTTGATCTGGCAGCCATATTTGCCGGCATGCTTTCCTTTCGGCAGCAGCAGGAACTTGACCGCGCGGCCCCGGATCGGCTGGAGGTACCCAGCGGCTCCCGCATCCGCATCGACTACCGTCCCGGCGAAGCGCCGGTGCTGGCCGTACGCCTGCAGGAGATGTTCGGCCTGCAGCAGACCCCGACCATCTGCCACGGCAGAATCAGGCTGCTGCTGCACCTGCTCTCCCCGGCCCAGCGGCCCATTCAGGTCACCGAGGATCTGGCCGGTTTCTGGCAGCGCTCCTATCCCGAGGTCAAAAAGGAACTTAAGGGACGATACCCGAAACACCACTGGCCGGATGATCCCCTGACCGCCCGGCCCACAGCAAGAATCAAGAAAAAAACGTTGAAACGTTAGAATGCAGGAACGGGCAACCACAAGGGTTGCCCCTACAACTGCACCTCAAAATCGAGCACTGCATCGGGCAGCAGAAATACCGGTCGCAGCGCCTTGACCTTGATCTTGCTGCCGTGATCCTTGTAAAGCAGACTGATTTTAATATCATCGACCGTATGAACCTCCTGCCCGTCCAGGGCAAGGATCACATCGTCCTCTTTCATACCCGCGGCTTTTGCCCCGCTCATGGGAGAAAATCCGTCAATGGTCGGGCCTGCCTCCTTTTCAGCCAGCATGACGCCCAGCATCGGCGACGGCGGCAGATTCACCTGCTCCGAGAAGAAAACGTAATCAGCTTCATCGGGCGCCAGGTCCCCCTGCCGCACATTGACCATCACCGTCTGTTTTACGGGGATCCGTCTTGCCACCCGCGGCGGGACGGCATTTTCTTTCACCACATGGCCTGAACCGGCAATGACGATCATTTTGGTCTCCGGGTGAGAGGTCAGATAATCGGCAATGGCCTCAGACATGGTTTCGTCCCACAGCACCTGGGACTGGATGAAGTTGGCCATTTTTTTGTCATTTCCATCAAAATGCGGGCCGCTGTGGTTCTGAAAGGCCTGGGCAAGGCGCTGCCGGTAGCCCGGCATGGAAAGATCGCGTTCCACCGGCAGGGTATCCTTTATTTCAGGGGACAGGCCGGTAATGCCTCCATTCCTGAAAGTATCGCTGACAATGTCCTTGTCAAGGTTCAAGGCAATGACGGGCAGCCTGTGCTGCCGGGCATACTGGAGAATATCCCGGTAATAACGGTAATCGTAGCCCCAGTTCTTGAAATATTCGGCATCTTTCAGGAATTGCCGCTCGTCAATGTCACCCTTGACATAGGCGTCAAGGGCTGCCTGGCTGCTGCGGTTAAACATCTCCATGGCCACGGCAACCTCCGGATATCTTTGGTGGATGGCCTGCAGCACCCGGAACTGCAGCAGATGATCAGCCTGATTCACATGGGTCTCCCCCACATACACAACCCGGCTGTCCGCTATGCCGGCCATGATGGCGTCAAATTCAAGGCTCTTTTCCACGGCAGCGCCCCTGGGCGGCTGATCGAGAATATAGCCGATGCCGTAGTCAGACTCGGGAATCCTCTTTTCCGTATTCTTCCCATCCTCGAAATGCAGGTAGCCGTACTTGCCGTAGTGGCTCAGTTTGCGGACAACCGCCGCAACCTGCTCCTGGGTTTGTGCCTGCATCATGACGGCAACCAGGCCCGGGGCAAGGGGATTCTCCCGCACCTCAAGGGTAAAGCCTGTGGCCGGGAAGGCCGGTCTGGCAAAGAGCCCCAGGCTTGCCTTGGACTCAGTACCCAGAAAGAGCAGATTTTTTACCCCCAGATCATGCTCATTGAGTTCACTCTCCGTGACAATGGCACAGCCCATCTCTTCAAGCATGGGCCGCAGCGGCGCAAATTTCTCTTCACTGCCGTCCGCCAGCACGGCAATCTTCTCCGCCCCGCCCTGGAAACGGGACCACACCGGCGGCAACTCGTCGGGGACAAGCTTTCGCATCAGATCATAATCAGGATCAATCTCCATGGTGGGCGGCATGGCGGCAAGGCTGAAGGAAACCGGAGTTTTTGCCTGGGTTACCGCAATGTCCTGCCTGACCATCTCCTTGCCGCTTTTTACCTGCACCGGCACGGTGAACTGATAATGAGGGGTATTCTGCTGCACCAGATCAAAGGTCAGTTCCGGCGCGCCGTCTTTGAATTCAATTCTTAATTTCTGCACGGTGAGGACCGGCACATCCGGCCGCAGCAGCCACTGATCGAAGAAATCGGTCAGATCAAGATTTGCGGCCTTGTTAAAACTCTGTTTGATATCGTTCCACGAGGCTTTGCGGAATTTCATCTGTTCGTAAAAATCGCGCAGGGCGGCGTAAAAGACCTCATCGCCGACTTTCCTGCGCAGCATGTGAAAAATCATGCTCACCTTGTTATAACCCACGGCCCGGGTGGACTGGCTGGCGATGCCGTGGTCGCCGGCATCCTTGAAGTCGGCCACGGTCATGGTGTTATCCGGCCCCACATGGCTCTGATATTTGATGAGCTGGCCTTTGCGGAAGTCAACATCCTCACCCTTGTCAGCGGCAAAGGCCTGGTCCGCCAGGTAGGTGGTCAGCCCCTCACACCAGTTGCCCTGCTCATGATCCACCCCGACGGCATTGCCGAACCAGGAGTGCAGCACCTCGTGCCCCAGTGATGTTTCCGTGATAAAAGGCAGGCGCACCACACTCTGGCCAAGCAGGGTGAAGGTGGGCATGGCAAAGCCGGTGGGCAGCCGGTTTTCCACCACCGCGTAACGCTTAAAGGGATAGGGACCGATGAGTTTTTCGTAACGGGCCAGATAGTCCCTGGTTTTTGCCCCGTACATCTCGGCAAACTGCTGGTCTTCCGGGAAAAAATAGGTGGCGACAACAGTGCCGCCGACCGTCTTCTCCTCCCGGACCTGATAGGGACCGGCAATAAAATGCACAAAGGACAGCGGCTGGGCAAAGGAAAACGACACCTTTTTTGTCTTGCCCGACTCTTGATACATCATTTCATCCGCTTCGGAAACCGCATAGAAGTCGGCAGGAATTTCGGCCGTGAGACTGGTTACCGCAGGCTGAAGGGGAAGAGGGTACCAGAGATCAAGCAGCACGATCCCCTGGCTGTCGATCATGGAACTGGGAGAGCTCTTTGCCTCAATTTTTTTTGTAAAGGCTATGTCCACCGACTGACTGCCGCCGGCTGCGGTGAGCGACAACAGTCCATCCTCGCCAATGCTTACCTCCTGCTTCTCGCCGTTTACCACAATGCTTCTGATCTCAAGGCCCGCAGTCTGCAGGGTGAGCTGTTCACCCGCTCCCATGCTGAAGCGGGTTGCGCCGTTCAAGGAATGGGCTGCCGGGTCAAAGGAGACGGCAAGATCGAAACGCAGCCCCCCGGCAGATGCAGGTCGTGTGGCAAACAGGGAGAAAAGGGTGAGAAAAAACAGAAATGACAGAAAAAAAAGAGCGAGGTGGCAATCTAATTTCATTTCGAAAACCTTGTGTGGTTAATGTGAAAGAGAAGGGACATATCCAAAAAAGAGAAAATTCTCCTTCGTTGATTTATCACAGGGAGATGATTACAATCAATAAAGTTCCACTCAGTCCACAAAACAACTTTGAGCAATACAGGAAAAGCAATGGACAGTTTCAAAAATTCCTGGACACTGGAAATGGCCATGGCGGTGCTTGAAAACAAAACCACTGACCGCAAAACCTGGTCTGAAGCTGTTGAATGGCTGCTGCTTTACGGCCCCCCCGAGATCAGGCAATTGCTCGGCCAGGCCTCCCATACGGCAACCAGCGCCTGTTATCCTGATCTGAAACCGACGGGATACACGCCGGACGGTGAGCCCTGCTATCATATAGATGACATCGCCGACTCCCTGGGTATCTCAAGGGAAGAGGCCATCCAGAAAATGATCGAACTGGAAAAGATACACGGTTTCCGTCACCTTTACGAAGATGAGGAGACCCTCAAGATCCAATAGCAAGGGCTGAGGCGACTAGGTTTTTTCCACCTCAAAAATGATCCCTTCCGGGGTCTTCTGCCTGGATATTATACGTCCGTCGGCATGGACAATCACCCGCTCCATCCTGGCCGCCTGGGCCAGCGTGCAGATAAAGCTGAAACGCATGCCCGTTCCGCTCTCTTTCAGACGCAGCCTCGCGTCCTTGAAACCTTTTCAGCAGTCTCCCCGGTAATCCGCCAGAGGGGGCAGATTCTCTCCTGCTTTTGTCATTATTTCATAGAAAAACAGGCCCAGCATAGACAAGTTGCCTGATCCTGTCAATGATGAAGCCGATTGTCGCAAAAAATGTCTACCACCCTGACAACGTCCGCCCCGCATGGCGAGTCTGGCCTTCGCTTGTCACCATGACGGCCGCTCTGCCGGGCAACGGGCATTTGTTTTCACAGATGCCGCAACCAATGCACAGTTCATCAATCAGAAAGGGCTGCAGCACCGTCACTGTTTCACCTTTTGCATTGACCACCGACTGCCGGCGGAACTTGATGGCCTTGTCAGGGGTCGGGCAATGCTCTTCGCAGACAATACATGGGATCCCCTTGGCATAGGGCAGGCAGAGATTCCTGTCAAAAACCGCCCTGCCGATGACGGTGGCGTGCTTGTCGGGCAGGGCCAGTTTTTTGATGGCCCCGGAGGGACATACCTGCCCGCAAAGGGTACAGTTATACTCACAGTAGCCGATCCGGCTGCGCACCATCGGAGTAAACATCCCTTCAATGCCTGCCTCAAGAAAGGCGGAGTGCAGGGCATTGCCGATACACACCTTCATGCATTCACCGCAGCGGACACACCGGCCGAGAAACTCATCCTCCGGCAGGGCGCCGGGCGGCCTGATCAGCAGAGGATCAGGGCGGCGGGCCAGGGTCCTGCTCTGCAAAAAAAGCGGCAGCAGAGCACCCGTTGCCACGGCCCCGACAAAGGCCCGGCGGGACATGCCGTACGAGCCGGCTGTTAATGGCGGACGCTTAAAGGAGATGTGGATTTTATTGCGGGGACAGAGGGCAAGACAGTCGAGACAGAGGTTGCAGTCCGCCGGGGAGATCTGCCTGCCTTCATCAATGGCGCCCATGCGGCAGATGGTGCGGCACTGCCTGCATTTGCCGCACTGCTCGTCTCCCCCATGGGCCGCCAGCAGAGAAAAACGGGAGACAAGAGCAAGCAGGGCGCCCAAAGGGCAGAGGTTCCTGCAGAAAAACCGTCTCTGCCAATGGTTCAGCAAAAGGATAATGGCAAAGAGAAGCAGGGAAAAGAGGCTCAGTGAATAAACCTTGTGACTGAAGGGCAGAACAGTGCTTTTCAAAAAGTCGTATACAGGCTCGCCGGCGGCGTTAACCCAGTCAGGGGCGTGCCGATAGGTAAAGCCGAAAAAGGAGGAGACAGCGTAGTCAAAGGCCGGATACAGCGAAAAGGAAAAGGCGCGCACCAGCAGTGAAAAAGGGTCAAGATAGCCGGCCATGGGCAATCCCAGCAAAGCGGCGACCAGAATAAACATCAGCAGATAGTATTTTACGGCGCGCAGATCATTGCCGGCCGGCCCTTGTGGGGGATGGATGAAAAAAGCGCCGCCATCGACCAGTGTCCCCATGGGACATATCCAGCCGCAGAAAGAGCGGCCAAAAACAAAGGTAAACACTATGGTGAGCAGTGCCGGCAGCATGAGGGCAATGATCGTCTTGCCGGCGAAAATGGCCGCCAGGGCCAGCAGCGGATCAATGCGGAAGAGAATATTGACGGCATACTCCAACTCGTCGGAACCGGAATAATCCGTCTTGATGAACAGAAAGAGAAAAAGGGCAAAAAACAACAGCTGGCTGAGTCTGCGCCAGAAATAGGGCTGGATTTTCTTTTTACGGACCATTGGCGACTCAGGCGGTCAATACCTTGATCTTGGCAAGATCCATCTCACCCAATCCCATTTTATAGGCAGCCACGGTGGAATCGATGTCAGCAGGCTGCAGATCAAAGAGAGTGGTGGCATAGGCGTCCGCCGCCACCGGATCAGTGGAGGCGATCAGGGTATCAAGTTTTTTCACATCCTTGATATTGCCACCCTGCGGCCCATTGCGCAGCAGGATGCGGGTGGCATCGATCACCGTGAGTTTCGGCCTGACGACCGTGGCCAGATCAGCCAGCTTCTGCCCCAGGTCGCGATGCAGATCGCCCCGGTTGCCGCCGATCACCCCCATACTGTTTTTCAACCCCAGGGTCAGCCTGCTCAGTCCATGATGTTTTGCCACCGGCACGTTGATATAACAGTCCGCATCAAGGGCATCCTTATAGATATCCCAGCTGGTCAACGATTTTCCCCGGACAATCTGCACCGGCACAAATTTGCGGCTGTCAATATGGTCAATTTTCACCCGCCGGTCATCAAGCCCGGCCAATGCGGCCTGGATGCCGCTGTTGGCATAGCATCGCCGCGGCTCATTGCAGGAGCGGTCAAAAATCATCACCTTTCCCGCCCCGGCCTGCAGGGCCAGGTTCGCCAGGGCCATTACCACCAGTGGATTGGTGTTGGCCGCCTGCTCCGGGTTTCTGTCCCAGCCGATATTGGGCTTGATCACCACCTTGTCTCCGGCTTTGACAAATTGGGCCATACCGCCAAGAGGGGCCAATACCTGGGAGACGAGGGCTGTATAGTCCGAGCCCTTGGCGACGGAGAGAAGCGCCTGTGGCTTCTCGGCAGCCAGGGCGCTTGGAATGATGCGGAATTGGGGGATGGCCAGGGTTGCCCCGGCTGACCAGAGGAAAACATCTTTGATGAACTGACGCCTGTCCATAACAAACCCTCCTTTTTCTGTATGCCCGTGACATCCGGTTGCGGCTGGATAATCAGCCTTATGCCATGTCTTAATGGTCTGTATGATTGATCTTACAGAGGCGGATTCGCATTTTGCCCCCTTCTGACGCCTATTTATTGCACAAATCTGTAATATCCGCAGACGGGCCACTCAGACAGTCGACAAGAGACAGCTGTTCCTCTTTATTCAACTGTGCCCCGTATGAGACCATGTTGCCCATCGTTCTTTTCCAGGAGCTTTTACTCTTTTTGTCAAGACTCTCACAAATCCGTGTCATGTAATGACATACTTCACATCTGGATGTGATCAGGTTGGCGCATTCATCCCCTGCAACTGCGGTTGAGTTGAAAAAAACTACTATACTGACAAAAAAAAATGAAAGAGATGCTGATCGAAACATCAAATTATCCCCACGGCCTCTTGAATGAATTCACGATACTTCAAGGTTCCCTACATTTATTGCTATGATAAATTGCTGCTAAGCCGTTGTAAAAAAATAACTGTAACATCCCACTACTGTGACCGGCATAAAGGGCCGTAACGAAATGGTTAGAAATGTAATGGTTATTTCGTAACGGCCCCTAAATGCAAGGCAAAATCCTATCAGCTATCAGGATTGGTTTCTTTAAAAAACATTTTTTACACTGTATTCGACCAGAGGTAATGCCGGTATAAAAAAATAGCATGGTGCAAGTAAAAAATAAGGATTATAATTATCCGAAATAAATGCAGCCGCTGTTATCTTACTTTCTGAATTGAGGATGGCCATGAGAAAAAAAACCTTACTGAGTGCAGCCTTTATCATATTTGCCGCAACAATCTTTTTCTATCCTGTCAAACAATTCTCCCATGCTTTTGCCCTTGCCCAGCTGGCCGAGGCAGAACAGGAGCCCGAATCCGCAGAAATCACCGACGATCAACAGGAAGCTGACGTCCTTTCCGAGCAGGAAGAACAGCTGATGGAGGAAGCGGAAGATCCCCAGGGACCCGACGAAGAATACGTCCCTGAACCGGGATATGATGAGAACCAGCCCCAGGAGCCGTATGAGGAGTATGTGCCCGAACCCGGTTATGATGAGAACCAGCCCCAGGATCCATCCGAAGAGTATGTGCCTGAACCCGGTTATGATGAAAATCAGCCCCAGGAGCCGTACGAGGAATATGTGCCCGAACAGGGAGATGATGAAAATCAGCCGCTGCAGATCGATGAAGAACAACCGGTATAACCGGTAGAAGGCGGCAATTAGCCTGCTTTTCGACAAATTGCAATTTGGCAGGAAAGCCGATTTACAATTTTTATCTCTTCCATGCACAATCGCGGCGCTGCAGTCGCCGGGAACGATGAGTTCAGCGGGTTCCACGCTGGAACGACAGTTTGGAAATCACTGTCCGCAAACATTTCTTATTCCAGTTTGCAATCAAGATGGCACTATCATGTCATTCCCGCGAAAGCGGGAATCCAGAAAAATCCATAGATTCCGGGTCGCGCTTCGCTTGCCCGGAATGACGTCTTGTTTGCAAGTTCGAATTAATCGGCTAAATTGGCAACGCCCCCTGTCTGTCCAGGTTTGATGGCTTCTTCCGCGTCATCGAGTTCTTCCTTGCGGCGCAGGTAGCCGTGTTTTTTGATCAACCGCCGGGCGCTGGCGAGGTCAGCCTGCGGGGATCCCCACGGATACGTGGCTGCGCGGAAGAAGAGCCGTGCCCGGTACAGGTGAATGTCCGCCATAAACAGCGGCATGGGGCCGCGCTCGGCGATTTCCCAGGCCTCGTCAAGGTCGCTCTGCGCGCTCTCGGGGCCGGTGCGGCGGCCGTTGAGACTCCACAGCCAGGCCCGGGTGAGCAGGCCGCGGGGAAGAACATCTTGGTCGCCAGAGCGGCGGAGGCCGGCCACGGCAAGGTCAATGTGGGAGAGGTCAGAAGGCGGAAGCCGGAAGTCCGCCTGCTCCAGAATGGCGCGAAAGAGCGCGGCGCGGCCCAGGGTGAGGTGGTCGAGGGCGATGTCGAGGAGGCCCAAGATGCTGCTCGGCAATCTCGAGCGTCTGCGCCGCGCGCACGGAGACGGCGCAACACACTTCGACCAATTCCGTCCTCTGTCTGCTGACCTCTGGTCTCTGGTTCGCCTTCCCTGCTGCCCGCTCCGCCTCGGTCAAGAGCAGGTCGCAATACCGGAAGCCTTGAAGCGAATACAGCAGCGGGTAGTAGGGCTGGCGCTCGGCCTGCATCTGCTCGGCCTCGCGGAAGCGCGCCTCTGCCTCGGCCCTCCGGCCCGCCTGGTGCAGAGCATCGGCATGAGTCGTGCGCAAGCACATCAGCAAAAAAGCATCGCCGCTGCGGTCGGCGTAGGTCACGGACTGCTCGGCGTCCGCCATTGCCTCGGCCACCTCGCCCAGCGTCAGCTCCAGCTCGCTCAGGTTGCTGGCGAGGCGTGCGGCGAATCCCCAGTGCTCCTGCTTGAGGTAGTTCTCCAGCCCAGCCCGCATCGGCTCGAGGGCCTCGGTCAGCCGGCCCAAGGCGCGCAGGCTGTAGGCAGCGTAGTTTAAAAGCGGCGCTTGGTCGGCGGCCGCGAGCGCTGGCGAGACGCGACTCCACGGGGTCGTAAAGAAGCAGGCGACGGCCCCCAGTTCGGCACCGAGCGCGCCAAGTTTCTTCAGGCTGTAGTTGTCGTTCCCTTTGCGGATGCGGTGGAACCAAACCTTGTCACATGCCTCCTGCTGCAACCCCGCCTGGCAGCCGTGGGCCACAGCCTGGTAAAGCGGTTGCAGGGCTTCGAGGGTGGGCTGGTCGCCTTCCTGCGTGGTCGCGCAGAGGTGCTCGAAGAGCCGTTGGTGCGCGGCCCGCCAGGCCTCGGGCTGCACCTGCCGCAACCGGCCACCGAAGTATTCGCGCAGCAGCGGGTGGCAATCCACCGAGCCATCGGCCTGCATGGCGAGCAGATTGATTTCCCCCAGCCGACTCAGGGCCAGCCTCCAGTCGCGGGGAGTAAGTCCGACGAGAGCCTCGGTGAGTTCAATGATCACCGGCTTTGCGCGCAGTGCGTCGAGACAGTTCTTGGAGGCCGGACGATCGAACAGCCCGAGCAGCAGCAGGATCGCCAATTGCCTTTGCCCCTTCTCCCCCGCGCCGCTAAACCATTTCTCGTAGGCCTCCATGGCCTTGAAGGCGTGCCCATAGGGGCGGTCGGCGTTGTTTTGGTATTCCTGGTCGGCGTCCGCCAGGCGCACGGTGTCGCGCTTGACAATGTCGCCGTCTTCGGCCAGGCGCAGGTACTGCCCCAGCAGTTGCAGGGT
>Ga0180007_10002011_pt1 | contig 25321 bp, 17 predicted proteins | sample MM_PC_MetaG_FD_121122 | JGI IMG/M metagenome (GOLD analysis project Ga0180007, IMG submission 121122) | Groundwater microbial communities from the Aspo Hard Rock Laboratory (HRL) deep subsurface site, Sweden - MM_PC_MetaG | ecosystem: Environmental > Aquatic > Deep subsurface > Groundwater... | reverse complement strand
CTCTTTTCCGCAACACCATTGACATAGATGATGTCTCCTGGAGCTGCAGCAGGCTCCCGCACCCTGACCGGGACTATCAGGTTCGCATCCGTTATCGGCATCAGGGCGCAACAGCCCGACTCAGCCAGCTCTCGGAAAATCGTTACCGCATCACCTTCCCGGAAAAACAGCGGGCAGTAACACCAGGCCAGTTTGCCGTAATTTATGATAAGGACCTGATCCTGGGCAGTGGTGAAATTCAGTGAAGAAAAAAGTCATCATCAACACCCTTGGTTGCAAAGTGAACCAATATGAATCAGCCTCCTTTCTCTGTTCCTTTGAGGAAGCCGGCTGCCGTGTAGCTGAAAAGGGAGAAGATGCTGACATCATAGTGATCAACACCTGTGCGGTTACCGCCAAGGCTGGTGCCCAATCCAGACAGACTGTACGCAGGCTCATACGCCGCCATCCACAGGCAAAAATCGTCATCACCGGTTGTTATGCCCAGATGGCCGCCAACGAACTGGCAGCCATGGTGGAGTCCCCTGTCTGTATCGTGGGCAACGGCAACAAACACCTGCTGGTGGAAACAGCACTGAAAGAGAGCCCCTGCGACCTGACCATGCTTATGGGGCGCATCCTGAAGAAAAAGGAAATATGCCCCCTGCCCATGCGCAGATTCGGCAACCGCACCCGTGCCTACCTGCGCGTCCAGGACGGCTGCAACAACTTCTGCACCTACTGTATAGTTCCCTACACCCGAGGCCCCAGCCGCAGCCTGGAACTGTCCGAAGTCCTGAGCCAGGCGAAACGTTTTGCACAGGCCGGTCACAGAGAAATCGTGCTCACCGGTATCCATGTGGGGATGTACGGTCGTGACCTTGACAAACAGTGCAACATCGCAGATCTTGTCTTCACCCTGTGCCAAGCCCATCCCGACATCCGTTTCCGCCTGAGTTCCATTGAACCCCAGGAAATTTCAGACAGGCTGCTCCAGACCATGAGCAGTTGTCAAAACTTCATGCCTCACTTCCACATCCCGCTGCAGAGTGGAGACGATACCATCCTCAGCCGGATGAATCGCGGTTATGACCGGGAAACCTTTCGCAGGGTTGTGGAAAAATGCAGGAGCACCTTCCCGGATGCGGCCATCGGTATTGACATCCTCACAGGATTTCCTGGAGAAGGAGTAGAGGAGTTTGCAAACAGCAAAGCGTTGCTCAAAGAGCTTGACGCCACCTACTTTCATGTTTTCCCCTACTCCAGTCGCCCGGGCACCCCGGCAGCCACCTTCAAAAATCAGGTCCCCAAGGCTGTGCGCGAGGAGCGGGTGGCTGAACTGCGAACGCTCGCAGAAGAAAAGAAATCAGCATTTTATAAACGTTATCTGGGAACACAACGGCCAGTGCTTGTCGAACACAAACGAAATCGAGAAGGAATGCTCTCCGGATTCACCGACAATTACATCCCTATCGCCTTCCCGGGAACCGACAGCCTGATGGGTAAAATTGTTCCCGTACTTCTGGAACTGCTTGAAGGTACTACTGTTGTAGGAAGGGGTATATAATCATGCGGGGAGAAATCATCGCCATTGGGAACGAACTCACATCAGGGAGAATAGTCAATACCACCAGCGGTTTTGCAGCCCATCACCTCTTTGAGGCAGGCTTTGATATCTATGCCATGCATACCATTGGCGACACCCCGACACTGATCGGCGAAGCCCTGAAACGCGCCTTGGGCCGGGTCGACTTTGTCCTGGTCACCGGCGGCCTTGGCCCCACCGATGACGATCTCACCACCGAAGCAGTATCCGAGGCCCTTAACCGGCCTACCATGCCTAACCTTGATCTCCTCTATCAGATCAGGTCACACCTGCAAGCTGTTTCAGGACCAGTTGTCAGCCCTTTGGAAAAGCTTGCCTGGCTTCCTCAGGGAGCAGAAACTCTGACTCCGAACTCAAAGATGTCAGGCTTTCAACTTATCCATGATGACAAACCCATTTTCTTTCTTCCCGGCGTCCCCTATCAGATGCAGACCCTGCTCATAGAGCAGGTCCTTCCCCGCCTTGCTGACTGGTATAAAGACCGACTACTGACCGTCTTTCAGCGAGTTTATAAGATTTTCGGGAAGAGCGAGATGGAAATCAACAAGGAGACAAAAGGCCTCAAGCTTGGTGAAGTCGTGGAAATCGGCTACTATCCGGTATTTCCCGATGTCCATCTCAGCATAACTGTACGCGGCAGTGACCCTGTGGCAATGCAGAATATTTTCACTGAAACCTGTGACATCGTAGAAGAAAAAATGAACCAATTCATTTATGCAAAGGACGAGGAAAACATGGAGTCAGTTGTTGGCACCCTATTGCAGCAACAGGGACAACAGCTGACAGTTGCCGAATCCTGCACCGGAGGACTGATCAGTCACCTCTTGACCTCGGTTGCCGGCAGCTCATCCTACTATCTGGGAGGGGTTGTCTCTTATGCCAACTCCATGAAAACTTCCCTTCTCGGGGTTCCTGACTCACTTCTTCAGGAGTACGGAGCAGTGAGCCGGGAAGCGGCAGGGGCCATGGCTGCAGGAATGCGGAAAAGGAGCGCTGCGCATATTGCTCTTTCTGTCACCGGAATTGCAGGTCCTGACGGCGGCAGCCAGGAAAAACCTGTGGGAACTGTTTTTGTGGGAATAGCCACCGGAGAAGCGGTCCAGACACACCGTTTCCTCTTCTCCGGTACTCGATATGAGATTCAACGTTTGACAGCACAAACAGCACTTGATCTTCTGCGCAGATATCTGCTAAGATAGTTTACTATTTTGAAAGATACTGTAACATCAGGTGCTCCAAGCAACAGGGTAAAGGCGATCAGGCATAACTCCCACAGGACAACCCGACCAGACGGCTTCAGTCCACAGCCATCGATTAGGATAAGGGGTTTCTCCTTAATTTTCCCCGGATTCAATCGCCTAACAATCGAATATGCCAATTAGTTAAAACCACAAAGGAGCACAGATATGGCAACAGCAACAGCAACAGCAACAGCAAAAGATAAAACAGGCAGTGTGGATAATGCCATCAGCCAGATCCAGCGACAGTTTGGTAAAGGCTCTATCATGCGCCTCGGTGCCCATACGGCAGAAAAGATTCCGGTTATTTCCACCGGCTCCCTGAGTCTGGATATTGCTCTGGGCGTCGGCGGCTTTCCCAAGGGAAGAGTTGCAGAAATCTACGGCCCTGAATCTTCGGGAAAGACCACTCTCGCCCTGCATGTGGTGGCCGAGGCACAAAAACAAGGGGGCACCGCCGCTTTTATCGATGCCGAGCACGCCCTGGACACCTCGTATGCCAAACGACTGGGGGTCGACATCGACAATCTCCTGGTTTCCCAACCAGATTACGGCGAACAAGCCTTGGAAATCGCCGAAATCCTCATTCGCTCGGGTGGAGTGGATGTTATCGTCATCGATTCCGTGGCTGCTCTGACTCCGAAGGCGGAGATAGACGGGAATGTGGGAGATTCCCATATGGGACTGCAGGCCCGCCTGATGTCCCAGGCCATGCGAAAATTTACCGGGGTTCTGAATCGCAGCAATACAGTACTGATCTTCATCAACCAGATCAGAATGAAAATCGGCGTGATGTTCGGAAATCCCGAAACCACCACCGGCGGCAATGCCCTCAAATTTTACTCTTCTCTGCGCCTGGACATCCGCAGAATTGCCGCCCTCAAAGATGGCCAGGAAGTAATCGGCAACAGGACCAAGGTCAAGGTCGTCAAGAACAAGGTTGCCCCGCCTTTCAAGGTAGCGGAATTTGATATTATTTACGGCGAAGGCATCTCCAAGGAAGGGGACCTGCTTGATCTTGCCGTCGAACAGGACATAGTGGACAAAAGTGGTTCATGGTACTCATACCTTGACGAACGAATCGGACAGGGGCGTGAAAACGCGAAAAAATTCCTCAAGGATCACCCGGAAATGTGTAACGAGATCGACCAGAAAGTCCGCATGGGATACGGCTTAGGGGCTCCTCTCGTAACTGACATCGTACCGGACGAAAGCGAATAGTCAACCGTCATCAACGACTCCAACAACCAATCGGTAAAAGACATATGATCTGGTCCAACCTGAAACTTTCAGCAAAATTTGGCCTAATTTTTGGCGGAGCCTTTGCCGCATTTATTCTTGTTCTTCTTTTTTACCAACGGACCGTTACCGAGACGACAGGAGCCTTCAAGACCCTGATCGACACAGATGTGGCCATCGCCTTTCATGCCTCAACCATCGACGGCGACATGAAACACTCCAGACGCCTGGAAAAGGAGTTTCTGCTCAGCAAAGACCGATCCTTTGAAAAGCAACTGCTGGATGCCGTTGAGGAATTAAAAAACGAGGCAAGGGCCATTACAGAACTGGCCAAAGGAACAAAGAGTGACACCGCAGGCCTTGCCGCTGAAATTCTCGACCAGGTATCCATCTACGAACAGGCCTTTACAGACCTGGTTGCCGCGGAGGTCAAAAACGGCCTGGACAGCAACTCTGGCCTGCAGGGAAAATTCAAAGCCCTGGCCCTGCAGGTTTCTCAGAACCTGAGGAAGCATCAGATCAGTGACTGCTATCTCGCCCTCCTCCAGATGCGTCGTTTTGAAAAGGAATATGTCCGCACCAATTCCGATCGCCACAAAGTAAAACTGATGGCCGCCATTGATGCCTATGAAACATCACTGGACTTACTTGAAGATGATGAGGACCTGTATGATGAACAGATAGATAAGCTCAGCTCTTACCAGGAAGCCGTAGAAGAATACGTTTCCTCCCCCGATGAAACCGGTTTGCAGAAGATGCAAAACAGTGCCGTAGAGGTGGAAAAGGCATTAAATCAGCTCTACGTCCCCAATGCCCGCATCCAGCTCCTGATCCTGAGACTGACTGAAAAAAATTACATCCTTACCCGTCTTGAAAAATATGGTAACGCTACCCTGGCTGCAGCCGAAACCATTCAGGACACCTTTAATGAATCCAATGCAGCGCCTCAATACATCGAATCCATTGACACGGACCTTACTGCCTACAGCGAAACCTTTGCCACCCTGATGGCCAATGACAAGAAAATCCACAACGCCCTTCAGGTCATGAATGATGCGGCAGGCAAAGTTGAACCGCTGGTCAGCGAGATCATGACCCAAGGCAGTCAGGCCAAGGAAAGTCAAATCACCGCCACCACAACAACTGCTACAAACAGAGGCATGCTTGCCATTGCTATCGGCCTCTGTGTTGTCTTTATCTCCGGGGTTATTACCTTTTTCACCATCCGCTCCATCGTCGCAGAACTGAAACGGGGCGTCAACTTTGCCAAGACCATGTCCCAAGGGGATTTCACCACCACACTCGACATCCAGCGCCATGACGAAATAGGGATCCTCGGAGAAGCTCTTAACAGTATGGTTACCGGAATCAGGGAGATGTTCAAAGAGATCTCAGAAGGTATCGTCCACCTCTCATCCTCATCCAGTGAGTTGTCCTCCATTGCTCATCAGATGTCAGAAGGCGCTGACCTCTCCTCTCAGAAGGCTAACAGTGTCGCTGCCGCAGCCGAGGAGATGAGTGTCAATATGAACTCAGTTACCATGGCCAGTGAAACAGCGACCAACAGCGTCAATATGATGGCTGCCGCCGTTGAAGAGATGAACGCCACAGCCAATACCATCTCTCAGCAAACTGGAAAAGGACAAGAAATTTCCCACAGTGCAGCCCAGCGTATCAAGCACTCCTCTCAAATGATCGAAAAGCTCGGCCGTGACATGCTGGAGATCAATAAAGTCACCGAGGCCATCAATGAAATTTCCGATCAGACCAACCTGCTGGCCCTGAATGCCACCATAGAGGCAGCCCGGGCCGGGGAGGCCGGCAAGGGTTTTGCCGTGGTCGCTAACGAGATCAAGGAACTGGCCAAACAGACCTCGGCCGCCACCCAGGAAATCAAGCAACACATTGACGACATTCAGAAATCCACCGGCATTACGGTGGAAGAGATCAAGGATGTGGCATCCGTGGTTGAAGAGGTGGATGAGATCGTTTCCATGATTGCCATTTCCATGGATGAACAAACTGCCACCACCCGGGAAGTTGCAGGCAATATCGCCGAGGCCTCAATGGGCATGGCGGAAGTCAACGAAAACGTGGCTCAGAGTTCAGCTGTGGCTGTCGAGACGGCAAGAGACATTGCAGAGGTAAGCAGGATCGCGGGAGAAATTTCCACAAATGGCAACAAGGTGAATCTCAGCGCCGAGGACCTCTCCAGTCTGGCATCGAGGCTGCGACAACTGGTCGAACGCTACAGGGTGTAAACAGCGCCTTCTTCAGGCTGCCCGGAAGTTTTTTTCACTGCTTTTCAGGCAGCACCAGATCAATTACCGGACTTGATCTGCTTGATAATTCCAGTGGTGGACGTCTGATTGGTGAAGACAATCCGCTCAACCCGGCCACCACTCGCCTTGACTTCGGCAGCGCCGACGATCTCGTGCTCCTCCCAGTCTGCCCCTTTTACCAAGACATGGGGGGTGAGCCTGGTAATCAGGTTGATAGGGGTATCTTCCCCAAAGAGGACCACGGCATCCACGCAACCAAGAGCAGCCAAAACCCTGGCCCTTTTTGATTCTTCGTTGATTGGTCGGTCCGCGCCTTTAATGGAGCGGATGGATTGATCATCATTCAGGCCGAGAATCAAAAAATCTCCCTGGCGACGCGCCTTCTGCAGATAGTCCACGTGGCCGGCATGAAGAATATCAAAACAGCCATTGGTAAAGACAATCTTCTGCCCCACCTTCTTCCGCCTGGCCACGACCTTGACCAGGGCATCCAGTGCAAAAATCTTATCACTATCTTCACCGGACCAGGGTGTTGGAGCAACCGTATTAAAACGCCCCCGCAATTCCCGCAGCACCTCCCAGTTCAGAGAAACCATAGCTGATGCAGTCTCTTCCCCTGCTTCTGCCAAAATTTCACCATCAGGGGCAATCACCAGGGAATGGCCGCCCATCTGCAGCCCCTCCCATCTGCCGCAGGCATTGGCGGCCACGATAAAAACCTGATTTTCGATGGCACGTGCCTGAAGCAGAATCTTCCACTGCTCGATGCGAGCCAGAGGCCACTGGGCAGACATAAGAAGCAGATCTGCTCCCTGCCGGCACTGGAGTTGTGCTGTCTCAGGAAAGCGAAGATCATAGCAGATCAATCCTCCAGCCAGGCCTCTATCATTTATGCCCACCGGTGCCGGTCTCCTTCCGGATTGAAACCAGGCATCTTCTTTCCAGAAAGAAAAAAGATGCTGCTTTGAAATTCCACGGGAGCCTGCTGCCCCGATCCCTGAAAAGAAGAGCGTATTGTAGAGTGCAGCACTCTCTCCTTCTCCTTTTTTGTCAGGAAGAGATCCGGCCAACACGACACCATGAGATACGGCAAGCTCTTCCAACTCTTCCAGAAGCTCCGGCACCTCTTTACTGAGGACATCCAGCTGCTCATAGACAAATCCAGTAGCCCACATTTCAGGGAGTCCAATCAAACTGCCTGGAGCAGGCTCAAGCCTGCTTAATCCAACTTTAACCTGCTCCAGGTTCGTGCGGATATCAGCCTGAACGATCTCAAACTGCAGAAAACCAACCTGGGAAAATGGATCTTGCTCAGAATCTACTAAACTCATGTTTTTAATTTCACAGCCTGTCTGTTTTTATAATAAGTTATAGGCAGTACACTGGAAAAGCTACCAGTTGTTCAGCAACTATACCGTAAATCGGAGCCAACGCTTTATCCTGCTCTGAGCTGTCAGTGGTGGATCTCTTGGCTATTTTTAATCTCCACCAAGGCGTCGCCAGCCAGCTCTCCCACCGTGGTGACAATAATCTCCCCTTCATGATAAAACCGCACTTTCCGTTCATCGCCTTCAAGCTGTTTCATTTCCTCCACTGCCTGAACGGCTTTGAGCAGCCCCAAGGCCCGGGCAGCCAACCCACGCACTGCTGCATCTGCAGATGAGAGGTACGTGAGCAGACTCGGAACAACCTGTTTTTCTACCAGTAAAGCAGCACGCTTCTCAGCCAGCCTGCCGATACCCCAGAGCAGTCCCCGTTGCAGCTCAGGCAACTCAAGGAAGTTTCCGTCCTGATGCTCCAGCGGTCCATCGGGAAGCATATAGGAGATAAGCATGTGAAGATATTCATCACACAATCTGTCATGATGATACATGGTCTCAGCCATGGCCTCAGGTGCCCCCCAGCCAATACCACCGGATTCATCATTAAGACTCCAGAGAAAACGCCGCATAACAATGCGCGCTGCCTCCATATCTTTATCTGCAAGACGTGACACCACTTCACCAAACAGGGTCACCGTATGCCAGCGCAGCATCTCCTCCGGCCGGAGCAAAGCAGAAAAGAGAGGATTTACCAGACCATGTTCTTCATACCTGCCCAGTTCCCGGCGAATAGTCTCAAGATCGCTGCCTGCCAGGACGGCAAGAACCTGTTTTTTTATCTTTCTATTCATTTATAACCCCTTGCCTAAATGAGATTTTTATCACAAGAATGATAAGCACTCGCCATATGAAAACAAGGTTCAGGAGTTATACTCCGAAAAGAAGACTGCAGCCGAATAGCGTTGAGAAAGTGGAAGCAGGCAACGTTGTCAAAGAACAACGTCACTAAGTACATCGATTCGAAAAACTTCATCTGTGAAGTGTGCAATTTCAAAAGAATGCTGCGCACATAAAACACATGGCAGGGACTGAAAGTTTACGGCAACGAAACAGATGATGTTTTTTCAAAAGAGCATTACTTTGGAGGCAGGGTAAACACCCGTTTGCCCAACTCAGAATCGAGAAGAAACAGTCCACTGGAATCATTGCCGATGAGACGAAGGCGATTGACAATCTCGCCGACAGTTGCCTCTTCTTCAACCTGTTCCATGATAAACCAGTCGAGAAAGGCCTTTGCCGCATGATCACGAACATCAAGAGCCACATCAATAAGGTCATTGATCAACTGCGTCACCTTTTGTTCATGCGCCAGAATATGCTCAAAGGCAGCCAGAGGTGATTCCCACTGAGTCTCTGGTTTGGCAATAGCTTCAAACTGCACTCTCCCTCCACGCTCATGGACATAATCGTAAAGCTTTATGCCGTGAAACATCTCTTCCTGTACCTGACCACGCATCCATGTAGCACAGCCGGAGAGACTGACAGACTGGAAGTAAGACTCCATGGCCAAATAGAGATAACTGGAATATAATTCTGCATTGACCTGGTTATTCAAGGCCTTCTCCATCTTCTTTTTCATCCATGTACTCCTTTGTTTTTCATTTTATTCTGATAGCAGGCAACAGAGCTGCTGTTCATTTGATTATTCCCACATACTGCAGGAGATTACCATATTACCGGGAGAGCACTGGAGAGGAAAGCAAGAAAAGGAGCGAGTCAAAAAAAATTCAACAAAAGAGGAGAGGCTCTCAGACTGGCCAAAAAAACGGATACTGGTAATAAAATGGCGACTCTTTTACGACAGTCACCTTGCAGGAAGGGAAAACCATCACCAGATGGCTTAACCCAAGTGATGTGAAGAGGCCCGGCAGGTTTCAGGCTGCACACGACATTGGCAAACTACCTCAGGTAACGATAAGCTCACAGAAAGTCGGGTTCGGCTATTGGCTGAACAGATAGACATCACGGAACAGGCACGGTGAGTTACAGAAAGAAGAAGCAGAGAGAGGCCAATGCAGTGATCGAAAATCCGGGGTAACAAAGCGGATACCGTTTTCCGGCAAAGGTTTCATGCAGTATCGTCTATACGTTGCATCCCTTCCATGAGCATGCCCATGAACCCCCCGACGATATCCAGTCCCATCTCCTGCAAACTCAGACCATGGACAAATTTAAAACGACCATCAGAGACGGCAAGCGCCTCATAAAAAGCCTCCTTACCCTCTTTACCATTACAGGAGGCAAAGACCAGTTCCCCTTCATTAAAGAGAAGCCGGGCCTTTTTCTGCCCTGATTCCAGTTTCAGGCGACCGGTCTTCTGATTTGAATTTATCATCTGACACAGTTCAATGGGTGGGATATCGGCGAGCTGACCAACCATCCCCGAAGTAAGCTCTTCCGCCCGCTGAAAATTAATCGCCGTGATTCTGCCCACCAGCAGTTTGTAAAAAAAGACCTGAAGAGCGGGGAATCTATTAAGGACATGCCGGAAATTTTTCTGGCTGAGGCTGGCAATCTTGCACGGCTCCATGGCCATGATAGTCGTGGTTACACGGTCTCCGGACAACAAACTCATCTCACCGAAAACATCCCCTCGTCCCATCTCGGCAAGCGTGACTCCATCCTCATCCATCACCTCCACTCGACCGGCAATAATAATAAACAGGTTAGACGCCGGATCCCCTTTCTGGATAATAGGAAATCCCCAGTTATAATCCTCGAGTTTCAACATGGTAGCCAGATCGAGCAGGTCATCGTCTGACAGCGGCTGAAAAATTTCAATGGTTCGCAAGAGTCCTGCAAAACGGGCTGTAGATTTCAGCTTCTCCCGTCGCTCGGCAGCAGCGAGAAGCTTCATCTGAATAGTGGCATACTCCTTTTCCTTTTTAAACTCAAAACGGATGATACCTGTACAGCCACCGCATTCAAATTTGGTTTTCTGCCTGCTGCCCTGGAGATACTGCTCAAAAGCAACATCCTCTAAAGCCAGTTCAATAAGGTCCTTGGTCAGGGTAAGACATGTCGGTTTGGCCGCCGGCAGTTTGAGGACCCCCTCATCCACCTGCAATATTTCCCCAACATTGTACAGGGGACAATATTTTTCCTCAGTAATGATGAACACACCGTTACGAAACTGCATAGAGTGCCTTAGAAATAATATTCTCGTTTTCTATACGAACAGATCAAACCGTCTTCACCGAAGCCACAGCCCTCACCCAGACAGTCTCAATCGGACCGCCCAAAAAACATATAAATGACAAAACCCAACAAGGCCGCACCGCCAAAGAGCACAGGTAAAATCTTGCTAATCTGCAGCTCGCCATTGACAATCAGAGTATCCATGTACTCCGTACCGCTTACCCACCACACAGCAATAAATAAAGATATAATAATGAGATCTTTCCAGCCCTGTTTATAAAAAAGGTAAGCAACTACAAGAATAAAAGGTACCAGGAACCATGGATTGGTAAAGAGGCCAACTACGTCTACATCTTTCACCTGTTCCTGGACGTGAGTCGATTCGAACCAGGCTATAATCTTTGCAAATAAATCACTCATCAGCACGCAACCTCTTTTTTTCTCTTCCGGAGTTTATCTAACTAAGTTACCGGTTTTTTTTAAATCAACAAGGCAGAACAGTAACTTTCCCCCACCCGCACAACTGCTCCTCTTATTCTCTGCTATATGAAGCTTAATTCAAGGATTATTTTTTTTCATCTACCTTTTGTCATCAATCCGGCAAAAACCACAGATCGACCATCGGCAAAAAGGCAACACAGCGAGCCGACCACACGTTATTGTAAAATTTACATAATATTAATGTACAATTTTGTAAACATAATCACATTCAATAAAACCCACAAAATAATATAATCTGCATAAACAGCATGTTAAAAGAAACAACAGGCATTTCCTGCACTCTGGCACGCAACTTGTAATAACATTTCCGACAAGACAGAATCGGGATCAACCGTATTACAAGGAGCAGAACATGAAAAAGATAGAAGCAATCATCAAACCATTCAAACTGGACGACCTCAAAGAAGGCTTGGGCGAATTGGGTATCACCGGAATGACTATCAGCGAGGTCAAAGGATTCGGACGCCAGAAAGGGCACACCGAGATCTATCGAGGCGCCGAATATGTAGTCGATTTTATACCAAAAATCAAGATTGAAACCGTAGTCAGCAGCGACATGGTCGACATCGTGATTGAAAAGATTATGTCCTCAGTGCGGACAGGATCAATTGGTGACGGTAAGATCTTTGTTACCCCGATCGACAAGGTCTGCAGGATACGGACCGGAGAAATCGACAACGATGCCATCTAAGCGCAGATAAACAAATCAGGATCAACTTACAACACATACAGGAGGATTTTCTCGTGAAAAAAGCAGCGTGGGCACTCGCCCTTCTACTGGCCATCCCCGCCATTGCCTTCGGCGGGGATGAAGTGATCGAACTCACAGTCACCACCAACAAAGAGGCCATCGATCTTCTCCAGACCAATCTGAACTACGTCTGGACCCTGGTTGCTGCCTGTCTGGTCTTTTTCATGCAGGCAGGGTTTGCCATGGTCGAGTCCGGCTTCACCCGGGCCAAAAGCGCAGTGAACATCATGATGAAAAATCTCATGGATTTTTCTATGGGTTCAGTTGCATTCTGGGCCATAGGATTCGGCCTCATGTTCGGTACCAGCAAGACCGGTTGGTTCGGTACCGACGGATTTTTTCTCTCCGGCTGGGGCGGACCTGACAGCGACCCATGGGTTCTTGCCTTCTGGATGTTTCAGTGTGTCTTTGCAGCCACCGCTGCAACTATCGTCTCCGGTGCCATGGCAGAGCGAACAAAATTCACCGGCTATCTGGTCTATTCCTTTGTAGTCTGTGCCTTCATCTATCCGGTATTCGGCTCCTGGGCCTGGGGATCTCTTTTGAACGGCAGCGGCTGGCTGGAAGGCATGGGATTTATCGATTTTGCCGGCTCCACCGTGGTCCACTCAATCGGTGGCTGGGCAGCACTCGCCGGTGCCATCGTTCTTGGCCCGCGTCTGGGAAAATATGGAAAGAAAGGAGAGGTCCGGGCCATCCCCGGTCACAACATCCCCATGGCTGCCATTGGTGTCTTTATTCTCTGGCTTGGCTGGTTCGGCTTCAACCCCGGCTCCACCACCACCGGTGACAGTTCCATCGCCATGATTTTTGTAACCACTAACCTCTCGGCTGCCTGTGGAGCAGTTTTCGCAATGTTCACTTCCTGGCTCATGTTTAAAAAGCCGGATATCGGCATGACCCTCAACGGTGCCCTGGCCGGACTGGTTGGAATCACTGCCGGCTGTGCCAATGTCTCCCCAACGAGTGCCACCATCATCGGGGCAATCTCCGGGATACTGGTTGTCATCTCAGTTGTGGTGATCGACCGCATGCACATTGATGATCCGGTCGGTGCAGTTTCTGTCCACGGTGTCTGCGGCGCATGGGGAACCCTGGCTGCCGGACTGTTCAATATGGGCGGTTTCACGACAAAAATTATAACCACCCAGCTTATCGGTATCGGTGCAGCTTTTATCTGGTCTTTTGGCGCAGCCTTTATCCTCTTCAAAATAATTGATATGACCATCGGCCTGCGCATCAGCAAAGAAGACGAACTGATGGGTGTAGATATCACAGAGCACGGCACTCACGCCTATAACGATTTTCAAACCATCAACTAACAAGCTCCTCCTCGGCCGCCCCTGCTTCTCCCTCCTCCTTGCAGGGGGGGCCGTTTTCCTCCCACAAGCAGCATTCTCCTCTTTTTCCTACCAATTGCCACCACGCCTTATTTTTCTTTCAAAGAGATACAAATTTCCCTGGACATTCTATCTCCAATACTGGTAACACAAATCAATATCCACACTTTGTGGTACATAAAAATACCACTGGCAACGAGAGCATTCAGAATTATTCTCACCTTTATTCCCAAACAACAGCAAGTTACAGCATCAGAACCAAGAAACCGTCAGGACTCACCCTTAATGTACTGTTTTAGTGAATATATATTTTTTTAGGAATAATAAAAATTATCATTCCTATTTTTCAAATTAGTATTAGTGTACAATGTAGTATTGAAAGATGAGCTGCTTCCGGTCTGATTTTTTTATCATAAACTGTGCCAGCTTCTCCACCTACCTGTCATATACCCTATGGCAGGTACAATTAACTTGAATGACCTAGAGGGGGTTAATGATATGAAAAGTATTTACCTGTTTTTTTCACTCCTCATGCTATTCACTACAATTCGAGCCACCCCGGCTTTGAGTGATGAATTTGTACTGACAGATCAACAACTCCTGGCCGTCAGGGAAATTGTCACCGAATTTCTCCTGCTGAAAACAAAATCCTCTCCTTCCCGCGAAGGTGATCAAGGTACTGTTTCCACCGCCGGTTATGGTGATAACAGCACCAATAACCTCGACATAACCGTTCTCAGTTCCACACCAAATGAAATACTCGTGCAGACTGCTGACGGTCTCCTGTTCAATCTGACCAAAATCAGCCCATCTGGGCAGGAACTCCCTGCAGATGCAGAAGGATGGTCCTGTATCAGAGATAATCTCAGCGGATTGATCTGGGAAATGAAGACCAACAATGGCGATCTCCACGACCAGAGGGATTCCTTCTCCTGGTACAACACCTCGAACACTATCGGCAAAACAGGATTTGCCGACAACAGTGGCGCAACCTGTTCCGGATATGTTGCTGGAGACCCCTCGACCTACTGCAACACCCAGGCCTATGTAGCCAGGGTCAACACCAACGGCTGGTGCGGCTACCAGGACTGGCGTATGCCAACCATTTCAGAACTGAAAGGAATTATTTCTTTGAACGAAGCATCCCCTGACCTCTACGCCGGCCTGTTCCCCAAGGGAACTGACAAGGCGGTATGGTCTGCAACTTCAGTCACAAACTATTCCGGTTTTGCCTGGCATATCTATCTCAGTGACGGGTATGCACACGGCAATGACCAAAGCGGCAACCTTCCAGTACTGCTGGTTCGCAACGCCCAACCATGACAGCAGTTTTTTAAACAGAAGACAAGCAGCTTGTTAGACAGCACCCGACGATGCATACGGAGGAAAAACAATGAATAGACACACTCAAATTAAAAGAAGCAGGCACCAGAAATTCGGTTTTTTAAAAGCCCTTATCTGCGCATTGGTTTTTCTTCTTAGCCCCATCCTGATTGCAGACACTGCTTTTGGCGCCAGCCTCAGGGTACTTGGCGTGCAAAAAGACGGTACAGTCAGCCGCCTGCCCGCGTACCGCTGGCTTATCGAGGAAGACAGGACCTATCATGTCATCCCTGGTAATCCGGTTGCAAACACCTTGGCTGTTAGCTTCCACTCCAGCTACATGCCGGTGGTTGCAGAAGGAGACAACAATGTAGCACTGCCGGACCTTGATCCGGGTAAGCGATATCACGTTTCGGTCATCCCGAAGATACCTGGCACTTACAGTATTGGCGGTGGCTCCCTTGTCGGCAATGGTCTGATCACGGTTTATGTCAATGAACTCCCCTTACCCACGGCCCAGCTCTCAGTATTTGTCCACCAGGACACCAATCCCATCAACAACGCCTATGATCCCGGGGAACCCGGACTGGAAGGGTTCAGAGTCAAACTGGAAGATGCCGGAGGGCGATACGGTGCTTCAGCAGGGGAACAGTCAGCAGATGCCTTTGGCAACATTTTGGGTACGACTTACCTTATGACCTGCGACGAATATGGTCAGACCCCTGGTAGCGGCACCTACGGTTGTCTCGACGCCGAAGGAAGTCCGATTGTTGCCGTAGACGGAAGCGGAGCACCAATTGTTGAACCTTTGCTCACCGGACCTGACGGCAGCTTGACCATCAAAAATCTGGCACCTGCCAAATACGGCATCATTGTGATTCCTCCAAACGCAGTCGAATCCCCCCCAGGCTCCGGCATCTTTGTCGGAAGCAGCTGGGTACAGACCACTACCATTGAAGGAACAAAGGTCATTGATGCCTGGGTCAAGGCAAACGAACCACCTTTTTTCCAGGAATTCGGTGTGCCCACTGCCCACGTCTCCATCGGTTTTGTGCCTGCCAGCCCCACTAATCCTTATATAGACACAGCATTACTCAACGGCAGCGCCAGCATAAGTGGCCAGATTGTAAATATGCACCTCTCCCGGGCACCCAACACTGCCCTCTACAGCGGCGTGCCCTTTGCCCACACCACACCATGGGTGGGCCTAAACCTCGGGGCAGCAGGCCTTGGTCGCGGCGTATATGCCGCCCAGGCAAACGATGACGGGACCTTTACGATTCCCAATGTCCCGGATGGAAACCATCAATTGGTGGTATGGGACAACAACCTTGATCTTATTATTGCCTTTCATGTCGTTGCGGTTACCGGCGGCTCCAGTGTTGCCCTTGGTGAGATTCCGGTCTTCCAGTGGTTTGCCAGGACTGAACATTGGATCTACAAAGACAGCAATGAAAACGGTTTTCGCGATGCCGGTGAAGAAGGTATTCCCGAGCAGGCCGTCAACATTCGCTGGCGTGACGGAACGATATACCAGTCCTTTCCGACAGACAGCGAAGGATTCGCTCCTTTTGATCAGGTCTTTCCTTTTTTCTCCTGGCAGATTGCCGAAGTTGACTTCGCCCGCTTCAAGGCAACCGGTCTGACCCTCACTGTAGATGACGGCGGTCCCATCGACAGTCTTGACCCCTGGTCCTGGGAAGGAGTTCTCACCCCCCAGCCACAGGGTATACCGACTGATCCGGACTCCACTACGGTAACAGACAAATACCGTACCGAGCTGGGCCCGGTTCTTACCCAGGGATTCCAGGCATTCCAAGGACAGACCCACGTCTTCCAATGGGGAAAAAAATCTTATGGCCCCAATGAGAACGGCGGCATCTCCGGTATTGTTTTCTATGCCGTAACCCGTGCCGAGGACAACCCGGAACAGGCTGCTGCTGAGGTGTGGGAACCCGGTATTCCACGGGTCGAAGTGAATCTCTACGCCCATGACCCGAAAAAGGGTGATCTTAAAGGCGCTCTCCTCAACACCACCCTTACCGACAGCTGGGACGACAGCCTGCCCGAAAATTGCCAGTACGGCAGCAATGCAGGAAATCCCTCGGAAGCCCCCTTTGTTTTCCGAGGAGTGGCAACCGACTGTTTCGACGGCATGCGCAACTGGAATCAGGTACGCCCTGGTGTTTTTGACGGCGGTTATGCCTTTGATTCCATTTTTGATCCGCAGACCCTGAGCCAGATAAGCCCAATTCCCCCAGGACGCTATATTGTTGAGGTTGTCCCGCCTGCAGGGTACAAGATAATCAAGTCTCAGGATAAAAACGTCGACTTTGGAGAGGCCTACCTGCCTCGCCCCCAACAGCTGCCGCCGGAGTGTGTAGGAACCCCCTACACCGTCCCCGCTGAACTCACTCTCTTCCCGGGTGTCCCGGCAGCACTTGCCGGCCAGACCATACCCAGCTGCGACCGAAAGCTCGTCTCCCTTACCGGTGGTGCTAATGCAGCGGCCGATTTCATGCTGTTTACCAATACTCCCATTGCCGGTCATATTGTCGGTACCATCCTTGATGACACAGCCAACGAGTTAAATCCTGTATCACCCCTTTTTGGTGAAAAATTTGCCCCTCCCTGGCTGCCGGTTGCTATTCGTGACTGGACCGGAAGGATGATCACCTCCACCTACTCTGACGAATACGGGGCATACAACGCCCTTGTTCCCTCTACCTATACAGAAAACCTGCCCCAACCCAGCGGCATCTCCCCGAACATGCTGATCACCTGCATGAACGATCCGGAGGCAGACACGGTTGGCGGATTTTACAATAAACAATACTCAACCTTCTGTTATACCTTCAATTTTATGCCTGGCGCAACCACCTATCTGGACACACCAGTAGTACCTGTTTCTGCCTTTGCAGGTCAGGCACAGTTCCCCTTGGATTGTGAGTTTCCGGAAGGAACCCCACGCATAAAGGTAGTCACCAGCAGCGATGCCCCAGGACCATACCTGGCTGCAGCCAGCGGCACCCTGACCCTGAACGCAGTGGGCAGTGTCAAAGTTCCCAACCCTGTCTATGACGGTGTTGGCGGAGTGCAACCCAAAACCATCATCCGTGATTACGGATTCGGCCCCACCGAGGGAACAGTAACCCTGGGAGGAACCCCTGTGACCGTGGATTCCTGGAGCAATGAGACAATTGTGGTAACTGTCCCCGGTGGTGTAACTACGGGACAGCTCGTGGTCACTCGAGGTGACAACAACACCGCCTCCATTACGGGAGTCACTGTCCAGATCGGTCTCCGCTTCCGCGCCGCCCTCCGAACCGTCAGTGCCGGAGAATCTATTCAGGCTGCCATTGATGCTGCCAGGCCCAACGACCTGATCCTGGTAGGACCCGGTACCTTTTCAGAAATGCTTATCATGTGGAAACCCGTTCAACTTCAGGGTTCTGGCGAGGGGACCATCATCAATGCCGTCAAGAGCCCGGCTGACAAACTGATTGCCTGGCGTCAGAAAATTGAAGCGGTCGCCCCTTTCTACAACCTGGTTGATGGCCAGGGAACAGCTCTTGGAGGGGGCGTTCAGCCAGGAGCGTTTTTCAGTGAAGAAGGTGCAGGTATTCTGGTTCTGGCAACGGCTAATGACGCAAGTCTCTACAGTTTCATGAACGCACGAAACCAGGATGCTCGCATCGACGGTTTCACTATCACTGGTGCTAATAATGGCGGAGGAATAGTAGCCAACGGCTTTGCCGATTTCCTCAACATCTCCAACAACCGGATCATCGGCAACAATGGCGCCTTCGCAGGCGGCATCCGAGTCGGTCATCCCGAACTTACCTATATTGACGGAGGAGGTAATGTGCTCTTTTCCGATGCCAGCAATGACAGCATCGACATCGCCAATAATCACATCAGCCAAAATGGCGGATTCGGCGGCGCAGGCGGAGGTGTTGCCCTCTGCAACGGTTCTGACAATTACCGGGTAAGCGGCAACTTCATCTGCGGAAACTTCACCCAGCAGGATGGAGCCGGTATCGCGCACCTTGGGCTCAGTGACAACAGTGAGATTTCTGACAACACCATCATTTTCAATGAAAACTTCAACCAGGGTGTCACCATCAATGGCGGAGGAATCTCCATTGCCGGTAATGCCCCGTCTGGCTGCCCCATAGACCCCGGCAATGGCCTGGCCGATCCGGCCTGCCTGGCCAATCTTAATCAGGCGCTGACCCCCGGCTCCGGTTCGGTGCAGATCCTGAGGAACCTGATCCAGGGCAACTCTGCCGGCGTTGGCGACGGCGGCGGTATCCGCATAAGTCGAGTCAATGGCCAAGATGTGGCTGCAGCCCCGCTGGTCCCTGCTTCCTGGCATGCCGTTGATATCATCAACAACATGATCTTCAACAATATGGCAGCACTTGCCGGAGGCGGCATATCCATTCAGGACTCTCTGCGGACCAGGATTCTATTCAACAGTATCGTCAATAACAACACTACTGCCACAGGTGCCGATGCCTTTACTCCCGGTATCCCCAATGAATCGAACCCACAACCGGGCGCCGGTATTGTGTCCCGGACGCACAGCGTCGAATTGAACGCCTACCTGCCCGCAGGAGAAGCTCTCTTCTCCGACCCGCAGATTGAGAACAATGTTCTCTGGCACAACCGCCAGTTCTATTTTCTCATCGATAATACGGATCCCGCCAATGTCCTTACCGGTCTCTGCCCGGACATCAACTCCACTGTCGGTCTAGCCTGCAATAACGGAACGGCCCCTGTTTATAGTGACTTTTCTGTCCTGCCGACAGGCAGCGGAACCCTGACTTCGACAAACAACATCGTGACCGGCGACCCGGACCCAGGCTTTGTCTTTGAATATGTCACCGGCAACCGGGAACCGACTATCAACGATCCGGCAACAGTAACCGCCATTGGAGCGGTACCTGCCTTTGATGAAGCAGGCAACTATATCCGTCTCCGCTACGGACCTCTGACCCAGACCAGGGCCTTTGCAAGCGATCCTAACATAGGTGAACTGTATGGCGATCTCCACCTGAGCGCATCTGTTGGCGGCGGGACTGCCATCGGTGGAATCACCGATGACTTTGATGGTGACACCAGGGTGATCCCCGACATCGGTGCCGATGAGTTTTAATGACGCCACATGACTCGCACTACGGCAGAATACCAAAGAGGATAACGATATGACAACCATATATAACTACATAAAATCAGTACCAGTCGTGACAGGACTTTTTCTCTGTCTCGCAAGCCTTCCGGCCAATGGCGGGATCCTGGTACAATGTCCCGGCGATGCGGACGGCTCCGCTGACTGGGCAGGCGGGGAAACCCAGCCGGCCAATACCAAATGTCTGCATCTGAGTTCAGGAGACGGATTTGTCACCATGGCCGACGGCAAGCTGCAGTACATATTCGGTTTCTCCAACCTGACCGGCATCCCGGCCAACGTGGAGACCGGAACCGCAGATATTCTGGCAGCAGGTTCTCTGGCCGCCAATTTCCCTGCGCCCCCTATCGTCCTTGACGAGGGGGATGATGTCTATCTGACGCTCACCAACATCGGTATGCTGAATCGACCGGATCTCTTCGATCCGCACTCCGTCCACTTCCATGGTTTTCCCCAGTCCTCGGCAATCTTTGACGGACTTCCGGATTCCGGCGTCAGTATCAATATGGGTTCCAGCCTGACTTACTACTACAAGCCAAACGACCCTGGAACCTATATGTACCATTGCCATGTGGAGGCAGCAGAACACATGCAGATGGGAATGCTGGGCAGTCTCTATGTCAGGGCCGGCCAGAATGGAGAGACCCATACCTATAAGGGAAAAAACTTCACCATGTTCGCCTACAATGACGGTGATGGCTCCACGGGCTACGATAAAGAATACCCCATCCAGATCGGCTCTTTTGATTCCGCCTTTCACGATGCCAGCATTGATGTTCAACCACTGCCCTTTGCCACCATGTTTGACAACTACCCCATGCTCAACGGCCGGGGCTACCCGGACACAGTCAATCCTGACCCATTGACCCCACCCGTTGAAAATGGTGAAAAGCCGTCACAGAACGAAAGCACACTCATTACCGCCTCACCGGGCGAGAGTGTTCTGCTGCGCATCTCAAACTTGAACGTTACCCGGCTTTACACTCTGGGTACCCTGGGTATCTCCATGCGTGTGGTCGGCAAAGACGCCAAACTGCTGCGGGGACCTGACGGTAAGGACCTCTCCTACAAGACCAGTTCCATCACCCTTGGAGGAGGCGAAAGCACAGATGCCATTCTCGACATCCCTGCTGGCACGACTCCGGGAACAACCTATTTTCTCTACACAAAAAACTTGAACTATCTGAGCAATGATGCCGAGCAGTTTGGCGGCATGATGACTGAGATACGAATCAACTGACGCATGGGAGGAGTATGCAATGAAAAGGGAACTCAAAACGACCATGCACTGTTTGTTCAGCGCCGCCCTATTCCTGTTTTTTCTGGCAGGTAACAGCCAGGCAGGCATTGACGGTATCACAGGAACCACTTTTGCCCTTACGGTCAAGACCGGCAGGGTTAACACCCCTGACGGCGCCAGTCTCCTCCTCTGGGGCTACGCCAACGGCAATGACCCGGCCCAGTACCCGGGCCCGACACTGATTGTCAACCAGGGTGAAACCATCACCATAACACTCTCCAATGAACTGACCGTGACCGGCACAGGTCCGGCGCCCAACGTCTCCATGGTCTTTCCCGGACATCAGGCGACAAGTTCCTTGAGCAATCCCGGGGTCCCGGGAATACTGGCCAACGAAGCCAGGCCCGGCGATTCGGTGACCTACACCTTCACTGCCACCCATCCCGGCACCTATCTCTACTACAGCGGAACCGACCCTGCGCTGCAGGTGGAAATGGGATTGCTGGGTGCGATCATCGTCCGCCCCAGCGACGGCAACAACTACGCCTACAACCATCCGGACACTCAGTTTGACCGGGAATACCTCTTTCTCCTCAGCGAGATGGACCCACGTATTCATGAAGTGGTTGAACTCGACGGTGCCGAAGGTCTTGCGGCAACGGATTATCTTTCCAATCCCTTTCCGGTTGTCTGGTTCATCAACGGTCGCAATGCTCCGGACACCCTGGATCAGCCAGGAACTGGCAGTCTGCCGAATCAGCCCTACAACTCAGCACCACTGGTGCATCCCGGCGAAAGACTGCTGATGCGCGTCATAGGCGGCGGCAAAGACCTGCACCCCTTCCACCACCATGGCAACCATGCCAGGATTATAGCTCGTGACGGGCGCTTACTTGAAAGCATTCCCGGAGCAGGACCCGACCTCAGCCATGAAGTGTACACCATTCAGTCTGTACCCGGTGAAACCGTTGACGCCATCTTCCAATGGACCGGCAAGGGACTGAACTGGGATATCTACGGCACTCCTGAAGCAGGCCCACAGTTTGTCCACGACTGCACTGACGGGGACGCTGATGATTATGATGACACCACCTACGAATACTGCCCGGATCACGGAAAGAAATTCCCAGTGGTCCTGCCGGACAATCTTGACCTGGCCTTTGGCGGTTTCTACAGCGGCAGCCCCTACTTCGGCAACCTCGGTTCCCTGCCTCCTGGCGAGGGTGGGCTGAACCCCTTCGGCGGATATGCCTTCATGTGGCATTCGCACACTGAAAAAGAACTGACAAACTTTGATATCTTTCCAGGCGGCCTCATGACGATGCTCGTTATTGTACCGCAGGGAGCGCCAATACCTTAATGAAGGAGACATCCTTATGAATAGACAAACAACTTTAAAGATAAAAGGCGCTGCACTCCTTCTTTTCTCCATCCTGATGCTCACCCCGATGGTCTCTTTGGGTCTTAACCTGACAGCCATTGAAAGAAGATGGTATCCACCAAACGGAGCCCCTTCTGTTAAAATGTGGGGATTTGTCGAGGACATAGGCTACTGTAATGCCAGCCAAACCCCTTGGGCTCCTGGACCGGCACTGACTGGCGTGGTTGACGGAACACTGTCCATCACCCTCCGCAATTGCTTAAGCGAACCGATCTCCCTTATCGTCCCAGGACTCGAGTCCACCCTCACCCCCCAGACATTTGTCGACAGCAAGGGCAGGACCCGGGTTCGCGCCTTCACCAAAGAAGTTCCGGTTGACAACGGGATAACACGAGTCACCTACACCTGGAAAAACCTCCGTGCCGGAACGTATCTCTACCAGAGTGGCAGCCATCCGGCTAAACAGGTACACATGGGGCTCTATGGTGCTCTCACTGTGGGGCGACACAACAAGGCGACCAATCACACCATATTGCTTTTCAGTGAAATTGACCCGGCCCTGCATGCCAATGCCGAAGCAGCCACTCCTCTGAACTACAAGCCCAAATACTATCTAATCAATGGTCAATCCGCAGAACCGGCATTTTCACCACCACAGACATTCGGTGGCAGATCCGAACAGACTCTGCACCTGCGTTTTCTGAATGCGGGCCTCACGACCCATGTCCCGACACTGCAGGGCCCCTATATGCAGATCTTCGCAGAAGATGGCAACCCCTACCCCTATCCAAAGGAACAGTATTCGGTGTTACTGCCTGCAGGAAAGACCATTGATGCCCTGTGGAGTCCAGAAACAGACAAATTATACCCATTGTATGACCGCCGCCTCTCCATGACCACCAATGGAAGTGCCGGCGGAGGAATGGTTCAGAACCTCAACGTATTAAAATATTTCCCCTGGGTTTTATTCACCCCGGCAATCACGCATAACTTGGAATAAAAGGCTGAAGAAAGCATTCAACCTGAGAGGGACATGATCATGACCAGAAAAGCAAGACACACAAGCAGAGAACAAAGAAGACAGTTTTTCACCATCTTCCTATGTGCAGCAGGCTTACTTTTCCTGCTCAGTTCCTGCGCAGACACTGGATCATCAGAAAAATCCGCCATGAGTCTCAGTAACGACTGGGGCATTGAAGTCACTCGACTCCATCTCACGGCAAACGGATATATGGTCGATTTCCGCTACCGGGTTTTGGATGCGAAGAAGGCGCAGGATCTGTTTAGTCGGCAAAACAAACCCTACCTCATTGACCAGGCAAGCGGAAAGGTGGTCGCCGTTCCCAATATTGGTAAAGTCGGGCCCCTCCGTAATTCAAATATGCCGAAGGAAGGGAAGATTTACTGGATGTTTTTCGACAATATTTCAGGGTTGATCAAAACCGGCAACAAGGTGACCGTGGTCATCGGAGATTTTCGAGCCGAAGACCTGGTTGTTATCTGACGGCAGTCAGTGTACCGCCAGAGGCGGATCAGGAAAGATTCACGCAACAGGATTTTACAGGCAAAGGAAGCGGGTTATGAAAGGTATCGTCATTCTCACAGGGATTTTTCTCAGCAATCTTGTCTGGCTGTTGCCGGGGCCAGGGATTGCCGGAGAAATCAGCCCGAGACTGGAGGCAAAGATTGAGCGGCTCCAGGCGGATGAGGAGATTGATGTGCTCGTTTTCCTGGCAGATCAGGTTGATCTCAAGCAATTCAGATCATTGCAAAGAAAGGACCAACGGATCAGCATCAACACTACCCTGAGGAAAAAAGCCGAAAAATCGCAAAAGACAATCAAACAGTTTTTACGGAAAAGCAATGGTCGGAACATCAAACCATTCTGGATCGTGAACGGACTGGCGGTCACACTTCAGGCAGGAGTCATTGCTGAGATAGCCCGGCAGCCAGGAGTGACACGGGTAACTCTCGATGGCACAGTCAGCCTGCCGGTAGCGACTGTTTCCAGCTTCACTGGCAATCCCACGTGGAACATTGACATCACTGATGCCTGGGAACTCTGGCAACAGGGCTACGATGGAAGCGGCGTTGTTGTGGCCATAATGGACACAGGGGTTGACCTTCAGCACCAGGATCTGAAAGAGCGCTGGCGGGGAGGGAGCAACTCCTGGTACGATCCCAACGGAGAACATCCCTCCCCCTATGACCATGATGGTCACGGCACCCGTACCACAGGTATCATCCTCGGCGGTGATGCAGGAGGATCCGCCATTGGTATGGCACCCGGCGCCCGCTGGATAGGGGTCAAAATTTTTAATGATTCCGGCGTGGCTTCCTACTCCGCCATCCATCTGGGGTTCCAGTGGCTGCTTGACCCGGACAACGATCCGCAAACCGATGACCTGCCTCACCTGGTGAACAATTCCTGGGGCCTGGACGAACTCCTCAACCAGTGTTTCACCGAGTTTGAAGCGGATATCCAGGCACTGCAGGCAAGCGGCATAGCCGTCAATTTCTCTGCCGGCAACACCGGCCCCAACCCGGCCTCAAGCATCAGTCCGGCCAACTACCCCGAAAGTTTTGCCGTGGGCGGCGTGGACAGTGATCTGAATGTAGCCGATTTCAGCAGCCGTGGCCCCTCTGCCTGCAATGGAGGTCTTTATCCAGCAATGGCAGCACCTGCAGTCGACATTCGCACTTCGGACCTTACCTTTGGCGGACTCT
>Ga0180007_10002010_pt1 | contig 25354 bp, 16 predicted proteins | sample MM_PC_MetaG_FD_121122 | JGI IMG/M metagenome (GOLD analysis project Ga0180007, IMG submission 121122) | Groundwater microbial communities from the Aspo Hard Rock Laboratory (HRL) deep subsurface site, Sweden - MM_PC_MetaG | ecosystem: Environmental > Aquatic > Deep subsurface > Groundwater... | reverse complement strand
GCGGGCGAGCCGGAGCGTGTCGAGCTTGACCGGGCTGTCGACCGAGGTGATGTCGAAGGTCTCGATGCGCTCGTCGCTCATGGCGAACAGGCGGTCGCGATGGACGAACGCGCGGCGGGCGAAGCCATAGTGCGGGGCCGAGGCGCGCCGCGTCAGGGTGTCGCGGGTGAAGGAGAAGATCTGGATGCCGCTCTCGTATTCATAGTCGCCCCAGCCGGCGTAGGGCATCAGGATCAGGCCGCGGTCATCGAGGATGCGCAGGGCCTTGTGGATGCGGTCCTCGTCCTCGACCATCCAGGACCATCCGCCGCCGAAGTTCACGCGGGCGAGCATCACGGGGTGGTCCAGATCGGCCACGTCGAACAGGCTCAGGGTGAGGGTCTCCTCGGCGGAAAAGTCGTACCCCAGCGCGATCATGCGGTCGCCGCGGGGCTCCATGTACTCGAGCCAGCCCGGGATCTCGAGCTCGCCGCGCTGGACGGGGTGGGCCGGATCGGAGAGGTCGATGGTGAACAGCGGATCGGTCTGCTGGAAGGTGACCGCGTAGGCGCGTTCGCCGTCGAAGCGCACGGACTGCAGGCTCTCGGGTATGGGCAGCGTCATCTGCAGGTGTCCCAGGGGAGTGATGTGTCCGGCGTCGACGACCCGGAAGGTCTCGACGGTCGGGGCCACGGAGGACCAGCCCGGCTGGGAGATCACCCGGAAAACGCCCTCGTACTCGTCCATCTGCCAGCGCGAGTCGATGGCGCCCGCGATGGTGATGCGCGCGCCCTCGTCCATGACGCCGGAGGGATCGGAGATGTCCACGACCTGGACCTCGGAGCCGGTCTGCTCCCAGTTGGGTCCGCCGATGTACAGGCGCTCGGTGTTGACGTGGATCGAGCGCGGACCCCAGGAATACCCGTTGCCGTCCTCGAAGGAGATCTGGTCGACCTGGGCGATGTCCTCGGCGGCGCCGGCGTACAGGGAGGTGACCGTGGTGCGTGCGCCGTTTCCGCAGCCCCAGCAGTACCCGTCCTCGTAGGCCACCAGATAGATGATGTCGCCGACCTTGCGGGAGTCGCTGATGGCGCCGAACAGGTCGAACTGGCCCAGGGTGCGCACGTCGGCCGGGTTGGACACGTCGAGGGTCACCAGTTTGGAGTTGGCGCTCCAGGAGCCGGTGTTGGTGTCCTCGTCCCAGGCGAACGTCCAGAAGGAGGAGAAGATCACGTAGGCCACGCCGTCCTGCACGTACATCTCGAAGGGGACGCCGTAGACCGGGGCGCGTCCGAGCACGCGCAGCGAAGAGGGATTGGAGATGTCCACGACCATGAGCCCGCGGTAGGCCGACAGCGCATAGAGGGTGTCCCCGGAGACCTTGATGATGTCGGCCTCGGAGATCTCACGGGCGGTGTCGCCGCCGGGCGTCGCCTGGTTGTTGCCGTTGTTGACGCTACCATTGGCGTCCTCGGAGTAGTCTCCGCCCCGCGAGTTGCCCGTCGGATCGGCCGAGACGTACTTGGATCGGGGAATCTCGGTGAAGTTGGCGGGGTCGCAGGAGAACAGGAACCAGAAGGTTGAAGCTAACATTAAAATAATAAGATGCTTTTTCATGGCTTTCCTCCGTACACCTAGAAAGTAGCACCAATCTGGTGGATTACCACCCTGCATCACCCTCCCGGGGTGGAAAAAAAACGGGGGTTTCCGTGCGCCGGATCACGCTTGAATTGATATTTTATACTTTGAACATCGCTCTTTCAACGCAGGTCCTTTTTCACGTCGAGCATCCCGCGGACCTTGGCGACCAGGTCGGGGGTGCGGAACGGCTTTCCGATGAACCCGGTGTCCGGGGCGAGGATGCCGCGCACCTCGGTGGAGTCACCGGAGTAGCCGGACATGAACAGGACCCGGGTGCCCGGCCGGATCTCCCGCAAGGCCTTCACAAAGGTCTGTCCGCTCATCTGCGGCATGACCATGTCGGTGAGCACCAGGTCGATGGCCCCGGCGTGGCTCCGGATCAGGCGCAGCCCCTCGACCCCGCTGGCCGCGGTGAGCACGTGGTAGCCGACTCCCCCGAGGATGCGCAGCGCGACCTTGCGCACCAGCTCCTCGTCCTCCACCACCAGGATGGTCTCCTGACCGCCCGACGGCGCTTCCTGCTCCGGTGACGGTGTGAACAGGTCCACACACGACACCTGTTGCGGAAACAGGATCTGGAACGTCGTGCCTTTCCCCGGAACGCTGCGCACGGAGATCTCACCGTTGCTCTGCTTGACGATGCCGAAGACGGTGGCCAGGCCCAGGCCGGTTCCCTTGCCCACCTCCTTGGTGGTGAAGAACGGCTCGAAGATGTGCGTCGCAGTCGGATCGTCCATGCCGCACCCGTCGTCGGTGACGGTCAGGGAAACGTAGGACCCCGGCGCCGCCGTGCCCATCGCCATGGCCATTTCGGTGTCGAGGGTCACGTTGGCCGTGGCGATGATCAAGCGTCCGCCCCCGGGCATGGCGTCCCGGGCGTTGACCGCAAGGTTCACGATCACCTGTTCGATCTGTCCGGGATCGGCCAGGATCGGCCCCAGGTTGGTTGACAGTTCATGGTGGATCTCGATGTGCTCGCCGATGAGCCGTCCAAGCATCCGGTCCAGGCCGCAGGCCACCTCGTTGAGGTTGAGCAACTTGGGTTGCAGCACCTGCTTGCGGCTGAAGGCCAGGAGCTGGTGCGTCATGGCCGCGGACCGATCCGCCGCCTGCCCGATCTCGACGACGTTGCCGCGCAGGGGATGATCCGGCTCGAGTCCTTCAAGCAACAGTCCGATGTTGCCGATGATCACCGCCAGCATGTTGTTGAAGTCATGGGCCACACCCCCTGCCAGGTGGCCGATGGCTTCCATCTTCTGTGCCACCTGCAGGTGCTGTTCGAACCTGGCCTGCGCCACTTCGGTGTCCTTGCGCCTGGTGATGTCGCTGATCGCCATGCGACACCCGATCGTCCCGTCGGCGTCGTCCGCCGCGGTCGCCTCCAGTTGCGCCCAGAAGACCCCGCCGTCGCTCTTCATCATCCGCAGCTCGCACTGCTGCGGGTCGCCGACAGCCATGATCTGCTTGAAGTGCAGGTAGTAGTTGTCCTGGTCCTCCCGGAATATGAATTGGGACAGCGGCCTCCCGATCAACTCATTCCGCGCCAGGCCCAGCAGGGCCGTGGCGGTCAGGTTGATTTCGACGATCACGCCCGACCCGTTGATGGTGCAGTACCCCACCGGCGCCAGATCGTACAGGTCGAAGTAGCGCGCGCGGGCGGCGGCCAGCTCGATCTGGATCCGGACCAGCTCCTCGTTCTGCAACTCCAGTTCGATTTGATGCACCTGCAGGTCGTGGAGCGTCCGGCTCATCTCCTCGATCGAAGGCACGTCCCGGGGGACCTGGGTCGAAGCCCGTGCCTCGGCCATCCGCCGCAGTTCTGCGGCCTTTGCGGATTCACGGTCGTGATCGGTCATGGCGTGACCCCCCTGAGCCGCTCCGTGGTGGCGATGGCGTAGGTCTGCCCGGCCTCGTTGACCAACGCGGTGGAGATCATCGAGACCTCCACGATCGTGCCGTCCCTGGCCACACGGCGCGTGAGGTACGGTTCCAGGACCTGGGCCCGGCTGAGTTGGTGCACCCGGGTCAGGGCCTCCTCGCGCAGCTCCTCGGGGATGCAGTCCCGGATGTTCATCTCCAGCGCCTGGGCCTCGGAGAATCCATACATCCTCACGGCGCCCGGGTTCCAGGCCAGGATGCGGCCGTTCATGTCCTGCACCGTGATCGCGTCGCGGGAATCACGCACCACGACGGCCAGCCGGAGCAGGTCATTGGCCTTGGTCAGGGCCTCCCGCATCCGCTGCATCTCGGTGATGTCGACAAACGTGATCACCGCGCCCTCGATGACGTTCTCCAGGGTGCGGTAGGGATGGATGCGCAGCAGGTACGCCTTCCCATCGAGGGTCCGCACCTCGGCCTCGCAGGGGATCAACGTGTCGAGCACCTTCTGCACGTCGGGCACCAGATCGGTGTAATCGGCCAGGTTGGAGACGATGTGGCCCACGGGACGGCCCACGTCTCCCGGGATCAGGTTCAGGATGCCGCTGGCGCTGGGCGTGAAGCGCAGGATGCGCTTGTGAAGGTCCACGAAGACGGTGGCGATGCCGGTGCCGGCCAGGAGATTGGACATGTCGTTGTTGGCCCGCGACAGATCGGTGACCTTGTTCTGCAGCTCGGCGTTGATCGTGGACATCTCCTCGTTGACCGACTGCAGCTCCTCCTTGGAGGTCTCCAGCTCCTCGTTGGTGGACTGCATCTCCTCATTGACCGACTGCAGCTCCTCGTTGGAGGACTTGAGTTCCTCGTTGGAGGTCTCCAGCTCCTCGTTGGCGCTCTGGAGGTACTCCTCCTTGATCCTCAGTTCCTTCGTGAGCTGGAGCATCCGGGCCTCGGCGTCGGTCGACGACGCCTTGAACGGCCCGTCCCTCAGGGACTGCCCGTCCCCCGCCTCCGACGTCGGCGCCTCCTCCAGGACCACCAGGAACAGCCGGGGGCCGGGTCCCACGTCGTCGGCCGCATCGGGACGGTCCGTCATTTCTGGACGGCCCGTCCCCCCGGGACGGTCCGTCATTGGCTGGACGGTCAGGTTCACCCGCGTGAAATGCGCGTTGGTCCTGACGTCCAGACCGTCGCGGCGGATGATCTCCAGGGTCCTGGCGGCCTCCTGCAGGGCCGCGGACAGTTCATGCTTCAGGCCTTCCCGGGCCATCTTGACGATGTTGCTGATGCCGGCCACGCCAGGCGCCGGCTCGAGATACAGGCCCAGGCGGCCGTGCAGGTAGAGGATGTCCCCCTGGGCGTCGACCAGGGCTCCCGCGGGTGTGAACTGCTGCAAGAGCGCCTGCTCGGTCATCTCGCGCAGCGGAAGCGCCCCGGCAGCCTTCCGCCCGGCCTGACGCGGCGACGCGGTGGACAGGGATCTCGCCGGTGGCTGCAGGCTGCTGTACAGGGCGCGGTTTTCCCCGTGCAGCTGCTCCTTGCACTGATAGAGCTTGGCCTTGCGATCGAGCACGGTGAACAGATCATCAAACTCGCCGATGGTCTCCGAGGTTCCCAGCAGGAGGAACCCGTCCGGACGGAGCGCGAAGCGGAACAGCGGGATCAGCCGCCTCTGCAGGTCGACGCCCAGGTAGATCAGCAGGTTGCGGCAGGAGATGAGATCGAGCCTGGAGAAGGGCGGATCCTTGATCACGTCCTGCTCGGAGAAGATCAGCATGTCGCGGATGCCCTTGCGGATGCGGAACATGCCTCCGTCGGCCTCGGCCGTGAAGAAGCGGGCCAGCCGTTCGGGGGTCACGTCCGCGGCGATGCTGGCCGGGTAGAGGCCGGACCGGGCCGTGGCGATGGCCGCGCCGTCGATGTCGGTGGCGAAGACCTGCACCTTGAAGCTCCGTTTCAAGGCGTCCTGCCGCTCGGACAGCAGGATGGCCAGGGAATAGGCCTCCTCGCCGGTGGAGCAGCCGGTTGACCAGACGCGGATCACCGAGTCCGCGCCCTTGCCGTCAAAGAGCCGCGGGATGACCTGCTCCTCGAGGTTTTTGAACACCTCGGGATCGCGGAAAAAGCTGGTCACGCCGATCAGAAGATCGCGGAAGAGGGCCTCCACCTCGGACGGTGTGTGCTGCAGGAACCGGACGTAATCGGTCATCGTCGCGATCTGCTGCACCGCCAGGCGCCTGCTGATGCGGCGCAGGATGGTGCTGGGCTTGTACTGGGAAAAGTCGTGACCGGTCTGGTCGCGCAACAGCACGAAGATCTTTTTCAGCGCGCCCTCGCTGGTGACCACCGGGAGCATCCCCTTCGGGGATCTGCCGGAGGCACGGGCCACATAGGAGAAGAGCTGGGCCGGCATCTCGGCCGGAGCCAGCTCGTAATCCACCAGGCCGGTGGCCAGGGCGCTGCGCGGCATGCCGTCGTGCTCGGTGGTGGCCGGGCTCTGGACCATGACCATGCCGCCCTCGCCCTTGATCGCCCGCACCCCCAGGGTTCCGTCGCTGCCGGAACCGGAGAGCACGATGCCGATGGCCCGGTCGCCCAGATCCTGGGCCAGCGAACGGAAAAAGAAATCGATGGGCAGCCGCTGGCCCCGCGGGGCCGAGGGTTCGAGCAATTGCAGCGCGCCGCCCAGGAACGCCATGTCGTGGCCCGGCGGGATGATGTAGACGCAGTCGGGCAGGACCATCATCTGGTCCTCGACCTCGAAGACCGGCATGCGGGTGCAGCGCTGGATCAGTTCGGTGAGGATGCTCTTGTGGTCCGGGGCCAGGTGCTGGACCAGGACAAAGGCCATGCCCGCACCCGCGCCTGACAGATCGTCACCGTCACCGGCGGAGGGGATGACAAGGGGCATGCCCGCAAAGAACGCCTCGAACGCAGCCAGGCCGCCGGCAGAGGCGCCGATGCCGACCACGGGAAAGGTCGGCTCCCTGGAAGCGGGCGCTTTGACGACCGGCGCGTCGCTCACTGGTTCGACTGTGGTTTTCTTTTTTCTTGTCATGAAAATACTCCGCAAATCTCCAAAAAAACCACCACCACCACCACCACCACCACCACCAAAGTATTGAACCGGAGTCTTTGCCGGATGCGATGAAAGGGATGGGGAACTTTCACGCCGTAATGGAAAATACATCCCAGTTTCCCCCTGGCAATGGCCGTTGTCAACGGTTGATTTTATAGCTCGATATCACCACGATGATGAAACCAATCGAGACCTCATTTATTAGGAAAAATTCCACTTGCTTCGTGGAAACGGTAGTGACATGAATGAAATATGCGTGTCTTCCTCCTGATTCAGATATCTTTCATGATCTTCCTGACAGATTGCGGGGATGAACCGGCGGTGGCCCGGGCGCGGCTGCCGAGGTCCTCCGGGGTCCCGGCTCCCATGGCGGGGAGAGGCGGTGAGCCTGTTGCTTCGCCGAAGCCTCCCGCACCCATGACACCGCCCATGCCTCCTCAGATCGCCGATCTACCTTCCGGGGCAGCGCTGGTCTGGACTGCACCAGCGCCCGATGAGGACGGCTACGCCAACGAGGCATCCGCGCCGGAAGAGGGCGGAGAGGTGGATAAGCCTTTCGATCAGAACCTCAAGGATCTGGGTGCGCGCACCTATTGGGTCGTGCCCGCCGGGGGCACCGGCGCCTGGACCGTCGTGGCGCAGCGACCTGGCCTGTTCGTGGCGGTCGGGGCCCGCGTGATCGAGGCCCGCTCCACGCGCCTGCGCAAGGACATCCGCAGGCCGCCGATTCCTCCGCAGATCCTGGACGACGGCACCAAGGACTGGGAGTGCGGCGCGCCCTTCCCCGAGGGGATCACCCTGGAGGTGCGCGGCAGCGGTATGGTCCTGCGGGAGCTGGGCCAGAAGACGGAGCACCCGGTCATTCCGGCGCCGAAGGACTTCGGGGACGTGGAGAACTGTGTCCAGAAAGTTCAATGGTGGGTGGAGGCGTTGGGCGGCCTGGGCCGGTACCTGTTCCTGAACCACCGCACCTACCTGAGCCAGAGGAGCACGCAGTGGCATGTGCATTTCGTCGTCTTCGATCTGGAGCGGATGGCTCCGGTGGAGGCGGACCTGCTTCCGGCGGGGACGGGGGGCTGGCGTGCGGTGGTCGACGATCCGTCCTGGCGCCCTGAGCTCCACACACGGTTGAAAAAAGTGATCCGTGAGACCGGCGCCCAGGTCGAGCTCGACCCTGCCGAGGTGTCCCTGTCCCATTTCTGGCCGGTGTTCCCGGCCGCCGGGGCCGACGGGCTGGAGCTGGCCTTTCGCCACACCCACGACTGCTTCCCCTGCCCGGCGCTGGAGGTTCGCAGGACCCTCGACGCGCTGCCGCCGGAGCTTCTGGCGTGGCGCAAGAGGCACCCGGCCGTCGACGCCGTGACGGTGCTGCTGCCCAAGGACCGGCGCGTGGCCGGGATCACGGTGCTCGACGCCCCGCCTGAACGCCAGAAGGCGCTGCAGGCGCTCTTTGAAGCCGGTCGGAGCGGAAACTAGGAACTGCGGGAGGAGATTTTCGGATGAAAGATGCACTGCCTGTCCAACCCGGTCATTTTGTCTGGTACGAGTTGTTCACCACCGATCCCAAGGCGGCCGCGGGCTTCTACGAGCACGTCGTCGGTTGGTCGGCGCAGCCCGCGCCCGGCGGTCACGGCCATCATCAGTTCGCGAGCGGGCAGGGTCCCCTGGCGGTCTCGACCACCCTGCCTGAGCCGGTCCGCCAGATGGGAGTGCCGCCGTACTGGACCTCCCATGTCCTGGTCGCGGAGGTCGAGGCCACGGTGGCCCTGGCCCGGGAGCTGGGCGGCCGAATCTACGTGGAGCCCGTCGAGGTCCCGGAGCTCGGGCGTTTCGCGGTGGTCGCCGACCCCTTCGGCGCGGTCCTGAGCCTCTGTGCCCTCACTTCACCCATGGAGGCGCGGGATCGGTCGAGGCCGGGCGAGATCTGCTGGCATGAACTGCTCTGCGAGGATCCCGAGGTGGCGCTCGCCTTCTACGGCCCATTGTTCGGCTGGAAGAAGCGGGGTGAGCTGGACCTGGGGCCCATGGGCCGGTACATGTTGTTCGGTGATGATGAGCGCGAGTTTGGCGGCATGTTCACCAAGCCCAAGGACCTGCCCTATTCGGCGTGGAACTACTACATGCAGGTCGGCGATCTCGACGCCGCCCTCGTTCGCGCCCTGGAGAGGGGCGCTGTGGTGATCAACGGGCCGATGGCCATTCCAGGGGGCGCGCGCATCGCGGTGCTGAAGGATCCGCAGGGCGCCGGCTTCTGCCTGCATGAAAACCCCTGACGTTTGACCGTTGAATGCCGTGAAAGCCACTCGGGCTTGTGGTTTCAGGGACGTAAAACCCGCGTCAATCAAACACTTTCCACGCCTGGAAGATTACCTTCACGGCGCCTTCACGTCAACAGGTTCAACGGGAGTTCCCCTTATTTCCTGCGGAGGTGTGTGGCGAGCGCGGTCCGAATCTGCGGGTACTCGAACACGCGGTATCCCGCGATGGCGTCGAGGGACTTCTGCACGATGGCATCGAACTTCTGGTCCGTCATGTGCGACAGCAGCAACTGAACCATCGACAGATGCCCTTCCCGGGCGGCCGAAAACAGCGGATGGTGCACCTGTTCGTACTTCCATCTCGTTCGGATGCGGTTCTTCGAATCCGCGAAGAGCACCGGGTTGCTGTCACAGGCCATTTCGCCGACGAAGGCCTTGAGCACGTCCGCCTCGTCCTCGACCACCCACTCGTGCGCCAGCCGCGCGCCGGCCGCCAGCAGCATCCGCGCGATGTCGAGGTAGTCGTACTTGGCGGCGTAACTGAGCGCGCTCAGGCCGCCGTTTCCCGCGTTCACGTCGGCCCCGTGCTTGAGCAAAAACGCCACCGCCTCCTTGCGCCCGTACTCCGCGGCGAACATCAGCGGCGTCTTGTACGGGTAGAACACATGCACCTGGTCATAGTTCTTCTCGATGGTGGAAAAATCGACCGGGACAGCCTCTTTGTATGGTTCGTCTGAACCCAGGAGAATTCGGAGATTGTGGATCCCCCGCATCTGGGGCTGCACACGATACGAAATCAGATCCTGATCGCAATGGGCAAAGACGGATTCTTCTTTACAAATTGCGTCCTGGATCTCCGGGCGTTTCGGATCCTCGCAGCATCTTTTTCCCTCGGAGAGGTGAATGTCACGGTAGTCGTCCATACAGAATCTGCAGTCATTTGAAAAGTCCAACCGAACACTGATGAACCGGTCTCCCTGAATCTTGTCATTCATCAGACGGGCGTGGGATTTCAACGTCTCCATGGTCGACAGGTTCCCCTGGCGAGCGGCCAGATGCATGATTCCATGGAAAAGCGGGATTTTGTGACTCAGGATCACGGCCAGGGAACGATGACTCCCGAACAGCACCGATAGAAACATCTCGTTCACCAGCGCCTCCCGAGCGTAGGTAAGCGCCATTTCTGTTTCGCCCGTAAACCGATCGAGCAATTCCTGATTTGCAAATCGTCTCACGAACTGATGGTCATCCAGGGTGCTGGCCACTTCCAGCGGTGTCAGACGGTACAGATGCACGAAAGCCAATATATACTTGGTTTCAATCGAATGAACCTTATTTTGTTGAACGCGGTGCTGAAAGAATAGCTCCACCCATTTTCGAAAATCCTTGTCCAGCCGTTGGGGAACGAGACCCGGTCGGAAGACCTGCAAAAAACAATCCTTGATGGACACGTTTTTAAATATGGCCGAAAATGGATTCGATGGGTCCCTCCACATCCATTTGCAAATCTCATAGTCTGCATACATTTCCTGCCGTTTCACGCGGGAGGAAAATCTGTCGGGTTCAGCCCACAAAGGGATTTCACGTGGGTCCGGCTGCCATGAGTCAGCCCGGTACCGGACACGAGGATGAATCCCTTCGTTCTTCCATTTGGCCTGCATGACGGAAAAATGCTGGTATAGCAGTTTAGCCCCCCAGCCCAGTTTTCCGCTCTCTACCGGGGACAGCATCCAACCTGACCCCAGCGAAAGTTCGTTATAGTCCATTCGAGTCGTTTTCCGGGCAAGCTCCAGTTCAAGCCGAATCGGATAATCATCCACGGCGATGAGATGGGTATCCATCTCGGGTCCGTAATATTTTCCTGTTGGAATGGTCCGAGCTCCCCATTTTTGTTTGGCGATGTACTCGTGCAGGTTGATCCTCACTTGGTTCTTCTGCAGGAACTCGGCGAGCTTCTGCCAGTCGTTCAAACCTGGCCCACGACTCCATTGAACATACGGAACCGTCGTTGTTCTAGTTCGGGCATCGGTGGACGTGAAGCAACCGAAGAGCAGCGAAGAAACTCCAAGCACAACGACGAGGGCAAAGGAACTGCATTTTTTCATGGCCTCACCTCGGGGTTGGCATCCTGGCGAACCGACAAGGATTCCATGTGTGTTGCTTTGCGTTGCAGTTCGCCTTCGCTGTTTTTGAAATGGAGATTCGTGGAACCGATCATGAAAAGATTCAACTTTCCGGACACTTGGTGGACGCAGGGTTCGCTCAGGCCCATGGTTTTATCGCCGAACATTGGTGGGCGAAAGCCAAGGAAAATGGAAGCACCAAGCGTTTGCGATGTCAACGGGAAGATGGCGTCCGTGGCCCATGAGTCGACACCGTGTGAAGGTTGATCCACGACTTGCCACTCGTGTCAGAAACGGATACACATCTTCTACGTTTCGGGCACGAACGGCAACTTGGAGTCTTTGGGTCGATCTTCCAGATGGGACGGCGGTGCGGACGAACCCATCTGACGGCTTCTCCACGTCAGGCAGTGATTCGTATCCCCGCCTTCACGTCAACTTTCCTCAGTGGGGACTCCTGGCTCTGTGCGCCAACATATCCAGTTTGTGGGCGGAGGCGCGCAGGCCTTCTTCGGACAGGTGCGCATACCGCTGGGTCATGGCCACGGAGCTGTGGCCCATGAGCCGACACACCGTGTAGAGGTCGACCCCCGCCTGCACCAGGTTCGAGCCGAACGAGTGCCGCAGGGCGTGGCAGGTGACCCTGCTTTTGGCCAGGGGCGGTGCAGTTGATAGCGATTTGTCGAACGGGTCCGACTCGTCCGACGCTTGCGGCCCGTTCGACTACTTCGTCGTGGCCGGGGCCGAAGGGACGGGGCCTCGGGGGTCGGAGCGGGGCGACAGCTTGACCAAACAAGCGACCTGCCATACATTCAGGCATTCGTTCGCCACGCATCAGCGGTTGATGCGGATCCACCATCAACGCCGGGGTGAAAGGACCCAAAGTCATTACATGATACACCGCGATGGTTTCCGGTTTTCCTCAAACGATCCACGAAGCCATCTTATACGGACCCCAGCGACGTTTACCGCTCTTATGCGGATCCGTCCAAACATTGGTTAGATGGATAGAGAGATGAAGACTATTTACGTCTACCTCATCAACGAGGGCGTGGATGTTTGGCGCCCGGTTAGTGCGGAACACATGGGGGACGCGATCTATCGGATCGTTTCGTCGAACGAGAACCCAGATGGAGAGGATTGGGAGTTTCAAACGGGCCAAGTTGTACGGTGCGAATGCCGTACGCTCTCCGAAGGGCAGTCCCTCGTTGCGGTGGAGGCGCTGTCGGATACCATCTAACCAGCCGCTGCAGCGGTCGGCCTTCGGCCGCCACTGATCGGCAAGGCGTTGGGGGGCGTGGAGATCCCCCAGTTGCGCATTCCACAGAAGGTGACCCATGATAGCCACTTCACAGCGCATGCACCGTGCACTCCTGTCCCTGGCGGGGCTCTCGATCGGCGATGCACTTGGTGAGCGGTTCTTTGGCGACCCGTTGAAGGTCGTGCCGGCTATCTGGGAGCGGGCGATTCCCCCCGGCCCGTGGTCCTATACGGACGACACCCAGATGGCGTTGTCCATCGTCGCCACGCTCGCCAAATTCGGCACCATCGACCAAGACCATCTGGCGCAGGGCTTTGCCAGTAGATACGAGCCATTTCGTGGATACGGGGGCGGCGCACATGACCTGCTTGCCCAGTTTCGCGGTGGGGGCCACTGGTCGCAGCTCGCCGGGGCCATTTTTCAGGGTCGTGGCTCCTATGGAAACGGCGCAGCGATGCGCGTTGCCCCGCTCGGGGCGTACTTCGCGGACGATTTGGATAAGGTGGTAGACCAGGCCAAAGCGTCGGCAGTCGTGACCCACGCCCACCCCGAAGGGGTTGCCGGGGCGATCGCTGTGGCGGTTGCTGCGGCCCATGCCTGCCAAGGGACGGCGCAGGCGGGGAGCAATGCCTCGGGGCTGCTTGCCGCGGTCATTGAACACACCCCAAAGTCAAGAACCAGGGAAGGGCTCGAGGTCGCAGCCGAGCTCCCAGCCACCACACCCAGCACGGAGGCTGCATCCATCCTGGGCTGTGGACAGGAAGTCTCTTCGCAGGACACGGTCCCCTTCGCGCTCTGGTGCGCGGCCCATCACCTTGACAACTTCGAAGAAGCGTTCTGGGCCACTGTTGCCGGGCTTGGCGACAGAGACACGACCTGCGCCATCGCATGCGGTGTGGTTGTCCTGGCTGCCGGATCTCCTCCGGAGGAATGGATGAAGAGGTGCGAGCCCCTCCCGGCAGGATTCCAATGGGAACCGGTCACAGCCGGACCCGCACGGTGAGCTCGAAGAACCCCCCCAATAGCTGCACCTGACCCGGTGCGGCCGTGCACGTGATCGGCATTAAGACCCACGCAATGCCGCCTTGCCCCTTGCGGTTGCGCAAAGGGACCCGGAACGACCAGAGAACATATTGCGGCACCCCCACAGCCTACGAACCTAGGTTCTTTGCTCGACTGCCCTGAAAATCTGGTCCACCGGTGCGGTAGCAATTCGTACCAACCCGAAAAGTCGGCTCACCGGTGCGGTAGCCATTCGTACCAACCCGAAAAGACAGTTTATCGGTTCGGTAGCAATTCGTACCAACCCGAAAAGACAGTTCACCGGTGCGGTAGCAATTCGTACCAACCCGAAAAGTTGGCCCACCGGTCCGGTAGCGTTTCGCAAAACGTTCACGGAAACGACGCCCGAAGGAGGGCTTTTCAGGTCGAACCAGTCGGAGAAAGTGCGTGACCTGGCGGGTCTGAAAAGGCCATTTATATCAAGCGGAATCGCCAAATTCCCAGCACTGATAAGGCCTTGTCTCGTAAGTCCTTGAACTCGTTGAAGCTATTCGGGCTTGTGGTTCTTGACGTTGCGGCCCAGCTCGGTGGAGCGCTCGAAGGCCGCCCAGACGGCGTTGGAGATGGCGGTGCGGAAGCCGGCCTTCTCCAGTTCGAAGAGGGCTGCTGCGGTGGTGCCGGCCGGGCTGGTGACCGTGTTGCGCAGCTGGGCCAGGTGGGTGTCCGGGCTCTTCTGGAAGAACAGGGCCGACCCCAGGACGGTCTGGGAGACCAGCGTCTCGGCCATGTGGCGTGGGAAGCCCAGGTGCACGCCGGCGTCGACCATGGCCTCCATGAACAGGAAGACATAGGCCGGACCCGTGCCCGACAGCGCCGTGGCCATGTCGAGCATCTCCTCCTCCTCGACGAACAGCACCTGGCCCAGCGCGCCGAGGATCTCCTGGGACCACGCCCGGTGACGATCATCGACCGCGCGCGCGGTGGTGAAGACGCTGATGCCCTGGCCGATGCGGGCGGGCGTGTTGGGCATGGCGCGGGCCACCAGCGGGTGAGACAGGCCGGCTGCGATGCGCGAGACGCTGAGCCCGGCCACGATGGACAGCACCAGCGCGTCGGGCCGGATCTTCCCGGCCAGCTGGGTCAGCGCGGCGTCGGCATGCTGCGGCTTGACCGACAGGATGACCACGTCTGCGCGGGAGGCGGCCGCGGCGTTGTCCCACATCACCGTGATGCCGTATTTCTCCTGCAGCATGGCGTTGTGCTCGAGGAGCGGTCCCGAGGCGAGGATGTTTTCGGCCGGCAGCAGGCGGTTGCGCAGCAGGCCGGCGATCATGGCCTCGGCCATTTGGCCGGGCCCCACAAAGGCGATTCGTTTGTCGGTGAACATCGGGATCCTCGGATCAGAACCTGACCAGGATGCGGCCCTGGAGGGTGTGGGCCATCGAAGCCTTGGAGGAGAACGAGCCGTAGATCGAGGCCGGGTGCTCCATGGCGTCCATGGGATAGAATACACCGTAGGCCACGCCGATCTGGAAGTTGCCGTCGAGGCTGCGGTAGGAGAAGTCGGCGTCGAGCTCGAGGCCGTACAGCATGGCGTTGCCAGGCGTCGCAACCTTCTCGTTGGCCATCGAGGCGATGCCGTCGATGCGCAGCTGCCACTGGTTCTGGGTGTACTTGAACGTCGGCTTCAGGTACGAGGCGTTGTACACGGTGCCGAGGATCTCGCGGAAGAGGATCATGTCGACATGGTAGGAGGGGTGGAACAGCATCAGGTTGTTCCAGGAGTCCCGCGGATTGACCGGGAACGCCGGCACCTGGGAGTAGTGGACGGCGCCGCGCTGGACGGTGTTCTCGTACTGGTCGTCGCCCGAGGCCGTGCCCGTCTCCAGGCCCAGCTGGACGTTGGGGCTCCAGCGGTAGAGCAGCCGGAGCACGCCGCCCCAGCCGAGGATGTTCATGTCGTTGCCGTCCTTGTCCATGTTGGGAACGTCACGGAAATGGGTGACCCAGCCATAGCGGGCGCCGGCCTCGGCCTCGAGGGTCACGTTGCCGCTGGCGAAGAAGCCCCACAGGCCCGGGGAGAGCAGCACGATGTTGCGGGGCGCGAGCCAGCCGGCCAACTCCGACTCGGACAGCGAGCCCGTCAGCGTGGGCAGCGTGTCGGTGGCCGCGGCGGTCTTCATGCCGTATTTCTGCTGCAGAAAGGAGCCGGTGACCCCCCAGTTGAACACGCTCTGGCCCAGGGCCAGGCGACGAGCCAGCGTCTGCGGCGTGTCGCGGCGCATGACCGTCAGCGTCCAGCGCGTGGCGTCGTCGAGATCGTCGGCGTCCACGGGCTGGCCCTGGTTCAGGCCCGGGTTCAGCGCGCTGTTGACGATGCCCTGCGTGGCGAAGTCCCAGGACAGCGACACGTGAAGTTTCCACATGGGCAGCTCCGACACCAGGCCGATGCGGTCCACGGCGTCGCCGTAGTCGGCGTCATAGCCCGAGCCGTCGTTGCGGAACAGGCCCATGCCGAAGTGGTCGGGCATGCGACCGAACACCAGGTCGGCCATCTTGAGGTCCACGCGGCCCCACACGTGCTTGACGCGGATCGAGTCCCATGTGGCGGTGGTGCCGTCGTCGACCGGGTCCTGGGTGCCGCTGAGGCCGGGCACGGGGACCCACGGGGAGGTGCCGTAGCCGTAGGCGTAGCCCGAGGGCGTTCCGCCGAGCACGAGGTTGTCGAAGATGTCGAAGGTGGTGAAGATCGCGATCGAGTCGGAGGGCCGCAGCACGGGCTCGAGCCGAAGGCGCATGTTGGTGGAGGTCATCGTGTGCGAACGGCACCGCGCCGGTGAGTTGGCCTGCCCGCACACCGTACCGTACGCGGTCAGCGGTGAAGGATACGGCGAGGACACGCCGGTGTAGTTGTGCATGCCCAGATCGAGGCGGTAAAGTTGATCCGTGCGCAGGCGCAGGTAGCCGTGCAGGTCGAACAACTGGAAGGAGGGGCCGCGCTTCAGGTAGTCGTCGGATTCAAGACCTGGAGTCGTGGTGGTGTCAGAGCCTTCCTTGCCGCGCTTGATCACCATTTCCTTTTCGTCGCGATTGCCCGGTCCGCCCATGCCCGGTCCGCCCATGCCCATGCCTTGGGCCAAGGCTTCCGGCGAGGCCGAAAGGGTCGAAAAAAGGAAGAAAATCAGAAGAAAACCGTGAAACTTCATCACTCACTCCTCAGGATTCCGCCGGGTGCGGCCCCTGTGGTACGAATCTGGGTCGAAAACAAATACGACTTAGAAAATCAGGGAAAATCCCAGAATGAAATCAAAGTGGGCGTAGCTGGAATTGCCGGGCTCCAGGCTGAACGTGGAAAGATAGGAGACCTCGAACGTCAGGTTGGCGCCGCAGGATTCGGTGAAGCACAGGCTCGCACCGCCGTAGCCGTTGAACATCGTGCCGGAGGCGAAGTGCGTGTCGTTGTATTCGGTGGTCACGTTGTTATCGGTGACGGATGCCGGCGCTGCGTGACGCAGGCGGCCGCCGCCAAGACCCAGACCCCAGTAATAGCGCCAGCGGAGGCTCGAGCCCAGGTCCATGGGGATTCCCAGGGACTTGTAGCGGAGCAAAAAGCGCATGTCGTTGCGCATGGAATCGGAGAAGTAGAAGTCGTTCTTGGTGGTCTGGTATTCCTCGTCCTGCGGACGGAGGTTGGTGTCGACGGGTACCATGCCCATCTGGAACACGCCGGAGAAAGCGGTCGTGCGGTTCATCATGTAGCCGAGCTCGAGGTGCATCATGGTGGCGGTGCCGAAGCCGGTGTTGATCTCGGCGTGCTTGGCCTCGGTGCTGTCGGAGACCAGTCCCGCAGAGAAGCCGTAGCCTGCGAAAAGGAAGAACATGGGCTCGGCGCCACCGTCCCAGGCCGGCCGTGCGGTCATGGCCTTCCGGGCCTTCTTGAACTCGTCGGGCTCGTCCTCGACGGGCTTGTTCACGGTGTCATCTTCCATGACCTGGTTGGTCGGCTTTTTGCCGGGGTCCTTGCCGGGGTCGGTCACGGGATCCTTGCCGGGGTCGGTCACGGGGTCCTTGCCGGGGTCGGTCACGGGATCCTTGCCGGGGTCAGTTACGGGGTCCTTGGCGGGGTCCTTTACCGGAGACGTGGTGCTGGGGTCCGAGGGAATCTCCATGGGCACGATGTGCGGCTTGGCGGAGTTGCCGGACGCGGCCACGGGCTTGTTCTCTGCGGAGAAGACCATCAGATAGTACTTCAGCATGGGTGTGGCGGTCTGCTGCGGCGTCAGGGAGGACACGTAGCGGCGGACGCCGACCTTCTTCATCTCGATCTCAGAGAAGTTGCCGGCGGTGGTCTCCAGGAAGAGGAGGACCTTGGCGGCCTTCAGGTCGTCCTTGACGCGGCAGAACACGGTCAGGCCGCGGCCGCGCTGGCCCTTTTCACGGGGGGTGTGCTCGATGGGGACGGTGGTGTCCTCGGCGGGCTCGGGCGGCATCCCGGTGGCGTCCTCGAGCTCCTTGATTTTCGCCTTGGTGTCGGCCTTCTGCTGGATCTGCTTCTTGTATTCGGCGAGGACCTGGGCAAAAAAGGCGGCCAGCTTCGGATTGGCCACCTTTTCGATCAGTTTCGCGTCTTCCTGCAGCTTGAAGAGCTCCATCAGGGCGTCGCGGGCCGGGGCCTTCTGGTTCAGGTAAAACAGGGCGATGCCCTGCAGTTGCTTCAGGTTCAGGGCGTGCTCGGTCGAAACACAGTCGCCCGCGGCATACTTGAGGCCGCCCTTGACCAGATCCAGTCCGTCCTGATGGTCGTAGGCTTCGATCTTCTCGATGGCCCGCATGACAGCTTCACGCATTTTCATCTGGTTGTCCTTCGGACACACCGCCCAGGCGCCGGTGGTACCGAGAATTCCAAGACCAAAGAAAAACAGTGCCAGTGTATACCGCATGTAGAAACTCCTTGCGAAAGGCAACGAACACTACATCATATGGGTCACAAAGATCAATACTGAATGTCGATTGTTTTCCCCATGTCGTACATGGGGTAGAAGCGGGATTTTTCCCGATATGGAGGGGTTTTTAGTTAAGGAAAAACAGAAAATTCAAGAGGGAAGTTGATTGATGGGGGGTTAAAATCGCAGTCAAAGGCAACCGTGGTCCTACGCCTTGGGCTTTGCCAGCAACTTGGAGACCTTTTCCAGCAGCGTCTTGCTGGCGATGGGTTTTTCCACGAAGTCATCCACCGGGAGACTCGAGGAGTCAGACTGCAACTTGAAGGCGTTGCCGAATTCCTGGTTGATGGAAGTCAGCATCAGGATCGGCGTGTGCTTGATCTTCTCGTTTGCGCGGATGTCGAAGGCGGTCCCCACGCCCTCGGTGGTGTTGGCCATCATCACATCGAGCACGATCAGGTCCGGCAGGAACGTCAGGGCCTTGGCAAAGCCCGCCTTGCCATCGGGAGCGGTCTCAACGGTGTGACCGGCCGCTTTGAGGGTCAGGGTCAGGAATTCGATTACGTCCATGTCGTCGTCGATGCAAAGAATGTTAGCCATGATCAGTCTCCTTCGAAACAGCTCCGCCGGTCCCGGCAGAGGAAAGTTGAAACGGCAGCCGGACGCGGAAGCTTGAGCCCACCCCGGGCTCACTCTCCACCTCCACCGAACCACCGTACAGTGAACTGAGTTTCTTGACCAGCGAAAGACCCAGGCCCGAGCCAGGGATGTCGCGCGTGTGCTCGTTTTTGATGCGGGCGAAGTCGGAGAACAGTCTCGTCGTCTCCTCCTTGCTCATGCCCCATCCGGTGTCGGTGACCTGCACCTCGACTTCGTCCCCCCGGCGGGACAAGGCCACCTTTACGGTGCCGTCGGGGCGGTTGTACTTGACCGCGTTGGAGACGAGGTTGTTGAAGACCATCTCCATTTCCATACGGTCGGCCTGAATGGAGAGCCCCGGTTCCACCGTCAGGTCGATGCGGATTCCCCGCTCGCGGGCTGCGGTCTCCTGCCCTTCGATGGCAGATCTGGCCAGGTCCTCCAGGATCAGCGGCTCCATGCTGCGGATGCGCTGGCCGCTCTCGATGCGGGTCAGGTCCAGCAGGTCGTTGATGAGCTTGCGCATGCCGGCGATCCGCAGCGAGCTGCGCTCGATCATGCCGTCGTAGGCGGACAACTCAGGACCCAGCATCCGGTTGCGGATCAGATCAAGATAGCCGTCAACCGCGTTGATCGGGCTCTTCAGTTCGTGGGCGAGCACCGAGATGAACTGGAAGCGGACCGTGCGATTCTCCTCCATCAGGCGGCGGGCCTGGGCTGCCAGCACGTAGTGGTGGATGGCCTTGCGCACGGTGACGCGCAGCTCCTCGGGCGTGAAGGGCTTGGCCAGGAAGTCGTACGCACCGAGCTTGGTCGCCCTCACCGCGCTCTCCAGTGTGGCGTAGGCCGTGATCATGATCGTCACCACGTCGGGGTGCTTGGAAAGGGTGCCCTCAAGGATATCCATGCCTCCGATTCCCGGGAGCTTGGAGTCGAGCAGGACGATCTGTGGCGTGCTGTGGTCCAGCGACTCGATGAAGCTCTCCCCGTCAGCCCAGGATGATACCTGTAGACGGATCCGGCAGCCCACGTCGGGGATGTCCATGATCATGTCCGAGAGGATCGAGGAGACACCCAAGCGGATGCCCAACTCGTCGTCCACAACGGCTAGATTCAAGGTTTCCATCTCAGAGTGCATGACCAAGCAGCCTTTCCAGTTCGGCTTTCAACTGAGCCGCGCGGACGGGTTTGGAGAGAATCACGTCGGCCCGGATCCACTCCTGACCGGGCACCTTCTCGAACGACAACCCGGTCGCTTGGGTGACCGCGGTCGTCATGATCACGGGCACCTGAGGGTAACGGCTTTTGATCTGGTAGGCAAGTGTGAAGCCAGCGTCCGGATCTTCCATCATGAGATCAATGACCGCCGCGTCGGGTCGGGTCGTCTCCAGTATGGCCACGGCCTCCCTGCGGGATCCAGCCTGGATCACCCGGCAGCCGAGTTGTTCCAGTTGCAGCGTTCCCTGCACCAGGAAATCCGTGTCGTCATCCACCAGCAGTACAGTTGTTTCACTCATGTTGCACCTGAACTCCTATTCCCCCCCCAGGCGGGGCAGGGAGATGATGAAAGTGGTTCCGGTCGGGCCGCAGGCCGGATCCGCGTTGGTTTCGACCTTGATGTCCCCGGAGTGCATTTTGATGATGCCGTAGGAGACGGCCAGACCCAGGCCCGTTCCCTTCCCGATCTTCTTGGTGGTGAAGAAGGGGCTATAAATTCTGGAGATGTTCTCCCGAGCAATGCCACACCCCGTGTCGCCCACGGCCAGACGAAGATTGGAAGGCGTGTCCGAGGCGGAGATCGTGATCTGCCCACCCTCGGGCATTGCGTCCTGGGCGTTGGTGATCAGGTTCGTCAGCACCTGCAGGATCTGGTCGGCGTCGATCTGGGCCACCGGGTCGGTCATCTCCACGCGGACCTCCCAGGTGATGCCGGGGTCAGTGTCCATGGTCTTCACCAGATGATGGAGCATCGAAGGGATGTCCACGGGCTGATGGATGACCTTGTTGCGGCGCGCGAACTGCAGCAGGCCCGAGACGATCTTCTTGCAGCGGTCCGCCTGCTCGGCGATCATGCCGATTTCCTGTATGATCTCAGGGTTTTTCTCGCAGCGTTCCTTTAGTATGTGCGCATACAGGAGCACCACGCCCAGGGGATTGTTCACTTCATGGGCGATTCCGGCGGCCAACTGGCCCATGGACGCCAGCCGCTCCGAGTGCATCAGGGCGGCCTGGGCATGGGCGAGCTCCTCCTGGGACCGTTCCAGGGCCTGCACGGTGTTCTCGAGGCGCTCGATGGTGAAAGGAAGGCACATCTTGTCCTCGGCCAGGCCCTTGTAGATCGCCACCGCGTGCTCGACGCAGGAATCATAGCCGCAGGCGCCGCAGTTGAGCTCGTCCTCAGGGAAGAGCTTGCCCATCTGGCAGAGGATCTCCGCGAGCTGGTCGGCACCCGGGGACGCCAGCCTGCGGTCCTCCGACAAGAAGTCACGATCGAGCCGCAGGTCGAGGGCCGCATCGAGCTCGGTCTTCCATCGATCAAGGTCGAACATCTCCTTGCGCTCCTTGGCCACGCGGGCCACCTGGGCTTCACGTGCATGCAGTTGGCAGGCCGTGCTCATGCCCGCGCCCATCACGCAGCCGGAACAGGCGAGCATCTCGACGAACCGGGCGGAAAAGTCACCCTGCTCGAGCTCGTGAATGGCCTCGAGGAACTCGCTGCGTCCCGTGGCCGAGACGGTGTTGTGAGAGAACAAGTCCTCACCGATGCCAGCGGCGTGGAAGATGCCATGGGAGAGGGGATACACGCCGCCGCCCCGGGCATGGGGGGGATCAAACTCGGAGGGGATCACATCGGCCGCCGAGATGCCGGACTCCGAGAGCAACTCGCGCAGCTCGACGAAGGTGATCGCGCAGTCAACATCCTCCGGGAAACGTTCGGCTTCACCCTTCTTGGCGATGCAGGGTCCGATGAAGATGCATGCCGTGTCTGCCCCGTAGCGACGCTTGACAAGGCGACCCGTGGTCACCATCGGGGAGACGACCGGGGCCAGAGTGCCGACCAGATTCGGGTGGAACTTTTCGATGAAGGAGACCACTGCCGGACAGGAGGCCTCGATCATGGGTCCGCTGGGACCGTGGTTGTAGAGCGAACGGTAGCGTCGCGCGACCAGGTCGGCGCCGAAGGCCACCTCCACGACGCGGGAGAATCCCAGGGCGCGGAGCATGCCGACTAAGTGGCTCGTGGAGATGTCGGTGAACTCGGCCGGATAGCTCGGGGCCACCAAGGCGGCGACCGGCGTGTCGCGCGACAGCAGTTGCCTGGCCTTGTCTCCGGCGCCGACGACCTGCTTGGCCTTCTGACTGCACACGCGCACGCAGTGCCCGCAGCCGACACATCGGTCGGCGATCACGTCGGCCTGCCCGTCCACGATGCGGATGGCCTTGGCAGGGCAGGATCTCACGCAGGAGTAACAGACGCGGCAGCGATCCGGGAGCGTCCTGATGAACTGCGTGGAGGGGATGGACTCAGTGGACATGATGTCCCCCATTACCGGTGTGAAGCAGGCGGTGACTGGTCTCACCAAGGGGCTCTCCGAGGACCTCGCGGTACAGGCGGAGGATCTCCTCGTTCTCGTGGGCGAACCGCAGGACGGAACCACGGTCGACCTTGTACAGGGCCTGCATCCGTGCTGTGACTGCCGCCGCGTCATGCCCGTAGGGCTGCCCTCCGCCGGCGATGCATCCGCCGGGGCAGCTCATGACCTCGACCAGGTGTGGGTTCATGCGGCCGGCCTCGATCTCCCCGAGGAGGCGTTGGGCCGCGGCGAGGCCGGAGACGGCGGCGACCCGGAGCTCGAGGTCTCCGATCTTTAATGTGAGCTCACGGATGCCATCGGTGTCGCGTAACGCCTGGATCGGCTCGGCGGTCAGGTTCTTTCCGGTCAGCATGTGATGGGCCGTCCTGAGTGCGGCCTCCAGGACACCCCCGGTGGTTCCGAAGAGCTTGCCCGCCGAGGAGCGGGTGCCGAAGGGATGGTCCGGCAGCGACGGCGTGAGGGTCGAAAAGTCGATGCCCTTCATAATGATCAACTCGGCGAGCTCCCGTGTCGTCAGCACCGCATCGACATCGAAACGGCCTTCGGTGAGCATCTCCGGACGCCGGGCCTCGGCCTTCTTCGCGGTGCATGGCATCACGGAGACGGAGAAGACACGATCCGGATGAACGCCGTTGTTCCCGGCCCAGACGTTCTTGATCAGGGCCCCCATCATCTGCTGGGGGCTCTTGCATGTGGACACGTTCTCCCTCCAGCGGGGATGGAAGGTCTCGACGAACTTGACCCAGGCCGGAGAGCACGAAGTGAACATCGGCAGCGGCCCGTGGTTGCGGATGCGCTCGACGAGCTCGGCGGCCTCCTCCATGACGGTAAGGTCCGCGGTGAAGGAGGTGTCGAACACGACCTTGAAGCCGAGACGGCGCAGGGCTGCGACCATCAGTCCTTCGACGTCGGTTCCCGCGGCGAAGCCGAAGTACTCGCCCAGCGTCACGGACACCGAAGGGGCGTGCTGGATCACCACGGTCAGCGACGGATCCTCCAGCGCCGTGGTCACGCGGCGGATGTGGCGTGCGTCGGTGAGCGCGCCGGTGGGGCAGGCCATCACGCACTGGCCGCAGTGGACGCAGGACGAGATGTTCAGCCCGTCGCCGAAGGCCGGAGCCACCAGCGTTGTCGCACCGCGCGAGGTGAAGTCGATGGCGCCGACGTGCTGGATCTGGGAGCAGACGCGCACGCAGCGACCGCACAGGATGCACTTCTCGGGATCACGCACCAGCGATGGGCTGGAGACGTCCTTCGGGTGGTGGATCTTGGCGCCGCGGTAGGTGCGCTCGGTGATGCCCAGTTCATTGGCCAGACTCAGGAGTTCACAACTTCCCTTTCGCGGGCAGTACAGGCAGTCGTCCGGGTGGTTGGCCAGGATCAGTTCAATGATCGTTTTGCGTGCATCCACGACTCGCGGCGAGTGCGTGAGCACGCGCATACCTTCGGTGGCTGGGGTGGCGCAGGCAGGAATCAGGTTGGCCTGACCATCGAGTTCGACCACGCACAATCGGCAGGCGCCTACGGCCGGGAGCCCTTCCCAGTGGCACAGGGTGGGGATGCGGATTCCCTCGCGACGCAGCACCTCCAGGAGGGTCTCGTGAGGATCTGTATGTACGCTCTTTCCGTTTACGATAATCTGCGGCATGGTTGACTCCTTCACTTCACGATCACGGCGTCGAAACGGCACGCCGTGCGGCACGCACCGCAGCGGATGCACTTGTCGGTTACCACATAGTGTGGGCTCTTTGAGGCTCCATAGATCGCCCCGACCGGGCACTTCCTGGCGCATATCGTGCAGCCCGTGCACTTCTGGGCGTCGATGGAGAAACTGATGAAGTCCTTGCAGACGCCGGCCGGGCAGCGTCGTTCGTAGATGTGTGCCTCGTACTCTTCCCGGAAGCTCGCCAGCGTGGAGAGCACGGGGTTGGGCGCGGTCTGTCCCAGGCCGCACAGCGAGGTGGTGCGGATGACGCCGGCGAGGTGCTCCAGGTGCGTCACGCCGCGGAACCGTTCCAGGGTGCCGAAGTTGTCACCGGACTCCGGTGCGTGGCAGATCGCCTCGAGGATCTCGAGCATGCGGCGGGAGCCCTCACGGCAGGGGATGCACGTGCCGCAGCTCTCCTTCTGGATGAACTCCATGAAATATTTCGCCAGGTCCACCATGCAGGTGTCCTCGTCGAGAATGACAAGGCCACCGGAGCCCATCATGGCACCGGCCTTCTTCAGGTTCTCGTAGTCGACGCCGCAGTCGAGCCACTGGGTGCCCAGGCAGCCTCCAGAAGGTCCGCCGATCTGGGCGGCCTTGAAGCGCTTGTGGTGGGGAATGCCACCGCCGATGTCTTCTAGGATCGTGCGGATCGGGGTGCCCATGTCCACCTCCACGAGGCCGGTGCGCGTGACCTTCCCGGACAGGGCGAAGACCTTCGTTCCGCTGGACGTGGGCGTGCCGATTGATGAGAACCAGACCGCGCCGTGGCGCAGGATGCCCGGTACGTTGGCCAGCGTCTCCACGTTGTTGATGACCGTGGGCTTGCCGAACAGGCCGCGCACGGCCGGATACGGCGGACGGGGACGCGGCATGCCGCGCTTGCCCTCGATGCTGTGGATCAGCGCAGTCTCTTCGCCGCAGACGAAGGCGCCGGCGCCCTTCTTGATGCGCAGCGACAGGGAGAAGCCGCTGTCGAGGATGTTGTTTCCGAGCAGGCCGCATTGGGCCAACTGGGCCAGCGCAGATTGAAGCCGCTCGATGGCCAGCGGATATTCGGCGCGGATGTAGATGATGCCCTCGGTGGCGCCGATGGCGTAGGCCGCGATGGCCAGACCCTCGAGGACACAGAAGGGATCTCCTTCGATGACGGCGCGGTCCATGAAGGCGCCCGGATCGCCCTCGTCGGCGTTGCAGATCATGTACTTCTGGTCGGCGGGCGTGCTCTGGGCGAAGCGCCACTTCCG